>JAEEGI010005124.1_pt1 | contig 30348 bp, 27 predicted proteins | sample 8958751 | NCBI WGS metagenome assembly JAEEGI01 (sample SAMN16246545, study PRJNA631951) | gut metagenome | biome: gut microbiome; feature: rumen; material: KS-attached | host: Bos | place: Iran: Karaj | collected 2018-10 | reverse complement strand
GCATCAACACCGCAGATCTCGTAAAGAGTGCAGGCGAAGACCTGTATGAAGCAAGCTATGCGGTAAAGGATGCGGAGGACAACCGCACCCACAGACTGCAGCTGGTGCTGACCGACGCTGCAGGAACCGACTGGCTGATGTCTGAGACCGCAGAGATAACCGGAACCGATGCAGCCATCAACGCGGCATCGCCTCTGGCATTAAGCACCACAGGCGCAGCAGCCCCCTCCGGCAGCTACACAGCTGCACTCCTGCTGCTTGAACACATCATCGCAGACGGCGAGGACGGAAGCAGCATCGATACCTGGGCGATCGCAGACAGAAAGACGTTCAGCGGAACCATAAACTACACTAACAATACCACCATCCCGGCACCTCAGAACGTGGAACTTGCATACTCCGGAAACGGCACCATGACAGCATCCTGGGCTGCAATAACGGATGCCAGCTCCTATACTGTCACTCTGTATGACGCAGACGGCGCTTCCACAGGCCTGATCTATCAGGTCGATACTGAAGAGGGCGCAGCAGCTCCTGCCAGCACCATCATGATGGATGCCAGCTCCGTGACCGCAGGCGCCCTCTACAGCATAGGCGTCAAGGCGGTCGTGGATGTGGACACCGGCACCTCCGAGGGTGCAATCCAGAAGAGCACTGAAGAAGGAAAGTCTGGCACCGTTGAACTGAAGGCAGCAAAGCCTCCCGTTCTCAGCTTCTCTGACAATGTGGCCTCCGGCGAGGGCAATATGCACACCGTTGCCGTAAATAGCTACGGCGGCAGCTTCAGAGTTTCCAGCAATGAGAGCGCAAGCTTCACCGTCACAAGGGACGGCGCAGCCTTCGCTTCCGGAAGCGGCACTTATCTGGATATCGACATCCCGGCTCCAGGCGAGGATACCTCCTCCCTGTCGCTGCAGATCGTGGCAAAGGACAGTGACGGAGACTACGCAGTCAGCTACGTGGATGTGAACTACGATACAGTCGCTCCTCCGCTGATCCTTGAAAACTTCGGCGAATATCCCATTGCCCATACTGACCGCGGCACCAAGGCCGTGAGGATAACCGGTCATACCGAAGCCGGCGCATCCGTCACCGTATGGCACAAGGAGGGAGCTTACAGCCTTGCAGTACTGACCTCCCAGTTCGCCTCCGAGGACGGCAGCTTCGCCATCCTGGCCGAGGGCGACAAGAACGACAGTTTCAGCGTACAGGCTAAGGACGCGGCGGGCAATCTCTCCGATGTACTGGATGTGTACACGGATGATTATCCTGTGACGGTCTTCTTCGACCCGAACAACACAAAGACCAGCTGCGGCACCCTGGACATCAGCCTCGAGGAGGGCATGGCCATAGGAGAGCTTCCTGAGGCCCACACCCAGAACTCCAAGCTCTTCAACGGCTGGTTCACCGATCCTGAGGGCGGAGAGCAGATAAGCAGCAGCACCACCTTCGGCGCCATCACAACGGTATACGCTCACTGGTCCGATCTGGTGAATGTGACCTTCGTTCCCGGAAGCGGCGCGGCAAGCGCAGAGCGCGAGACCAAGGCCAAGTCCGGCACAGCCATAGGCAAGCTGCCCGATGCATGGAGAACCGACGGACAGAATATGATCTTCCTCGGCTGGTTCACTGCAGCCAGCGGCGGAAGTCAGGTAACTGAGAGCAGCTCCTTCAGCGCAGACACCAGCATCTACGCTCACTGGGCTGAGCAGGTGGTCATCAGCTTCGATCCGGGTCTTGGCAGCTACAGCTCCGACTTGATGAAGGAGGACGGCACCATCGTCATCGAAAAGGGCAGCAGCCTGGCGGCCCTGCCCACGGCAGAATCCAGAGGCTACGAGTTCCTCGGTTGGTACATCGCAGACCAGTATGACGCTGCCGATCCCAGTGTTCAGATCAGCTACGTGAACACCAACACTGTCTTCAGAAACGACACCCTGCTGGCGGCTCACTGGAAGAGGATCACAGCGGATCTGGCGGTGACCATGACTGCATCCGAATTCACAGATGTGGATATCACCAGCAGCCCGGCTCTGCTTCAGCCGAGCTTCACGGCTCCTGATGACATGGTGGGCGAGCCCCTCATCACCTACACCGGAACGGTATCCAAGGTGGTAAAGGGCAACACCATCCAGTACGACTACATGAGCACCGGTAAGCCCACCGAGCCCGGCAGCTACACGGTCTACGTAAAGTGCGAGACCTTCGGCTGCGCCTACATCGGCTCCGCAGGCTTCACCATCACCCAGACCGGCGTCGAAAGCTACACCATAACCGTGGATGACGCCATCAGCGGAGGAAGCATCACGGCGGTACCCACCAGCGGCGTCGCAGGGGAGATCATAACCCTGACAGCGGCTCCGGCGGAGGGCTTCCATCTGGTGCCCGGCTCCCTGAGCGTCACCTGCGCAGGCAGCGAGGTGCCCACAACTCAGGATGCCTTTGACGAAAACGTCTTCACCTTCGCGATGCCCATGGGCAATGTGACCATCACAGCTCAGTTCGCTCAGGCTGCGGAATACACCGTGACCATCGATGCGGACGAGGGCGCCATCGTCACAGTCCTTCGCGACTACGACGACGAAAACGGCGGCATTGCCATCGCCAGCGGCGACAAGGTGCCCGAGGGCACAGTTCTGACCGTGCTGGCCCACACAAAGGCGGGCTACAACAAGGCGGCGACCTGGCCGGCGGCGACTTACACTGTAAGCGATGATCTGACTATCACCGCAGTGACCGAGGTCCAGACCTTCGCCCTTAGCCTGACGAATGCAGGCGGCGAGGCCCCCGTGGTCAGCATCGGCGGAAGCACTGCAGCAGCCATCAGTGCCATTCCCTACGGCACTCAGGTGACCCTGACCGCAGGCGCTCCCGATAGCGGCAACGAATTCACCGGCTGGTACCAGCCCAACGGCAAGCAGCTGACGACCGAGACTGAATACAGCTTCTCCATCTACAGCGACACAAGCCTGGAGGCAAGGTATCAGGTGATTGCCGGAATTGTGACCTTCATGGCGAACGGCAATGTCCAAAAGACCATCACCACAGCGAACATCTCTTCGGGAGATTTCCCGGCTGACCCGGTACCGTACTATGGCTTCGAGTTTGACGGTTGGGATAAGACTGTGGATGAAATTAATGCAGCCCTCACGGGTGGAGGAAATGTGACCGTAACAGCCAAGTTCAAGGCCACCATTCAGGATTTCACTGTAAGCATCTACAACGGTGAAAATGCAACTCCTGTAGAGCAGACATACCATGAAAGTACTATAGTCAAGGCCAGTGCCACCAATGTGGACGGAAAGAGTTTTGCTTACTGGGAGTGGGTGGCAGACGGATCCATCTTGAGCTACAACAAGATGGCGTCCTTCAGAGCGACAGGAACCTGTGCGATTCGCGCAGTCTACTCCACAGAAGCTGTCGAGGCACTTGGAACTGCAACGCTGAAGACATCAACTTATAACCCTGATACAAAGAAACTGGTTTCTGTAGCATATTTGACTATTCCCGACGGAGCAACCATCGTTGCGTCCGGATTGATAGCGGCATCGCCCACTATTAGTGACAAGTACCTGAATGAACTGACCGCATCCAACGGCGATTACATCAAGAACCTTGCAGGTGCTGTAGGAAAGAGCACTCCAGTGCTCTACACATGGACCAAGGGCGGAGTAAGTATCGGGGATATCTGGTATATTAGAGCATATGTCACTTACAACAAGGATGGAATGACCGAGACAGCATATGGCGATACCATCACAGTTAAGGCTGGACAGGACTACGATTCCGCTGAAAAGGGTACTGCTGTGATCAACTCTGCAAGCTATAACAGCGTAACCAACAAAGGTACCTTCGTTGCTTACCTGACAATGCCAGAAAATACCGTGATAGTAAAGGCGGGTCTTGTGGCTGTATCGTCCAACACATTCGATCCTGCGACTCAGATACTGACAGCAGATAATGCGGAGTATGTCAAGAGTCTTGCTTCGGCAGAAGGAAAGTGCGGACCTGTCCTCTATACCTGGACCAAGGGTAGCTTTAATGCCAAGGCCCCGTGGTATGTAAGAGCCTATCTGGTCTATACAGATTCCGACGGTGCTACACATACCGTTTATGGTGAACTCGTAAAACTCGCAACAGATTAATTCTTAGGGGTCAAAGCTATGAAAGAAAAAGAGAAATACATAGAAACAGTAATTGAAATCATCCGATTCCAGAATGAGGATGTGATCGTCACTTCCGGTGAAGATCCCTATGAAGGTGGCGATGAGGATCCGTAATTACGCAAGGCCTTGTCAGATCAGCTGAAGTGTCCGGCAGATCTTAAAAATTGAACAATTGAAACACAAACAAGCAGGCGATGCAGCGATGCACCGCCTGCTTGTTTTGTGATAGTGGGGCTGGTTCTCATTGTCTTTTTTTGCGTCAAAAGGGTCGCTCTCGTTGCCTCATCAGCCGATGCCGTCAGAGGCAAAAGGAGGCGCTTTCAGCATTCTGCCGATAAATTATACAAAGGCGGCGGAAAAACGCGTCAGAAGGGCTGTCAGGGACTTCTGAGAGGCAACCGGCGGTGCCAGGCCGGCTCTGATGTGTTATGCGCTGCTGGCCGGACAGAACCAGCCCCATTGTCATCCCACACTGTCATCGAAAAACTGCCTTTCACCGGCCGGATGTGACAAACAGAACCGTCCCCGTTGTCACATAAACCATTTCACTTCAGTTGCGAATAGTGGTAGAATATACGAAATACTTTGCAGGAGGAAATTATGGATCGTGTAACCACAAGCGTACAGATAGTGCATGCGCAGCACTGCAACGGGGCCGCAAAGGGCAGGCTCTTCGGAGGCCAGCTGATGGCCTGGATAGACGTTATCGCAGGAGTCGCTGCCAGGCGCTTTACGAAAAGCGCCGTCACCACCGCCTGTGTGGACAATCTGAATTTCCTTAAGCCCGCCTACCTGGGAGACACCATCGTGCAGGAGGCCATGGTCACCTGGACCGGCCGCACCTCCCTGGAGGTCAGGGTGGACACCTTTGTGGAGAAGCTGAGCGGAGAGAAGGACCTGATAAACAGGGCTTACCTGGTGTTCGTGGCGCTGGACGACAGCGACCAGCCCATGGCAGTGCCCCATTATGAGCCTGAGACCGATGCTGAGAAGGCCGAGTACGCCATGGCTGTGGAGCGCCGCAGGATAAGACTTGCCAGAAGATAGAGGAGGATAAAATGCAGACTCCAAGAGAGATATTTCTTGAATTACTTAAGCCCAATGGCCATCCGGAGCGGCAGCTCTGCCAATACGAGGCCTTAAGCTTTAACATGCTGGACCCCGCCAGCCGCTTTATGCGCAGCGGGATAGGCCGCGGCATGACCGGTGTCAACCCCTGGGGCGTCACCATAAGCTGGCCCGAGTGGGCGCCGGGCCCCATGCCTGTGACCACTGAGGACCTTAAAGTTATAAAGGATGTTTCCGTATGGCAGGATTATGTCAAGCCGCCGAAAATCGAAAGAAACGCCGGTTTTGACTATGAGCTGCTGGCCATGCTGCGCGGTCTTGAGCAGGATAAGCTGGAGCAGCTGGCGGAAACAGGTAAGGTGGATGCGGACGGCGCTAAGGAGCGGGCTGAACAGCTTGCCCCAGAGCTTGCGAAACGCACTGCCCAGTGGGAGCTTGCCCGCAGGAAGGGCAGAGAGACCTGCGGTCCTGACCGGCTGATGTGCGCCTTCATGGGTACAGGTATCTTCGAGCAGCTCCATTACTTCATGGGCTTTGAGGACACCCTCACCAATTTCTACGACCATCCCGAGGAGATGCACCAGCTGATCGAGGCCATTCTTTCCGTGCGCCTGGAATATGCCAGGCTGCTGATGGACGGCCTTCAGCCGGACGTGCTCTTCACCCACGACGACTGGGGTACCAAGGATACTCTGTTCATGAATCCGGAGATGTGGAGGGAGTTCTTCAAGGAGCCATACACCAGGTTCTACGGAGAAGCCCGCAGGAGGGGCATCATAACCGTGCACCACGGAGATTCCTACTGCGCTCCCATCATAAATGACATGGTGGACGCGGGCATACAGGTGTGGCAGGGCGTTCTGCCTGAAAACGACATTCCGGCCCTTCAGGCGGAAACAAAGGGCAGGCTCGTGTATATGGGCGGCCTTGGCGCTGCCATAGACAGGGCAGATTCCACGGAGGAAGAGATCCGCGAATACACTCAGAACATACTTCAGACCTGCTGCCCGGGAGGGCACTTCATACCCTGCATAACCTATGGTCTTCCGGGTTCCGTGTTCCCCCACGTGGACCCCATACTCAACGACGAGATAGCAAAATACAACGCCAGGGTACACCTGCCGAAGGTGGTGCGCTTTAAGGCAGTCAAGAGAAAACTGGAGGAGGGCGCCCCGGATTCAGTTCAGCAGGCCGCAGCAGCTTCAGATGTCTCTGCACAGGCTTCATCAGGTGCGGCCGGGCAGGCCGGCTCCGCTGAGGATGCCCCGGAAACCATCGAATCCCTTTTCACCGCCATCGAAAACGCCGTCTACCGGGGCCAGAGAAAGCGCCTTCTTGCAGCCATCGACAGCGCTCTGGAGAAGGGCGCAGAGGCAGCCGACATCGTCTCAGGACCCCTTATCAGGGGCATGGACCGCATCGGCGTTGAATTCTCCGCAGGCCGGGCCTTCGTCCCCGAGATGCTCATATCCGCAAAATGCATGGATGCCGCCACAGAGCGCCTGAAGCCCCTTATGACCACTGAGGCGAAGGCCAGCGGCAGGGTCTGCATAGGCACCGTAAAGGGAGACATGCACGACATCGGCCAGAAGCTGGTTCGCATCATGATGGAGGGCGCAGGCCTTACGGTCTTCGACCTTGGGGTCGATGTGCCCTCGGAGAAATTCATTGAGGTCGCCATCAAAGAAAACTGCGATATCATTGCCCTGTCATCCCTCCTCACCACCTCCATGCCCAACATGGCAGAGGTGGTCCGGCTGGCTCAGGAGGCCGGGATACGGGACAAGGTGAAGATAATGATAGGCGGTGCGCCTGTCACCCAGGAGTACTGCGACCAGATCGGCGCCGACTGCTACACTAAAGACGCCGGCTCCGCCGCCCGCCGTGCCGTGGAGATGCTTAAAGAATAATAATTATTCTTCCCAATGGGTTGAAATACGCAATTTACGAGAGTATAATTTTTAAGGTTGTAAAACACTATTTATCTTTGTACAAGGAGAAAAAAATGAAGTACGATTTTGACAAGAGAGTTGACCGCGCTCACGGCGTAGGCAGCTATTCCATGAAGTGGGCTGAGGGCGAAAGAGCCGCAGCTATGTATGGCGACAAGAATGCAACTGGACTTCCCGAAGACAGAATTCCTCTCTTCCTTGCTGACATGGACTTTGAGTGCGCACCCGAGCTCAAGGCAGCTCTCCAGAAGGTCGTTGACCACGGTATCTGGGGATATTCCGGTGCCAATGAAGACTACGGCAAGGCAGTTGCCCGCTGGGAAAAGGACAGATTCGGTATCGAGATCAGCCCCAAGAACGTAAGATACTATGCAGGCTGCCATCCCGCGATCGTTGATGCCATCAAGAAGCTGACCAAGGAAGGCGACGGCGTTATCGTTCCCTGCCCGACTTACTACTACAAGAATGACATCACAAGTGTGGGCCGCCACTACACAACATTCCAGATGATCAACAACGAAGGTTACTACACCTTTGACTGGGAAAAGTTCGAAGCACTCTGCCAGGATCCTCAGAACACCATGGCTATCTTCCAGCAGCCCCACAATCCCACCGGCCGTTGCTGGACTGTAGAAGAGATCGAAAAGATCGGCAAGATCTGCAGAGAGAACAATATTATCATTCTCAGCGATGACCTCCACCAGGATCTGAAGAGAAAGGAGACCGTAGTTACTCCGTTCGTTAAGGTTCTCGGAAACAAGGGCATCATCAACATCACCGGTATCTCCAAGACCTTCAACGCAGCAGGCCTTGCAGTTGCCAACATGTACACCGAGGACGAAGAGCTCAACGAAAAGCTCGGTCCCGTTGCTGTTCCTTTCCTGAGCCCCTTCGGCATTGCAGCATGCATCGCCTGCTACACAGAGTGCGACGCATGGGTAGACGCTCTGAACGAATACCTCGACAAGAGCATCGATCACGTTGTTGAGAGACTCCACAAGGAAATGCCCAAGCTGACCGTTTGCAAGCCCGAAGCTACCTACATCCTCTGGCTCGACTTCACCAAGTATGGTCTCACCAGCGAGGAAGTTAATGCAAGGATCGGCGGACAGGCTCATCTGGCACTCTCCGACGGCGCCGGCATGGACACCCCCAAGGGAACCGTTTTCAGAAGAATGTGCTGCACCAGCCCCATCGCTGTTATGGACGAAGCCATCGACAGACTGGTTAAGGCATTCGCTGACGTTCAGTAAACTATCTTAAGCGCATCGCACAGCTTAAAAATGCAGAGGACAGCCCCGAAAAGGGCTGTCCTTTTTAGTTTGGTATATGTTACAATGTGACAATGGGGACGGCCCTGTTTGTCACATTTTACAGACGAACAGCAAGTGCCTCTCAAGACCTCGCTCTTTAATCTCACATCGGCCTCCAGGGTCGGCCGCTGTTCAATTAAGCGCTAGCCCATGGTCTTTCGAAGCACTTGCAGCTTCGCCGATTAATAGTGACATTGGGGACGGTTCTGTTTGTCACGTTTTTGGAAAAGCAATGAAACATCGCAGGCTCATTTCAGCTTTAATATGTCTGTGCCTGGTATTCGGGCAGCTGCCGAAAGCTCTGGCGGAGGAAAGGCCGGAGCCGGTTAAGGTCGCCTTTATCGACACCGGCATCTCCACCAAGCATCTGGATCCTGCCCACGTGGATGTGGGGCGAAACTACGTGTTCCCTGATGCCGATACCCAGGACCGAATAGGCCACGGCAGCGCCACCGCAGGAATAATGCTGGGCTCTGAGGACCAGAAGGTCTGGGGCCTCTGCCCGGAGGCAGTCGCAGTGCCCCTTGTGGTGGTGGATATCTATCCCTCGGGCATGGAAAAAAACGGTGGGATGGAGGCTCTCTGCGCCGCCATACGGGATGCCGTCGACGAATTCGGCTGCCGCATCATAAACATCAGCCTGGCATCTTTGGAGGATTCTGAGGTGCTTCGGGCAGCGGTTGCCCACGCGAAGGAGAAGGGCGCTGTAATAATATCCGCTGCCGGAAACGGCGGAGCGGAGGGGCTGCCATGCTATCCCTCTGTCTACGAGGAGGTGGTCTCCGTGGGTACCGGAAGCGAGACCACTGCCGCAGCCTTCTCCCAGAAGGGCCCATATATAATAACCGACGGAGTGGGGCTTAAGGCTGTTACCAATAAGAATTCGGAGGCCGCAGGCCAGGTGACCGGCACCTCATATTCCTGCGCAATAGTAAGCGCCGTCTGCGCAAAAATGCTCATGACTTATCCTGAGCTTACGGCTGCGGAGCTTACCAGGGCTCTTAAAAGCTTTGCGAAGGACCTGCTGGAGCCGGGCTTTGACGCCCAGAGCGGCTGGGGCTATATGCCGGGGGACGTGGAGATATCATGGCCCTTCCTGGATGTGCCATCCAATAGCCCATTCTTTGATGCTGCGGCCTTCGTCCATCAGCAGGGCATAATGGAGGGCGTTGGAGGCGGCATGTTCGCCCCCGAAAGGATACTAAGCCGAGGGATGATAGTCACCATGCTCTGGCGCATGGAGGGCGGCCCGGAGGCCGATTACGATATGACCTTTGACGATGTTCCCGAGGGCGCCTGGTATTACGACGCCGTAAAATGGGCCGCCTCAGAAGGCATTGTCGAGGGCTACAGTCCCCTCCACTTCAGACCGGAAAACAAGCTGATACTGGATCACACCAGGCTCATACTTGAGCGCTGGGCTGCAGGGAAGGGCGAGGAAGCTGCTTTACCCGAGGGCGTCTTCGAGGGCGACCCTTACGAGCCGGTGAGCCGCGCAAGAGCTGCTGAAATACTGTATGAAATACTCGGACAATAACACAGAAAAACGGGCCGCAGGGCCCGTTTTTTATGACTGTATTGCAGATGAATCGTAACTGATGACATTAGATTTTGGGTATCTTGATATACATGGCGGGGCGCACGCCTACTTTACGGTTTCCGGATGATACATGTATGAACTCCGGATTTTTGGCGGGCTTAAGCACAAGGGGATCATCTCCGCCGTCCCAGTCTTTTCTTAGCCAGACATAGGTCAGATCACTGTAGGTAATATTCTCCATTACCGTAACTTTCTTGACCTCGGCGCCTTCTGCGATGGCGTAGGGCGTCGCGGGTACATTTTCATTTCCGAAATATTTCAGATGCTCTTCTTTGGAGAGAATGAATATCTTGTCGATGCATGCATTTGAACTGTCGGCTTTAGACAGAGAAGAATCTGTGTAACCCGGAAGCTGCGTTCTGAGTATGCTGTCTCCGAAAACTGTGTCTCCAAAAACTTCCTCCAGAAAGGGTCCGTTCAGCCATTTTCTGAGTGAAGAGTCCTTCCAGCTGCAGTCTCTGCCGGCTTCGTCGAAGGGCTTTACATCTATGGCTCCCGTCGCGACCAGAAGAACGCGGTCCGAGGTTTTCGTTTTGCTGAGAGGAACGACATCCCATGATATGGGCTCCTTGCTTCCATCCCTTTTGGCACTGTAATCTCCGGATCCGAACTTGCCGCCGAATTCTGTTTCCTTCATGATAAGGGAGGAGTTATAGTATTCAGCAGCATTTTTGTAATCCTCTCTTAAATTCATGATTTTCTTGAACTTGTCAAAGGCCTCACGGTATTTTTCGTTCTTATACTCTGTGACGGCGCGATCGTAGCATCCGTCGATGCTCTTTTCCAGATAGCTGTCCCTGTCCCTGAAACCATCAGGCAGAGAATTAAATATCCGTAAGGCATCCTCGTATTCCCTGTTGTTATAACGCCTGACTGCCTGTTTGTATCTGCCTGCTGTAGAATTATTAATGCTGTCGATAATGCAGATAATGATCAGCAGAACAGCTGCAGCAAAAAGTATGGGTATCAGGATTCGGCCTATTCGCTCCATCAGCCAGGCAATGAGGAAGCAAAATGCAGCTGCAAGCCCGGCAAATATCGCTCCGCCCAGAAAATACAATATGGCCGCTGATACTATTATCGTTCCGCCCATGAGCATCCCGAAAACCTTATCGCCCTTTTCAAAGCCTATATAAACGATCACGGCCATGGCGATCAGTACGCAGGCGAGGACATACAGTCCTTTTTTTATATCTTCATCCATAGTTCACTCTCCATAAACATCCGTGTATGTTATGAATATAAGTCTATGTAAATAATTATATTTGAAATATAAGGATTTTCAAGGCTTGATTGTGGTTGAAACGCCTGCGGAAACTGTGATAAAATACCTTGCAGACTATTTCAAGTCACTGATAATACGTATTATTTAGGAGGAAACGAATGAAGTACCATTTTGATGAAGTTGTAGATCGTATCCACGAACCGGGAAGCTACTCTTCAAAGTGGGCAAGCAATGAGAGAATGGCTGCCATGTTCCTGACCGACAAGCTGCCCGAGGACAGACTTGCTCTCTATCTTGCAGACATGGACTTCCGCTGCGCTCCCGAGATCATCGACGCACTGATCGCAGAAGCCAAGCACGGTATCTTCGGCTACACCCAGGCACCCGATGAGTATTTCGAAGCAGTTTGCGCATGGAACAAGAGAAGATTCGGCATCGACGTCAAGCCCGAAGACATCTCCATCGCTCACGGCGCGCACACCGCTATCGTAAACGTAGTTCAGAAGCTCACCAAGGAAGGCGACGGCGTTATCATTCCTCAGCCCACCTACTACTACAAGAACGACATCATCCCCTATGGCAGACACTACTGTGGCTTCCAGATGATCGACGACGGCAAGGGCTACTACACCTTCGACTGGGATAAGTTCGAAGAACTGTGCAAGAATCCTCAGAACACCCTGTTCATCATCCAGCAGCCCCACAACCCCACCGGCCGTATCTGGACCGAGGAAGAAGTCAAGAAGATGGTAAGCATCTGCAGAGCTAACAACGTGACCATCATCTCCGACGACGTACACTATGACATCAAGAGAAAAGAGTGCGAGGTCGTTCCCTTCTTCAAGTATTGCGGTTCCGAGGGCATCATCATGATCACCGGTATCAACAAGACCTTCAACCTGGCTGGCCTTGCAGTTACCAACGTTATCATTCAGGATCCCGCCATCAAGGAAAAGATGGGAGCTATCAGAAACGTCATCAGCCCCTTCGGCGTAGCAGCCTGCATCGCAGCCTACACCAAGTGCGACGACTGGGTAGACCAGCTGAACGACTATCTTGACGAGTGCCTTGACTACGTTCTTGACAGATTCCACAAGGAGCTGCCCAAGGTTAAGGTATTCAGACCCGAAGGCACCTACATTCTCTGGCTCGACTTCACCGCTCTCGGTCTGACCAGCGACGAGCTGAATCAGAAGATCGCAGGCGAGGCACACATCGGCTTCTCCGATGGCGCCGGCATGGATGCTCCCGAGGGAACCATCTTCAGAAGATGGTGCGTAACCACCCGCAAGGAAGTTCTGAAGGAGGCTATGGACAGACTGGTCAGAGTTCTCGGCTAATCTGGATCAAAAGACCTGCGGCATACGCTGAAAAAAGGCAAATCACGCTGAAAAGCGGCCCCATATCAGGGGCCGCTTTTACTGTGCGTAAACAGAGCTTTTCCGCAGGAAAGGGTGGATCCGGATGGATTTGGAAGGGTCTGTGCATCAAGGTGCTTTTTTCAAAATTTGTCATGCAAGTTGACTTTGTTAATTAATTATCTTAAAATAATATCGGAGTAAAATTTTTATCTGACAGGTATCCAGACCTGTAAGGAGCGTGACAAAAATGGCATCCGAAGAAACCAAGACATTAAGAGAGCATACTGGATGCCATCGGGAGTGACCTGGAAAAGGCCCGTCTGATGCAGCCGGACGGCAGCTATATAAGAGAGACAGGAGGCGAAGGGACCTCATCCCAGGAGCTTCTCTACAGATACTTCAGCGAGTACAAGGTTGAGCCTGAGGCCGCAAAGGCGGAGGAGTCCTCAGCTTCTGCGGCAGCCCCTGAGCCCGCGCCCTCCGCTGAGCCTGGACTCTTCACCAGATTTAAGAACTGGCTTAGCCGGATATTCAGCTGAAAGCCATTGTAACCATTTCGGTTACTGGGGCGATTTTAACCATTTCGGTGCTATCCCATGATATGCAGTTCTGCTATGATACAAGCAGATAAAGCATAAACTTTGGGAAAAGCAGGAGGCCGGATATGAGGATTTCGGAAACAAAACTTAACAGAGCAGGATTTCTGAGCCTGGTATTGGCTTTGCTGCTGATACTTTCAGCCTGCGGCGCCCCTCAGACCGAATCGATAAACGATGATGAAACCCCTCTTGCCCAGTATGAGGCTGCAAGAACGGTGGAATTTCAGGATTCCGTATTCAACAAGGACAAGGCTGAGGTGAAGAACGATGCCTATATAGATATCTCCAATGCATCCAAGGGATACGCGGCTGTCAGCGCCAAGTCCGAAAAGAGGCTCAAGCTCCAGGTGGTCTTCGGGGAGACCAAGTACAATTATGATATCCCCAACGACGGCACCCCTTCCATAATTCCGCTGCAGTTCGGAAACGGAAAGTACAAGCTGAGGGTCATGCGCAACACCACGGACAAGAAGTATACGGAGATCAACTCCGTCACTGTGGATGCGGTAATGGATAATGAATTCACCGCCTTTGTGCGGCCGAATATATACGTCAACTACAAGCAGACCTCCGCCTGCATCAAAAAGGCCGGCGACATAGCCGTAAAGGCTAAGGATGATCTGGCGGTCATAAGCGGGGTCTACGATTACGTCACCAAAAACGTGAAGTACGACAAGGAAAAGGCGGCTAGCGTGAAGAGCGGCTATGTGCCCGATCCGGACGAGACCATGTCCACGGGCAAGGGCATATGCTTCGACTATGCCTCTCTTGCGGCATCCATGCTCAGGAGCCAGGGCATACCCGTAAAGCTGATCTTCGGCTATGTGGCGCCCAACAACCTGTACCACGCCTGGAACATGTTCTACACTGAAAAGACAGGCTGGGTAACGGTCAAGTTCGAGGCGAAGGGCGAGCAGTGGACCCGCATGGATCTGACCTTCTCCGCCGGCGGCGCTTCAGCGAACTTCGTGGGCGACGGAACTAATTACTCCGATCTGTATTTCTACTAGAGGAGATTGCAATGAGCAGAAAACTGGATGATCTTGGCGTCAGCGCCTTTTGCGAGAGCATGGGGATGATGATGCGGTCAGGCATACAAACGGACGAGGCACTGGGACTGCTGCTTTCCGGAAAGGACGGAAAGGCAGGCATTCTGGAACAGGGCCTTGTTTACATGAAGGAGCAGGCTGAGCAGGGGAGCGGGCTGGCCAAAGCCATGGAGGGCAGCGGCATATTTCCCGACTACGCCCTGCAGATGGTATCTGCAGGAGAGTCCTCCGGAAGACTGGAGGACACGCTCTTCCGTCTGTCCGGCTACTACAGGGAGCAGAAGAGCATCTCTGAAAAGCTGAGGAATTCGGTGACCTATCCGGCAGCCATGATAGTTCTTATCATAGCGGTGCTGGCGGCCATGCTCTTTATGGTGCTTCCCGTGTTCACAGGCGTATATAACGATCTGACCGGCAGTCTGGCGGGCTCCTCCTTCAGCTACATAAGGGCAGCCTATGCGGTCTGCTGGATAGCCCTGATAGTGATGGTGGTGCTGGCAGCCGCCCTGTTCTTCGGCTTCCGCGCATGGAGGAGCGGTAAAAAGGCGGGCGTGGAGAAGCTGCTCAGACGCTTCCCGGTCTGTGCCGGCATACTGGATTCCATGGGCATGTTCCGCTTCACCTCGGCTCTTGGCATGTTCCTCGCCAGCGGCGAGATGCAGGACGAGGCGCTGCTAAAGTCAATTCCAATGACGGACTGCGCTCCGGTGGAGGAGAAGCTTAAGAAGTGCGCTGCAAGGATGGAGGAGGGCCACAGCATAGCTCAGGCTGCCTTCGACGAGGAGCTGTTCGAACCGGTCTACGGCAGGATGCTGCTGGCAGGCGAACGCAGCGGCAGCATGGAGAGCGTTCTGGAAAGGCTTACAGGCCTTCTGGAGGAGAACTGCTCCAATCTGGTGGACAGGCTGGTGGGCACCGTGGATCCGCTGCTGTCCGGAATACTTATGATAACCGTGGGGCTGTCGCTTCTTTCAGTGATGCTGCCCCTTATCGGAATGATGAACTCTGTTGCATAGTTATTGACTGAAGCGGGAGCTCTTGGGAAAGGATCCGCCGCAATAAAATGTAAGCATGTACAGCGATAAACTGCAGAAGAAAACCAGATACCTGATCTTCGCTCTTGCAGTCCTGCTTCTTGCGGGACTGTGTTTTGCCGTGTTCGGACGCTCCGGACGCGACATAAGCGAGGAGGGGGCTGAAGCCATCAGAGACGCGGTCATCCGCTCCGCCAGGCAGTGCTACGTGGTGGAGGGAGTGTATCCTCCCAACCTCGACTACCTGAAGGACAACTATGGCCTGAATGTCAACACAAATGACTATTACGTAAACTACGACGCCTTTTCGTCGAATCTGCCTCCGGACGTGATCGTTCTGGTCCGGCCGAAGGATTAGGGGGGATGCTGCCATGAAAAACAAAGAAAGATCGCCCCTCGGAATATATACAGTATGCATCGCCGCCCTCTTTATGGCGGGCTTTCTGCTGCTTGTGGTCTTCGGCGCCAGGAGCTACAGAAATACCGTGGAGAGCCGTACGGAGAACATGGAGATGAGGGCACTGTCCTCCTATTTCTGGACCATCCTGAAGGCCAACGACCAGAGGGACGCGGTGGAGATCACAGACAGCGAATACGGCTGCCTGCTCAGCATACACGATCGGGAAAACGACTCGGTCATAAGGATATATGGATATGACGGCTGCCTTATGGAGGAATACTCGTCTCCGGATCTGGAGCTCACCCCTGAGGACAGCGAGGAAATAGGAAAAACTCAGGTCTTCTCGGCTGAATTCGCTGCGGAGGACCTGCTCAGGATAACCACGGATGAGGGCACCGTGCTGGTGACCCTTAGAGCAGGGGGTGGCAAGTGATGAAGAAAAAGGATCACATCACAGCCTTTTATCTGGAGGCGCTGCTGCTGATAGCTGTGTTCGTCGGCGTCATAATGCTTCTTACCAGCGTCTTCGCCCAGGCCCGGCTCGAGAGCAGCAGGGCGAAGCAGCTTTCCGATGCTGTGACTCTGGCCCAGAAGGGCGCGGAGGCCTTTGCGGCTTCCGAAAGCCCGGAGGAGCTCTTCGGACTTTTGAACGACGAGGGCAACGGGGCTGAAATAGACGGAGCTCAGTACCCAAGCTACGCCTTCTGCTACGACAGTGGGCTGGAGCCCGATCCCGAGGGCTTCTACAGCATGATCATTTGCTGGAGACCGGAGGGCGACGGCTATATCGGCAGCCGGATCGAGGTTTATGGCAGCGGCTCAAAGGACAGCATATATACGCTTGAGACCGGTGTTTATGTGGAGAAGCTCCGCACAAAAGGCGGCTTCGTGACAATCCTTACGTCGGAGGTGGCCAAATGAAGAAGATACCCATAAAGCTCGGCCCCCTGGCACTGCTTCTGGCAGTCATAAGCATATGCCTTACGACCCTTTCCATACTCAGCTGGACCACGGCCAGAGCCGACTACGCTCTTGCAAAGCGCTACGCTGAAACGGTCAGCACCAGATACGAGCTGGAGGCTCAGGGTCAGAAGAACATCAGCGAATATCCGCCCACGGGGCCGGATACCAAAATATTCACACTGAACGGCTCCAGGCTGACCATAGTCCTGGACGAAAAGGGCATAGCCTCCTGGAAGCACGAAAAGGAGTGGGAGGAGGACGAATCCATAGGAAACCTGTGGAACGGACTGTAAGGCAGGTGAGAAAATGACCATAATCGAGATACTTCAAAAAGCAGTGGAAACCCAGGCAGCGGACGTGTTCCTTATAGCCGGCCTTCCTGTCAGCTTCAAGCTTGGAGGCAGGCAGCTCCGCCTGGAGGAGCAGGGCAGACTGATGCCTGACAGCATAAAGCAGCTGGTGGACGAGATCTACCAGGTGAGCGAAAGAAGCCGCCGCAACGTGGACAGCGGAGTGGATGACGATTTTTCCTTTGCCATGCCCGGCCTTGGCCGCTTCAGAGTCAACGTGTTCCGCCAGAGGGGCTCCCTTGCGGTGGTGATAAGGGTCATTCACTTTGGCCTTCCAGATCCCGTAAAGCTGGGCATCCCCGAAAGCGTGCTCTCCCTTGCTGATACCAAAAAGGGCCTGGTGCTCATAACAGGAGCCGCGGGAAGCGGCAAATCCACCACCCTGGCCTGCATAGTGGACCGGATCAACGGATCGAGAGAGGGTCACATAATCACCATGGAGGACCCCATCGAATACATACACAGGCACAACAAGTCCATCGTCACCCAGAGGGAGATATCCATCGATACTCCAAACTATCTGGATTCCCTGCGCTCGGCCCTTCGCGAGAGCCCGGACGTGATACTTCTCGGAGAGATGAGGGATTACGAGACCATATCCGCCGCAATGACAGCGGCAGAGACAGGCGTGCTGCTGCTTTCGACCCTTCACACCAGCAGCGCAGCCAACACCATAAGCCGTATACTGGACGTATTTCCGGCCGACCAGCAGAAGCAGGTCAAGATACAGCTGTCCCAGATCCTGAAGGGCGTGGTGTGCCAGCAGCTGGTCCCCTCGGTGGACGGCACGCTGCTGCCGGTATTTGAGATCATGAAAACAAATCCGGCCATCCAGAACATGATAAGAGAGGACAAGCTGCACCAGCTGGAATCTGCCATGCAGGCAGGATCCAGAGATGGCATGTGCACCATGGACAACAGTCTGCTGCAGCTTTATAAAGATGGCAGGATAAGCAGGGATACAGCCCTGATATACTGCGTAAACTACGAAAATATGAGTAAGCGCCTGGCTCTGTAGAGCCGGAAGGAGTTGACTATGAGTCAGCAGAATGAAAAGGAAAACACCCAACGTGTGGGGTCCGTCAGACTGAGCCGGGTCAATCTGATCATCGTCTCAGTGGCTGTTATATTTGCCGTGCTTCTTACCGCCGTCACTTACGACGCGGTAATGAACTTCAGGCTCATGCAGGAGTATACCGGGCAGTATGTGGAAAGCCAGCAGGATGCCTACGATCTTCAGGATGGCTCGGATTATCTGACTGAGCAGGCCAGAGCCTTTGCGGTCACCGGAGAGAGGGTCTATCTGGACAATTACTTTGAAGAGGTCAACGTTACCCGCAAAAGGGATAAGGCTCTGGAAAATCTTGAAGGCATACTGCACAGCACCGAGACCTACGAGTACCTGAAGACGGCTCTGAACTATTCCAACGAGCTGATGGAAAAGGAGCTCTATTCCATGTCCCTTAAGATACGCTCCATGGGCGGCATCCAGGGCGGCATTCCTGAGGGTCTGTGGTATGTGGACATCTCCACCGCCGACAAGGCACTGGAGCCTGAGGAAATGGCCCAAAAGGCCGTGGACATGGTCTTCAATGACGATTATAAGGACTACAAGGACAGGATAAAGACCAATGTGGGCCTCTGTACAAAAACGCTTCTGGATGAAGCCGCATTCAGGCAGGATGACAGCTCCGCTCACGTCATGACCATGGTAAGGATGCAGGAGGCCCTCATGGCGCTGATGGTCCTGACTTTCTTCATCGTGGTCTTCATGACCAACAGGCTGGCCATCAAGCCCCTGCGCATCTTCGAGGAAAAGATAAAGGCAAGGGAGATACTTCCCCTTACCGGCTCAAAGGAGCTTCAGCTCATGGCCTCCGCCTACAACGATATGTTCGAGAAGGTCATGGCGAACCAGGAGGAGCTCAGCTTCGCGGCTAATCACGATCCTCTGACAGGGCTCTACAACCGCAACGTCTTCGACAAGGTCAGAAACAGCGACGAAAGGCGGGCCCATGCTCTGCTTCTTGTAGATATGGACAAGTTCAAGGAGGTCAACGACAATTATGGCCATGACACCGGCGACATGGTGCTCAAAAAGGTGGCCGATATTCTTAAAAACAGCTTCAGAAACGAGGACTATGTCTGCCGCATAGGAGGAGACGAGTTCGCCGTCATCATGGTACATGCGGGGCCTGAGCTGAAGGATCTTATAAGGAACAAGATGATAAGGGCCAACGAAAAGCTGGCCGATACTTCTGACGGGCTGCCTCAGGTCTCTCTCAGCGTGGGAGTGGCCTTCAGCCAGCCGGGCAGTATATCTGAAGATATATTCAAAAATGCAGACCTGGCGCTTTACAGGCTTAAGAATTCAAAGCGCGGCGGCTGCGAATTCTATTAGAGGGAGATAGAGAAATGCTTAAAAATCACGAACGATTTTTTACGGCGGCGGGCAAGCGGCTCATCCTCATAGTAGATGATGAGCTGGTCAACAGGGAGATACTTTCCTTCATGCTGCAGGACAAGTTCGACGTGATCACCGCGGCTGACGGCAAGGAAGCCCTGGATATAATCAGGGACAAGCTTTCCCTGCTTTCACTGGTGCTGACGGATATCATGATGCCTGAAATGGACGGCTTTGAGCTGCTGGATGCCATGAAGGCAGACGCTTCACTTCGGCGCATCCCGGTGATAGTCCTCACCAGCGACCGTCAGGCCGAGGTAAAGAGCCTGAGCAACGGCGCTTCGGACTTCATAGCCAAGCCCTACAACCAGCCTGAGGTAATCCTTGCAAGGATACAGAAGACCATAGAGCTGGCAGAGGACCAGGGCATAATCCAGAGTACCGAAAGAGATCCTCTGACCGGGCTTCTGAACAGGGAATTCTTCTTCAAGTATGTGGAGCAGTTCGATCTGCACCACCCCGGCGCCTCCATGGATGCGGTGGAGATAGACATCAATCATTTCAGGCTCATCAACGAGATCTACGGCTGGGCCTACGGCGACAAGGTCCTTAACCGTATGGGTACGACCCTTGTGAAAAAGGCGCAGAGCTCAGGCGGCATAGTGGGGCGCAAGGACGCGGACAAATTCCTGTTCTATGCTCCTCACGACACCGATTACGAGGCCTTCCTTAAAGAGCTTACGGCTCAGATGGGTGTGGGTAATGAAAATGCCAGGATGCACATAAGGCTTGGTATCTTCAGCAACGCCGACGCCGAGCCTCATATAGAGCTGCGCTTTGACAGGGCGAAAATGGCCGGGGATCACATTAAAAACGACTATAGCAGGCAGATCTCCTATTACGATCAGGAGCTCTTCAGCAAGGAGCTCTTCGACAGCCAGCTGATGGACGATTTTGAGCGGGGCCTGAAGGAAAAGCAGTTTGAGGTCTGGTACCAGCCGAAGTTCGACGTAAAGGGAGATAAGCCCAGGCTTTCCAGTGCCGAATGCCTCATCAGGTGGCGCCATCCGAAGTTCGGAATGGTCAGCCCCGGGGTCTTCATTCCTCTGTTTGAAAGGAGCGGCCTCATACAAAGGCTGGACCGCTATGTGTGGGAGGAGGCTGCAAGGCAGGTGGCTCAGTGGCGCGACAGCTACGGCTTCACCCTTCCTGTTTCCGTCAACGTGTCCCGCATAGACATGTACGCTCCCGACTTTGTGGAGTTCTTCACAGAGCTCATGAAAAGGGAGAAGCTGTCGCCCGAGACCTATTTCATAGAGATCACCGAATCCGCCTACACTCAGGATTCGGACCAGATGGCTGCCATGGTAACAGCCTTGAGGGATCAGGGCTTTAAGGTGGAAATGGACGATTTCGGCTCCGGCTACTCCTCACTGAACATGCTGGCCAATCTGCCCATAGATTTCATAAAGATGGACATGCAGTTCGTGCGCAGCATGGATGTGAATAAAAAGAGCCTGCGCATGATAGAGCTCATACTGGACATAGCCTCCTATCTGCAGCTTCCGGTAATAGCCGAGGGCGTGGAGACGGAGCAGCAGGTAAAGGTTCTGAAGGAGCTGGGCTGCTATATAATCCAGGGCTATTATTTCTCAAAACCGCTGCCTGCGGCAGAATTCGAAAAGTTTATTAAGGAGGCAAAGGAAAATGCTTAGCATCGAGGCATTAAAGGAATACGGCGCCAATACTGAAGCTGGTCTTGTGCGCTGCATGGGAAGCGAGGCCTTTTATCTTCGCATGGTGGGTATGATCCTTAAGGATCCTGCCTTTGACAAGCTTTTTGCTGCCGTGGAGAATGGCGATGTAAAAGAGGGCTTTGAGGCAGCTCACGCGCTTAAGGGAAGCGTGGGCAATCTTGAGCTTACTCCTATTCTTGAGCCTGTCTGCACCCTTACGGAGATATTCAGGGCAGGGAATCCTGCGGATCCCGCTCTGGTGGAAGAGGTAAGGACTGCCTTTGAAAGGCTCAAGAGCCTCGTCGAGGAATAATACAACACCGCACATTTCATAATACCCAAGGACCCCCGGATTCACGGAGGTCCTTTTTCATGTCAAATGTGACATTGAGAACCGTCCCACTTGTCATGCTCTTTATGCGGTCTTAATGTCTCCTGAGGTTCCCTTAACGCCATCTTTGCAGCCAATGTCCTATTATGGTATCAGAAGACCTGCAGTCTGCAGCTTCTTCCCGAAGGGAGGTCAGAGAACATGAAAACTATGGCATAGGCTACCGGATGCTGAAGGTTGACTGACCTGTATAAAAAAACACTTTAGTTGACTAAACACCCTTTTACGCAAGGGTGTTTTTTGATATAATACTAAAGATTGAAATCTGTAATTATTCCGGAGGTGATCTTTTGGAAACAAAGGCTTTAGCGCAGTTCGTATTCGATACAAAATGGGAGGATCTGGACGAAAAGACCATAGATAATGCCAAAATGGCGGTGCTCGATGCCTTCGGGGCAGCCATCGCGGGCTCTGAGGAGGCGGCATCGAAAAAGCTGGCGGCGGTTTTTGAGCGTCACTCTCTTCCCGGAAAGAGCAGGCTCTGGAAGAAGGGCGAGGAGAGCTGGGACTACATGAACGCAGCAGCCATAAACGCAGCCTTCGTCCACGCTCAGGACTTTGACGATCTTCACAACGCTTCCATAGTCCACCCCGGAGCCATCACCATCCCGGCTGCCATGGCCATAGGGGAGGAGCAGGGCGCATCCGGAAAAGAGGTGCTGCTTGCCATAGTCCTTGGCTACGATGCAGCTGCAAGGCTTGGCGAAGCCATAAATCCCGCAGCCTACTACTATTGGCATACCACCGGCGTGGTGGGCTCCTTCAGCTCCGCTGCAGCTGCAGGAAAGCTCCTGGGCCTTGGCACTGAGCAGCTTCAGGATGCCTTCGGAAGCGCCGGGACACAGTCCTCGGGCCTTTGGGCCTTCAATTCCAGCGGAGCCAACAGCAAGCTGCTACACGTGGCCAACGCCACGGTCTGCGGCATACGCTCAGCCGAGCTGGCAAAGGAGGGCTTTACAGGGGCTAAGGACATAATCGAAAACAAAAAGGGCTTTGTGTATGCCCTTTCATCTGAGCCCCATCTGGACAGGGTAACTGATAAGCTGGGCAGCTATTTCGAGATCAACGGGAACTCCTTTAAGGCCTATGCCTGCTGCCGTCACACCCACTCGGCCATATATGCAGTGGAACAGATAAAGAAAAAGCACGATATAGACCCGGCCCAGATCGAAAGCATAGAGGACTACACCTACAGGACCGCCATCAACACCGCGGACAACGGCACCCCCGCCAATCCCTACGCCGCCAAGTTCAGCATACAGTACTGCATCTGCGCAGCTATGCTCTACGGCGAGAAGGGCCTTCGGGTGTTCTCCGAGGAGAGCCTGGCAGATACGGCAACAAGGGCCCTTATGGACAGGACTCAGGTCTTCTTCAGTCAGGAGATCGAGGACCGCTATCTTAAGGATTCCAACCGCTGGGGTCACAGGCTGGTGATAACCATGAAGGACGGAAGGGTCATAGAGGAGTACACCGATTATCCCTTCGGTGACTTCAACAATCCCTTCAGCTGGGAGGATGCGAAGAACAAGTACATGATGCTGGCAGAGCCCGTAATAGGAGCTGAGAACGCCGAAAGGCTCTACGAAAAGATACTCCGCATGGAGGAGCTCGAGGACATCAACCGGCTCTACGACTGATTTACCGACGACAGTTTATTATATTTTTAATATATTCAAGAGGTGAGAAAAATGGATGAAAAAATCGCAAGGCAGGCGGTGTATGACGCTGTGATACGTGCCGTCACCGAGATCTCCGAGGATGTGAAGGGCCTTCTTGAGGAGGCCAGAGCAAGGGAGACCAATCCTACCGCACAGAGCATGGAGGATTCCATGCTGGAGAATCTTGAGATCGCCAAGAGGCTTGACAAGGCAGTCTGCCAGTCCCCGGGCTATCCCACCACATGGGTGAGCTTCGGCGACGACAACTTCCCTGCCTACATGAAGGAGGTCATCTCCGAGGCCGTAGGCGAGGCTACAAGGAAGGGCTATCTCAGACCCTCCATCGTTGACCCCCTGACCCGCGTCAACTCCGGGAATAACACCGGCCGCGGCGTCCCCAACATCGAATACGAATATAACCCCGGCCAGCAGTATGTGGACTTCATAATCTCCTTCAAGGGCTGCGGAGCAGAGCTGGGCAATGCCATGCAGATCATGACCCCGGCCAAGCTGGGCAAGGACCTTGTAGGCCTTAAGCGCTTCATCCTGGAGACCGCTTTGAACGCAGGCGGCAAGCCCTGTCCTCCCTTTGGCATAGGCATTGGCATCGGCGGACAGATGGATATCGCTGCAAAGATGAGCCGCAAGGCCATCAGCACCCGCCGCTGGGACGACGAGAACCCCGATCCCCAGCTGAACGAGCTGGAGAAGGAACTCAAGGATGCCATCAACAGCCTCAAGATCGGCGCTGCAGGCACCGGCGGAGACACTGTCTGCCTGGCTGTAAAGATGGACAGAGCCCACACCCACACCGCCATCGCGCCTGTGGCCATCAACTTCCACTGCTGGGTGGCCAGAAGAGCGGGCATCCGCCTCTGGAACGACGGCCGCATAGAAAAACTGCTGTAAGGAGGAGAGAAAATGGCTACATATAAACTGACAACTCCCATCAGTGAGGAGGATGCAAGAAAGCTCAAGGTAGGCGATGTGGTCTACATCAGCGGTCATATTTTCACCTCCAGAGACATGGCCCACTTAAAGCTCAGAGAGCTGCTGGAGAAGGGCGAGCCCCTGCCCAAGGATTTTCAGGGCGCCGCTGTGTTCCACGCGGGTCCTGTGGCTCTTAAGAACGAGGACGGCAGCTGGAGGCTCAACGTTATAGGACCCACCACCTCCATCAGAATGGAGCCCCACGCAGACTGGATAGGCAGGATAGGCGTAAAGGCCATTCTTGGCAAGGGCGGCATGGCAGAGGACACCCTGCGCTGTGCTGAAAAGTACGGCTATGTGTATCTTCAGGCTGCTCCCGGCTGCGCAGCCAAGCTGGCCGGAGGCGTGGACCGCATCGTGGACGTGACCTGGTTTGAGCTGGGCATGCCCGAGGCCCTCTGGGATCTGGAATGCACCGAGTTCGGCCCTCTTGTTGTGGGCATGGACAGCCACGGCGGCAGCATCTACAAGGACATAAAGGAAGCCGGTCAGAAGAAGATCGACGAGATGTATCCTGCGTTTTAAGGAGGAAAAATGGAGTACAGAATAGAACACGACAGCATGGGAGAGGTAAAGGTCCCTGCTGATAAGTACTGGGGCGCCCAGACCGAGCGGAGCCACGAAAACTTCCCCATAGGCGTTGGCATCGAGACCATGCCTAAGGAGATAATCCATGCCTTTGGCATACTCAAGAAGGCTGCAGCCATGGCAAACCATGTGTGCAAGCCCGAGAAGATGACTGATGAAAAGCTGGCTGCCATCTCCGCAGCGGCGGATGAGGTCATCAGCGGCAAGCTCATCGACCACTTCCCCCTGGTTGTATGGCAGACCGGCTCCGGCACCCAGTCCAACATGAATACCAACGAGGTCATCGCAAACCGCGGCAATGAGATAGCTGGAAAGAAGCTGCTTCACCCCAACGATGACGTAAACATGAGCCAGAGCTCCAACGACACCTATCCCACAGCCATGCACATTGCTGCTGTCATAGCGCTGGAGGATAAGGTCCTTCCCGCAATCGATCTTCTGGTGGGTACCTTCAAGAGGCTCGAGGCTGAAAACGAGGGCATAGTAAAGTCCGGCAGGACTCACCTGCAGGATGCCACACCCATCTCCTTCAGTCAGGAGATCTCCGGCTGGAGAAGCTCCCTTGAGCGCGACAGAGAAATGATAGTGAGCTCTCTGCCCTATCTTAAGAAGCTGGCTCTTGGCGGAACCGCTGTAGGCACAGGCCTGAATGCTCCCAAGGGCTATGGAGAAGAGGTGGCAAAGGCTGTCTCCCAGCTTACCGGAAAGGATTTCGTGACTGAGCCCAACAAGTTCCACGCTCTTACCTCCAAGGATGAGCTGGTATACGCCCACGGCGCCCTCAAAGCCCTGGCTGCTGACATGATGAAGATCGCCAACGATGTCCGCTGGCTGGCCTCCGGCCCCAGGCTCGGAATAGGGGAGATAAGCATTCCCGAGAACGAGCCCGGTAGCTCCATCATGCCCGGCAAGGTTAATCCCACCCAGTGCGAGGCCGTCACCATGGTGGCGGTGCAGGTCATGGGCAACGATGTGGCAGTGGGCCTCTCCGCTTCCCAGGGCAACTTCGAGCTTAATGTGTTCATGCCCGTTGCTGCCTACAATTTCCTGCAGTCCGCAAGGCTGCTGGCAGAGTCCATGGTGAGCTTCAACAACAACTGCGCCGTTGGCATCAAGGCAAACAAGGAGAAGATGGCAGGCAATCTGCACAATTCCCTGATGCTGGCCACTGCGCTCAATCCTCACATCGGTTACGAGAATGCTGCGAAGACCGTAAAGCTGGCCTTTGCGGAGGACATTTCCCTGAAGGAGGCATGCGTAAAGCTGGGCTTCCTTACACCGGAGAAATTCGACGAGGTCTTCCACCCGGAGCAGATGATCTAAATAATTGAAATAATTGCGAATTTAATATTTATTCATTTTTCAAGAAAGGAACCATAGAAAATGAGTGTTTATGAAGAATCCCTTGCGCTGCATGCGCAGCTTCACGGCAAGATCGAAGTGATCTCCAGAAAGAAGATCGAGACCAGAGAGGACCTGTCCCTGGCCTATACCCCCGGCGTGGCAGAGCCCTGCAGGCAGATCCAGGCTGACTACTCCAAGAGCTGGGAGCTCACCCGCCGCGGCAATCTGGTGGCAGTTATCACCGACGGCACCGCAGTTCTGGGCCTTGGCGACATCGGCCCCGCAGCCGGCATGCCCGTAATGGAAGGAAAGTGCGCGCTCTTTAAGGAATTCGCAGGCGTTGACGCTGTTCCTATCTGCATCGACACCAAGGACGTGGACGAGCTGGTAAGAACCATATATCTGATCTCCAAGAGCTTCGGCGGCATCAATCTGGAGGATATCGGCGCTCCCAGATGCTTCGAGGTGGAGAGAAGACTTAAGGAGATCTGCGACATCCCCGTATTCCACGATGACCAGCACGGCACCGCCATCGTAGTTGCCGCAGCCCTTATCAACGCCATAAAGGTGACCGGCAAGAAGATGGGCGAACTGAAGATCGTCATAAACGGCGCAGGTGCAGCAGGCATCGCCATCGGCAAGCTGCTGATCGACATGAATTTCGGTGACGTCATCATGGTCGATATCAATGGCATCATCTGCGAGGGCGACCAGGGCCTCACCTCCGGTCAGGAGGAGATCTCCCACAGATCCAACAGAAATCACCTCCACGGCAAGCTTGCAGATGCCATGAAGGGCGCTGACGTGTTCATCGGTGTATCCAGACCCAAGCTGGTGACCAAGGAAATGGTTGCAAGCATGAATCAGGGCATCGTTTTCGCCATGGCAAATCCCGAGCCCGAGATCTATCCTCAGGAGGCTAAGGATGCAGGCGCTGCTCTTGTGGGCTCCGGCCGCTCCGACTTCCCCAACCAGATCAACAACGTTCTGGTATTCCCGGGCCTCTTCAAGGGCGCGCTGAAGGCAAGAGCCACCGACATCACCGAGGGCATGAAGCACGCTGCAGCCTATGCGCTGGCAGGCTACATCCCCGATGCTGAGCTGGGCTATGAGAACATCATCCCCTCCGCTCTGGACAAGAATGTTGCCGACGTTCTGGCAGACGCAGTTGCTGCAGAAGCCGTAAAGGAAGGCATCGCAAGAATCTAATATCTGAGCACCAGGCATCGGCCGTTTAATTACGGCCGGTGCTCTTTTTTTTATAACTAATACTATATATTAATAAAGTCTCGTTGCTTTTTTAACAAACTACAGTTAAAATTAAAGTAGTTTTTTATGTGGTTTTCAGTCAAATGTTCAATATGTTTCCTCGGAAACTGAGCTTATGACGGGACCGGCAACTGATTATTGAATATAAAAGTCAGCAAGACATTTATAGATAGTTATTAATTTAAAGGAGGATAAAAGATGGAAAGACTTAACGGAGAATCCATCAAGATCATCGACGAGATCGTCTCCAGATACGCAGGGCAGCCTGGCCCCGTCATTGTCATGCTTCACGATGTACAGGATAAGCTGGGCTATATTCCCTACGAGGCAATGGAAGCGATCTCCAAGGCAACAGGTACCAGTGTTGCGGATGTATTCGGCGTTGTAAACTTCTATGCGCAGTTTACAACAGAGCCGAAGGGAAAGCATGTAATCAATGTATGCCTTGGTACGGCATGCTATGTAAAGGGATCTCAGAAGCTTGTGGAGATAGCCGAGCAGGTTACCGGTGCTAAGGTAAACGGCACCAGTGCTGACGGCATGTTCTCTCTTGACGCCACCAGATGCCTGGGCGCCTGCGGTCTTGCACCTGTTGTCGTTATCGACGGCAGAGTAGTAGGAAACTGCAATCCCGCCAAGGTGGAAAAGGAGATCCGGGCTATAATCGACGCAGAAAAAGCAAGCTGATACGCATATGAAACTTAAGGATATTGTCAGTTGTCTTGATGCAGAGGCTCTGGTGGTCTCCTCTGATGGGGCCCCGGAAAAGGAATTCCGCTTTGCCTTTGCCACAGACCTTATGAGCGACGCCCTGGCTATGATACAGGATTCTCCCGAGGACACACTGCTGATCTCGGGGCTTGCCAATGTGCAGACTTTAAGGACCGCAGAGATGCTGGACATCGATACCATCGTATTCGTCAGGGGCAAAAAGCTCAGCGACGAGATACTTGAGATGGGCAGAGACAGCGGACTGAATCTGTATGCCACAAAATGCACCATGTATGAAGCCTGCGGCCGTCTCTATGCAGAAGGGCTGAGTGAGATCGATGAGTAACAGCATTCTTCACAAGGAATATACTGTGATCAGGTTCGACTACGCAAGAGCCGGAAAGGTGAGCTCGGATATCAAAAAGACCCTGTCCACCATAGGCATTCCTTCTGCAGTGCTCAGAAATATTTCTGTAGCGAGCTACGAATCGGAGATAAACATGATAATCCACGCCTACGGCGGGACCATCACCATGGACGTCTTCGACGACGGAAGGATACAGCTGATCTTCAAGGATGACGGACCCGGGATCCCCGATCTCGAAAAAGCAATGACGCCTGGCTATTCCACTGCCAGCGAGGAGGCCAGAAACATGGGCTTCGGCGCAGGCATGGGACTGCCCAACATCAAGCGTGTGTCGGATGAATTCGATATAAAGACATCAGAGGAAGGAACGACCCTGACTTTGGGGTTCGTGGTCGGATAATGGTAAACAAGACAGTAGTCAACTACATACTGGATAACTGCGGACACTGCATGAAATGCGTTCAGACCTGTCCCACATCGGCTCTGACCATGACGGACGGCAAGGTTGTGATCAACGAAGCCAAATGTCTGAACTGCGGAAGGTGCATGAGAGCATGTCACTACAAGAGCCTTCAGGCTAAGGGCAGCTCCCTTGATGCCATAAAGGATTACGACTTTACTGTGTGCCTGGTGCCCAGCGCCATGATAATGCAGTGCAGCAGTCTTAAGGAGGCGGAGGAGCTGTTCTGGGCCATAAAGCAGCTGGGTTTTGACGTGGTTGAGGATATAACCGCCACAGAAGGCCAGCTGATGAAGGAGACCAGAAGGCGGGCTGAAAGCGGCGAGATCGATACCGTGCTGGCATCCACCTGTCCCGTCACCAACAGGCTCATAAAGACCCGCTATCCCATGCTTCTTGACCATGTGCTGCCGCTGAATTATCCCAGCGAAGTGGCGGCAAAGCAGGCCAGAAAGATCTGGAAGGACAAGGGAAAGGTCGGCATCTTCTACTGCAGCGAGTGCGAAGCCAAGCTTCTTCTGGCAAAGCACCCCTACGGCAATCCCCAGTTCGAGGTGGACCACGCTCTTGCATCTGTGGACATCCTCCCGCTCATAAGCGAAAACCTGGGGAAGGGGAGGCTCCCCGTTACCCTGTGCAGGGAGGGCCTTCAGGCCACCAGTCCCTCGCTGATGACCCAGAAGCAGACGGACCTCATAGCCGACGGCTTCGACAAGGTCAACGACGTGCTGGACATGGAGGAATTCGGCATATTCGATTCCTTCAGGCTCATCCACCTTTTCCCCTGCTTCAACGGCTGCGTGGGCGGACATCTGCTCTGGGGCAACAGCTACGTGGTAAAGCACAATATAGACGCCCTGACATCGGAAAGGAACAAGCCCCCTGCGGACTGGCCAATAGAGGATTTCATATCGGATGCCTTTAATATCACGGAGGAGGAATCGCTCAGCTTTGCGGAAAAGATGGCCTTCTTCCAGAAGGTCAACCAGCAGCTTGATCAGCTTCCGGGCTACGACTGCAGCGCCTGCGGTCTTCAGACCTGCCGCATCATGGCAGAGGAGATAGTGAAGGGCAACAGAAGCCTTGATGACTGCCATATCCTAAACAGTATGCGAAGGAGAAACAGAGAATGAATGTACAGGAATTGATGGAAAAGACGGGTTGGAACTGCATCGCAGCTGCCGGCAGCCTGGACCGGGAAGTTGAGGGCGCGTACTGCGGCGATCTTCTCAGCTGGGTCATGGGCAACGGCGAGCCCAATCAGGCCTGGATAACGGTTCAGGTACATATGAATGTAATAGCGGTGGCGGTTTTAAGGGAATTCTCCTGCGTTATCATAGCCGATAA
>JAEEGI010005122.1_pt1 | contig 30349 bp, 27 predicted proteins | sample 8958751 | NCBI WGS metagenome assembly JAEEGI01 (sample SAMN16246545, study PRJNA631951) | gut metagenome | biome: gut microbiome; feature: rumen; material: KS-attached | host: Bos | place: Iran: Karaj | collected 2018-10 | reverse complement strand
GTCCATGTAGTGTGTATAATGTCTGGCGGCGAGACAAGTCTGCAACTGCATAGTCGATAGAGAGTAAGGAACTTCCAGTGTAAACAATGTTGACATCAGGATAATTGTCGTATATGTTCTTCAAGGCGAGTTGCCATTGTGCATATCGGTGAACTTCGTCAAGATAAATCCTATGCAAGCCATGCTGATATGCCCAGTCGATTAAGTCAAACAAAGAATGATTGGAAAACCAAAAGTCATCCAATGAGGCATAAATAACTTGGTCAATATCTTTATAATTCTCTAATATATGTTGTAGCATCAATGTGGTTTTGCCGACACCCCGAGCCCCTTTTATACCTATTATTCTGACATCCCAGTTAATTTGATTGTATAAATACCTCTTGAATCGAAGCGATATTTTATTAATCTTACGATGATAGTTATCTATAAGTGAACGAATTTCAATATCTTCCATAATGATTGTTGTTTTTGATTTCAATTTGCAAATATACAAATTATATTTTATAATATAAAAAAATAGCACAAATTTATATATATAAATACAATAAATAGCACTATTTTATATTCTTAAAGACAAAATGATGAAGGTAATTGCTTGGGGCATTATCCACTACAGGGCCAAGAAGATTTGCTTTGATATATAGAGTTCTTCTACTCATGTGTGGTTTAGTTGTTGAGGTATTTAATCTTTTGTTAAGTGTTATCATTATGTTTTAATTACTAATTAAAGGAAGTTTTAATTGGTAATTAAAACTATGATTTATGTGCATAATCAATAAAGAAGTCCCGTTGTTGGTGGCGGGGCTTCTTTGGTATGGAATGACGGAGTGATTCAGAGTATGCTCCAGGGTTCGATGCCGAGGATGTCGGCGATGGTTTGGACGGAGTGCATCATGAAGTAGAGGGCACCGGTTTCATGGGCGGGGAGCAGGTCGGAGCTGCCGTAGTCGTCGATGTCGAGCGTGATGTTGGTGGCCCCGTGTGAGGTGAGGTAGTTATAGAGGTTGGTTGTGTTGACGGCCGGGACCGTGATGTCCAGTGTGTTGTGGAAGAGATAGATGGGTTCGATGGGACGGGGTGTCCAGCCTTGGCACAGGTTGTCGGTCTGCATGGCGGCGATTAATCGTTGTGAGATGGATGACTGGAGGTCGAGCATGGTGGGTGTGACGTAGTCGGCCACGACGAGTGTGCCGATGAAGGCATCGATTTCTTGACGGGTGTATCGTTTGCTGAGCACCCAGTCGTCGATGTGGCTGAGGAGGGGCTCGATGAAGATGCTGTCGCGCGGGATACCGAGGCGGAAGAAATGGTTATAGGCTAAAAGAACGCTGATGACGGTGGAGGGCATTCCGGAAATGGAGCCCAGAATGAACTGGCGATAGGTGGCGGGGATGTCGTAGGAACCTGCTCCGGCAAAGGTATAGTCGAAATGGATGTCGGGATAATGTTCAGCAACGAGCCTGACGACCCCCATGGCGGTCTGCCCACCTTGGGAATAGCCGCAGTTGAAGAGGTGGCTCTCCCAGCAGTAGCCCATGTTGGTGAGAAGTTTGCGGGCAGCAATGAGTGCATCGACGCTGCTCTGGGCGTTGGCGGCAGAGATGCAATAGGCCTGTGGCTTGGACTCGGTGATGCCGAAGCCGTAGTAGTCGGGTGAGATGGTGATGAGGGGGCTGCGAGCCATGACTTTTTGGATGCTGAGGTCGCCACGCGAGGGGCATTGGTCGGCACGATAGACGGTGAAGTGATTGTAGAGAGCCAGTCCTTTGGCGGGCTGATGGCGAACGATTTTGTCGCCAAGGGTGATGGTGCCGGAGAGCATCACGGGGTTGCCGTCGGGGTCGGTGGAGGGGTAGACGAAGTTGTAGGCCATCATGTGGTCGGATGCGTAGTGCACCGAGTCGGTGATGTAGGCTTCATCGTTGTGGCTGTCGGGGCTGGGGATGGGTTCTTTGGTGCAGCCTGTAAGAAGGTAGAACAGTGTGACGACAAGTAGGAATGGGAACGGGTGTATATGGCGTTTCATAATGATTGATTGTCTTTGATTGCTTGAAAATTGAGAACTTGGTGAATTGAGAATTGAGAACTTTGAATGCGTTATTTCGTTAATTCGTTAATCGATTTACACGTTAACACATTCTTTTCACTTTCATTTCATTTTCCAATTTTCAATTTATAAAGGTTGGTTCTATTAATTCGTTTTCACTGTCGCGTCCTTTCGGGACGCTTTACCATAGTTACTGATTGTCACGGCACAGCGCCTTCGGCTTGTACCGTGTTATTAAAGGTCTCACCTCTCCGAGGTGATTTATAGAAGTTCCCTTAAGCATTCAAGTATTAGCACGTTCACGAGTTAACACATTATTATTCATTCATGGGTATATATTTCTCATTTCCGCTGTCGAGGGGCTTCAAGTTGTTGCCGATGGAGAATGGCTGTAGGTAGTGCTTGCCGTCGGGAGTGACGAAGGAGACGTTGTCGTGTTCGGTGTCGTCTTTGTCGACGTATATCATCACGGTCTGATTGCAGAAGGGTTGGAGTTCACCGTTTAATTGTACCTCGCCGAAGGGGTACCAGCCGCGGACAAGGAAGCGACGTTGTACGCTCTCGTCGGAGTAGGTGAGGGAATTGACCCAGTAGCACATTCCGATGTAGTCCAGAGATGGGTTGAAGGTGAGGCGGAATTGGTTGTCGCCTTCGGGGGTGATGGAGGTGATTCCCTCGTTTTCGCTGATGTCGGAGAAGCTATCAATGGCTTTCTTCAGTTGCTCTTTATCCATGTCGTAGACGCGGATGACGCGGTCGACGGAGGTATTGGAGAGCTCCTTGATATTGTTTTTACCAGAGCCTGTCTTGTGATAGAAATAAAAGACGACGACGGCAAGGAGTGCCAGCAGTAGGATTGTTGTCATGGGGCTATTGGTTTAGGGGCAGTTCGACGGCGGGCCAACCGTAGTCTTGGAGCATGGTGACGGGGAGGTTGTGTTGCTGTACGTAATATGCCACCTGTGTGAGGCGTACGGAGTCGCGGTGTTGCTGGTCGCTGTTTATCTTGTGGAATGTGTCGTAGTATTCGCCGAAGATGCGCTTGGCGCTGGGCAGGTTGCGTGAGCCGTCTTCCACTTGGTCGAAGGAGGATACAACCCACTCATGTGTGTTGTTCTGCTTAAGGTGCATCAGTCCGGGATGGTTGCCTCCAGAGACGCACTTGAGTGTGTCGCCCACGATGTTGTAGTTGAACACCCACCAGTCACCCCACACACGAATGCAGTCGGTGTCGCTATCGTTGACGGCCACGACGGTGTAGCTAGGAATGCATACTTTGCCTGGAGAGTACTGACTGCCAATTGTCATTAGGTAAGCCTCGATAGCTGCCAGAGACTCGTCATGGTCCTGTTCCTTCATGGGATTCTTGTCGGTGGTTGCTTCGGCCTGCGACTCTTCGGGGTTTTCCATTCCTTTTTGTTTGCAACTGATTACGCTCGCACCGAGAAGGATGATGACGGCGAGCATTGATAAGGTCTTTGTCTTTTTCATTTCAATTGTGTTTCTTTTGGATTGCAAAAATACACATTTTATCTTACATGACAACTTTTTTGAAAAAAAACTCGCCAACGTGACGCTGGCGAGTTTTTGATGGGTTCAGTCTGAGTGACAGGATTAGTGTTTCACCACTTTCTTGGTGCTTATTCCGTTGTCGGTTGTCACACGGACAATATAAACACCGTTGGCAAAGTTGCCGATGTCGTATTTGCCACCAGTGGTGCTTTCCAACATCAAGCGTCCACAGGCATCGAACATCTGAATGTTGCGGATGCCGTTGCCCTCGATGTTCAGTGTGCTGCTGGTGGGGGTAGGGTAGATGTTGACAGTGTTGTTTTCCACATTGTTGATGCCAACGGTTTCTACAATCTGGATGCTGTCGATGATGAGTGCGTAGCCGTCGCCGGGGTTGTCGAAGTGGCGGAAGGCGATGCGGAAGTTGCCGGTGATGGAAGAGGGGATGGCGGCGGTGCGCTGCTCGAAGTCGGTGATGGAGGAGGTGAGTGTTTCGTCGAATAACAGGGTGGGCTCCTCGTTTTCGCCGATGACATACACACCGTAGTGGTCGTTGGGATAATCAGTTGAATATGGCAGGACTTTCCAGCTAATCATGCCGTTTACGCCTGCAGGCATGGCCATGAGGGGGCTAGTGAGCCAGTTGTCGACAGTCTGGTCAAAGGTTATTCCCCAAAGAGAGAATGCAGACATGGAAAGGACTTGTCCGACAGGATTGCTCTCGAAGGCTTCAACGCAGGCGAACCAACCCAGTCCCTCGGTCTCCAGACTTTTGTTTAACCAGCAGTGCAGACCTCCGGAGAAATCGGGGGCGTAGGGGAGGGTGATGCCGTCGCAGCTAAAGACATCCACTGTCATGGTGGCAGGTGCGCTTGTCCCGATGCTGTTGGTGGCGGTTACGGCGACGGTGTGTTGGGTGGCGGTGGTGAAGGTGTAGTTGAGGATGGAACCGGTTTCGGAAACTGGGGTGCCATCGATAGACCAGGCAAAGCTCTCGGCAAGGCTGCTGGTGGCAATAAAGGTGGCTTCGTTGCCGGTGCCTATTGCAGTGGGTCCGTCAAGGGTTACGTTGGGTGCAGTAAGGGTCTCGATACTCAGTTGGTCGATATAAAGGGAATAATTATAGTCGGTATAATAGTTGATGCAAATGTATTTGGTGTTATTTGGCAGAGCGATGGAGACCTCACAGGGCGCTGAGGCTGTGGTTCCTTCGTAATCGCACAGCACTTCGGTAAAGGAGTTGATGTTGTCGTCGGTTGTCGAAGCCAGGACTCTGAAAGACTCTTCCCGGTGTTCGGAATAGTAGTAGAATTTTAACATGTAATCGCCGTTCGCGGGTATTTGGAGTTCGGGGGTGATGAGGTATTGGTTGTAGTTGTCGGCTCTTTCCCAGCTTGAGAATTTAAACATGCTGTTTCCTTCAATGGCATCTTCGGTTTCTACGATACCAAAGTCGTTGATGTTGTTGGGGTCGGCACAAACCATTTTCCAACAGGGAATATTGGTCTCAAAATTCTCGACAAACGGGAATGTGCTGATGGTTTCGCAATTGACAGCTTCGACAACCAGAGTGTCGCTGACAGAACCGCGGACATTGGATGCTGTGACTATCACGCTGTATATTCCTGCGGTGTTCCATACTGCAGCCATGGTGTTGTCCGTGTCGAGGCTGTAGTCGGCAGAGACAGACCATGACAATGTGCATGGAGAATCAACGAAAGCGGTAAAGAGGATGGTGTCGCCTAAACTTTTAGCGCCAAATGATTTGGCGGCCTGTTTGATGGTCAGGGGGTTGAATTTGACGTGCTTGTTGGGTTATTTTTCCCTTCAATGGTACGAAGGACAGGGTTTTGTGAAAAACATGTTGCCGCTAAAAGTAGCACGGCTGCAAAAAGGGTAATAGTTTTTTTTATTTAATAATTAGTGTTTATGAATTAATAAATATGAATTGAGAATGTGTTAACGTGTAAATCGATTAACGAATTAACACTTTTTGAATTCGTTAATGCGTTATTTCGTTATTTCGTAAATCGACTAACACATTAACGAGTTAACACATTCTCAATTCTCAACTCTCAATTCTCAATTCTCAATGACTAGCAGAGCTCGTGGATCACGAGGCCGGAGCGGAGCTTGGGCTCAAACCAGGTGGTCTTCGGGGGCATGATGTTGCCGGTGTCGGCAATGTCGATAATCTGCTTCATGCTGACGGGGTAGAGGGCGAAGGCGACCTTCATCTCACCGTTGTCAACACGGCGTTTCAGCTCGCCGAGGCCACGGATGCCGCCAACGAAGTCGATGCGCTTGTCGGTGCGGAGGTCTTTGATGCCAAGCACCTTGTCGAGGACGAGGTTGGAGAGGATGGTGACATCGAGCACGCCGATGGGGTCGTTGTCGTTGTAGGTGCCGGGCTTGGCAGTCATCTTGTACCAGTGGCCATCCAGGTACATGCTGTGCTCATGCAGTTTGGCGGGCTTGTAGATCTCTGTGCCCATATCCTGCAGGTCGTAGCTCTCGCCGACGGCGGCGATGAACTGCTCCTTGGTGAGGCCGTTGAGGTCTTTGACCACGCGGTTGTAGTCGATGACGTTGAGCTGGTTGTCGGGGAAGATGACGGTCATGAAGTAGTTGTACTCTTCCTTGCCGGTGTGTTTGGGGTTCTGCTCTTTCTTCTCCTGTCCCACGAGGGCGGCAGCGGCACTGCGGTGGTGGCCGTCGGCGATGTACATGGCAGGAACCTGCTTGTCGAAGATGTCGACGAGCTCGGCAATGGTGGCTTTGTCGTCAATGACCCAGAAGCGGTGGCCGAAGCCGTCTTCCTTGGCGATGAAGTCGTAGATGGGTTTCTTGGCGGTGACGCCGGCCACGATCTCGTCGATGCGGGCGATGGCGGGATAGGCGAAGAAGACGGGCTCGACGTTGGCGTTGGTGATGCGGACGTGTTTCATGCGGTCCTCTTCCTTGTCCTTACGGGTGAGCTCGTGTTTCTTGATGACCTTGTTGACGTAGTCCTCGCTGTAGGCGCAGGCCACAATGCCATACTGCCACTTGGCGTCCTTGTCCTTGGGGTTCATGCTCTGGGCGTAGATGTAGAGTTTCTCCTCTTCGTCCTTGACCAGCCAGCCGAGGTCTTTGAACAGGTTGTAGTTCTTGACCACCTGGAGGTACACTTCGGGCGAGTGCTCGTCAGTGCCTTTGGGGAGGTCGATTTCAGCCTTGGTGACGTGCAGCAGGCTGTAGGGGTTGCCCTCGCATTCAACGCGGGCTTCTTCGGAATTCAGTACGTCGTAGGGACGTGAGGCCAGTTTCTCGACGATGTCGACAGGCGGGCGAAAGCCTTTAAAGGGTTTGATGATTGACATAGTTCTAATTTCTATTGTTTATGTATATTGTTTATTATTAATTCTCCTCAAAATAATCCGAATCGATTGAAATTACATCATACAAGCCCAACCGAACTTGCGGGAAAGATCGCGGAGCAGGTTTCGGTCGCTGACGGGGATGGTGACGACCACATTCTCGCGCATGTTGGCTTGCTCTGCTAAGTCGTGGTCATATTGCGACTGCAGGTTCATCCACATTACCACAGGAATACCCAAAGCTTTTTCAAGTGCTGCGGCTATGTCTTCAGTGACATTGCATCGGGCATTGACCAATGCGCTGACCATTGAAGGCGTTAGTCCTGCAAGGGATGCCAACTGCCTCTGCGTCAAGCCTCGCTCGCGCATCTCGTCGCGTATCAGCTCTCCTGGGTGCGTGGCTATATATGGGGTTGTATTATTCATAGTGTTTCGATATTTCTTCCAACAAAGCATTTACAATTATTCCGTCGTTATTCGGGGTGCTGTGGAATAGCAGACGGTATTGTGCGGTAATCCAGACAGCCTCAACGCCTTTCAGCGTGCCACTTTTCTTTTCATAATGCAGTGACCCTACAGTAAACAGGTCTTCGATGCGGCTTGCAGCCTTCATGTAGTTCACCACCTTTACATATCGTTTCACCACATCCTTCGGCAGACGGAGATAGTTCTTTGCCTTTGTTTTTCCCGTCAGAAATAACTCCTCCAATGCTTTATCCTCGAATGTGACGTTCATAATATAAATACTTTTATACTCATTATGCGATTGCAAAGATACGAACTTTTCCTGACATGGAGAAATTATTTTTCTTGGGTACGGAATATCTTATATCCCAGCATGGCGATGAAGATGGACATCAGTGGCGAGACGATGTTGAAGAAGCAGTAGGGAAGGTATTCGATGGTGGGGACTTTCAACACCAAGGATTGGGTCATGCCGCAGGTGTTCCACGGTACGAGCACGGAGGTGACTGTGGCCGAGTCTTCGGTAGAGCGGCTGAGCAATCGGCCCTCAAAGCCTTTCTCTTTGTACAGTTTCTTATAGATGTTGCCGGTGAGCACGATGCTCAGATATTGGTCGCCCGTGGCCATGTTGGCAAACAGGCCGGTAGCCACGGTGGTTGAGACCAGCGAGCGGCGTCCGCTGATGCCTTTGGCCAGTGCCGAGGTGATGCTTTGTATCATGCCTGCACCTGTCAATGCCCCGCCGAAAGCCGCCGCGCAGAAGATGAGGAATACGGTGCTAAGCATTCCCCGCATGCCGCGGGTCTGCACCAAGCTGGTGAGCACCTCGTTGCCGGTGTCGATCGAGGTGCTGCTGCAGTAGGTGAGCATCAGCCCACGGAAGCTGTTGCCTTCACCGATTTGGGCCACGATGTCCGGCTGGGCGATGAGCATCGTAACTCCTGCCGTGAGGGCGGAAAGGAACAGCACGATGGCGGCAGGCATGCGCAGCGCGATGAGCACGCCCGTGACCACCGGCACAATCAGCAGCCAGGGACTGATGACAAACACGCGCTGCAGGCCATCGGCAAAGAGTCCAGTCTGCAGGCCGTTGTCGGTTGTGTGGCAAAGGCTTGCCACCAAGAATATTATCAAGGCAATGGTGAACGAGGGAACGGTGGTGATGAGCATGTAGCGGATGTGCTTGAAGAGCGGCACTTCGCCCACCGACGAGGCCAGCACCGTGGTATCGGAGAGCGGGGAAATCTTGTCCCCGAAATAGGAACCCGAAATGATGGCTCCCGCTGTCCAGCCTACCGAATAGCCGTGGGCGGTGCCGATACCCATCAGGGCGATGCCGATGGTGGCAACGGTGGTCCAAGAGCTGCCTGTGACAAGCGACACCAGTGCGCTGATAAGGCAGGCGACGAAGAGGAACACCGACGGGCTGACAATCTGCATGCCGTAGTAAATCATTGTCGGCACCACGCCGCTCATCATCCAGCTGCCCGACACGGCTCCAATAAAGAAGAGGATGAGGATGGCCGGACCTATCGTCTTTATGTTCTGTCCAATGGCGCTGTCGATGCTGATCCAGGGAACCTTGTAGAATATCATCCCCATGGCCACCGCCACGGCAGCAGCAAAAAGCAGCGCCGTCTGGCTCGCCCCGTCCAGCGCGTCCGAGCCGAACTCGCGTATCACGACCACCTGCAATGCAATAAGTGTAGCAAGGGGTATCAGGGCGATGAGCCAGTGGATGCGGGGCATCGGGGCAGGGCTCTCCATAATGTGGTATTATTTTGCGGAATAAAAAATGTCAAAACCACGTTGCAACTTGGCCGGGTCGGTCTGATAGGAGTTTTCTCCATAATAGAAGTCGGCCAGCACCTCATAGAGACGGCAGAACTCACCAAGGTCGTGCCTGCCTCGTTGTGCATCGATGGTGAGCGACAGCAACTCCAACGCCCGGTCGGCTGCACGGCGGCATTGCTCCTCGTTGCCCTTGATCCTCCAGCGGTTGGCGCGTGACACCTCGCTGCCGATGTTCAGCATCTGCTCAGCCAGCGACATCTCTGCCCAACGGCCGGCGGCCAATTCAGTGTGCTGGTATTCGCTCATATTATTAAGGAGTTTACAATATCAACAATCTGTTTTCTGACATTGGGGTCCAACACATCGCGACTTCTGTTATCCTGGAATGGACGGATATTGATCAGAGAGTCGAACTCTACGAAATCCTCCCCATCCATTTCGGGATAAAGGTTGATACCCCACAAATCCGACTGCATCGAACCCTGCGATAGCATCTCCTTTTCTATATCGGCATGCAGTTCGGCATCAAGTCCAAGGATACCCTTTCCAACATCTACAACAGCCTTAATCATGTCACCGAAATAACCTGGCAACATTCCCTTCAGTTCGCTGTGTTTAATGGGTTGCGAAATGATTATCATATCAAATATAGTTAATTATTTGATTGCAAAAATACGAACTTTTCGTGACATGGGAAAATAAATTTGGCTGAATGGGAAAAACTTCGTATTTCTGCATCCGATTTCAACGGTGAAATCACGAAGCGTTATGCTCGTTCTGCGGATAGGAACCTAGGAAATTCCATAGCATTGCAGAAAATGTGTAATAGCTGTGCTGTTCAGCGTGGGCTAACTCCATCTTCTCAATGCAAGGTTATTCCTAGGACCTCTATCCGAAGAAGAGTGTACAGCATCACGCTTCTTTTATTGTAAAATGCTCAACGGGGTGCAGGAGAGTGTTTAAGTTGTTCCCGACACATATTAGGGAAATATTATGGGTACTGTTTATTGTCAAGAGTGCAGTCATGAGATTAATGATACAGAATCGAAATGTCCATTTTGTGGAGCCTCTCTTAATTGGTTGCATACCAATTCATCAAAAGAAGAAAGTACTGCACATTCTCCTCAGGAGCAAAGCCTTAATGCCCCAAATGGTGATACAAAAACTATAAAGCAAATGGATAGTAAACCAGACGATTATCTTGTTTGGTCAATACTTGTAACTGTTTTCTGTTTTGTCCCTACTGGTATAGCAGCAATTGTGTATTCCTCAAGAGTTGATAACGCGTGGTATAGAGGGGATAAGCAATATGCTTGTGAAATGGCACAAAAAGCAAAAAAATATTGTTTGATTAGCCTTGATCTAGCTATTGTCATTGGTATTATTATTGGAATTGTGTTAGTGTTTGGATAGGATATCTGACCACTTGGATGTTTATGAGTAGTGTGAGGTCTGATTGTGGCAGATTTGCGAACCGCAATAGCTATCAAAAAAAGAGGCTTGCAACATTATTGCGTGCAAGCCTCTTTCGTAGTCCTTTGGTTGTTACACTACGATACCTGTCCGCATCACTTCATCGTATAGCAGTGATGGGTGGACTTTGGAAATTAGGATTGAGGGGAATGAGGTAGGTTGTCCCCGAAGGGGACATAAGAATACAGGCAGGGGTGCAGCGAAGCGAAACCCCTGTACAATGACCACCCCATCAAAGTTTAAACCCCGAAGGGGTGACAGAATAGTATCGTGACACCATCTGTCACCCCTTCGGGGTTTGGTGTTAATTACTGTTCACATTATACAGGGGTTGCGCCCTTGCCTGTGTTCTGTCGCCCCTTCGGGGTTTGGTGTAAATTGCTGTTCTCATTATTCAGGGGTGCGCCCCTGCCTGTGTTCTGTTGCCCTTTCGGGGCTATTAATCCTCTAAAAATGTTTAAGGTCACATTATGCGACCTTAAACATATATATTAAATGATACTTATCCCTTGTAGAAGGGCATCTTGACAGTGTTGGCCTTGAGAAGTTCTTCGCGGATCTTGATGTAGATTCTGGTACGGGACTTGGCTTTAGAAATCAAGCTGCCCCCATTCCGATGCGGGGACATAGATGTGGAAGGCCACTTCGGGACCGGAAGCCAGTTTGCCAGCCATCTTCATACGGAAGCCGTTGTCGTCTTTCTCAACGATTACGGTGCCGATGGTGTAGGTGTCGGAGCTCTCGAAACTGGTGATGTAGTTCACCTCGGAGGTTACTCTAAAGAAGACGTTTCCACCGGTGGCCAGATTGTAGGTTCCGTTAGCCGGATGGTCGGAGACGATGTTGAATATGGGTAGCCCGTCGGCGGTTTTGTCTGTTGCGTTAGCATCGATGTAAACGCGTCCGCTATGGTCGGTCGTATAGGTACTGGTCATCTTGTAAATGGTTCCGTTGTATACCAGGGTGTTGGCGGCCACTTCGCTTTCTTCGGGCGTTTCGCACGATGTGGTGGCAAGCATCATTGTGGCTGCAGCCACAAACATCATCAATAATTTGGTTGTTTTCATAATGCATTCATATTAATTGTTAATAAAAAAGGGGGTGAACATGCACCCCCTGTTGTGTTTTAATTTCGAGTGCAAGATTATCCCTCGTAGAAGGGCATCTTGACGGTGATGGCTTTGAGGAGTTTCTCGCGCACTTTGATGTAGATCTCGGTGCCGGTCTTGGCATAGGCGGCCTCGATGAGGGCGGTGCCGATGTTCTTGCCGGTGCTGGGGCTGGGGGAGCCGCTGCGCACCTCGCCAATCTTCTTGCCTTCGGCGTTGCAGACTTCGTAGCCGTTGCGGGCGATGCCGCGGTCGACCATTTCAAAGCCGGCCACTTTGCGTTTGAAGCCGGCGGCTTTCTGGGCGATAAGGAGCTCCTTGTTGATGAAGTTGTTGTTCTCGGCTTTCAGCTTGACGATGAAGGCCAGCGGAGCCTCGAGGGGGCTGACGGTGTCGTCCATCTCGTGGCCGTAGAGGGCGAAACCTTTCTCCAGACGGAGGGTGTCGCGGCAGCCGAGGCCAGCGGGCATGATGCCGTATTCCTTACCGGCCTCGAAGACGGCGTTCCACACATCGATGGCTTTCTCCTTGGGGATGTAGATCTCGCATCCACCTGCGCCGGTGTAACCGGTGGTGGAGAGGATGATGTCGGGGATACCTGCAAAGGTGAGGATCTTGAAGGTGTAATACTCCATGTCGACAATGTTCTCGTCGGTCAGCTTCTGCATGGCCTTGAGGGCGTTGGGTCCCTGCACGGCGAGCTGGGCCCACTGCTCGCTCTCGTTGACGAAGTCTTTGCCGAGCTCCATGCCCATCTTGTCGGCAATCTGGCTCATCCAAGCCCAGTCCTTGTCGATGTTGGCGGCATTGGGTACCATGAAGTACTCGTCGTCGTGGACGCGGTAGACGAGCATGTCGTCAACCACGCCGCCCTGACCGTTGGGGAGGCAGGTGTACTGCACCTTGCCGTCGAAGAGGTCTTCGACGTTGTTGGTGGTGACATACTGCATGAAATGTTTGGCGATGGGGCCTTTGGCGCGGAACTCGCCCATGTGGCTCACGTCGAACACGCCTACGTTGTTGCGGACGTTGTTGTGTTCTTCAACTAATCCGGTGTACTGAATAGGCATGTTGTAGCCGGCAAATTCGGCCATCTTGGCTCCCAGCGAAATGTGGAGGTCTGTGTACGGAGTTGTTTTCATTATATTAACTATTTGATTTATTATTACTTGTATTCTATTTTGTTCTTCCGTTGAATTTACAAATATACACTTTTTTTTTAAATTATTGAATAGTGAATAGCGAAAAGTGATGAGAATGTGTTATCGTGTTAATGTGTTATCGTGTTAGTCGAATTACAATCTCCACGTATCTCGCGTATTACACGTAAAGATAGCTATACTTGTGATACGCGTGATACGTGGAGAAATAATATACTTTATTGAGATAACGCATTCAAGTGACTTCGTTCAATCCAGTATCGTTATAGCATTGTTATCCGTTCGTTCCTTTTTTGTATGTAGGGTAACGAGGCAGGATGGATTCAGTAAGGATGCTGTATTGAAGGGCGTTAGTGGGGTTTGGAGGAAAGAAAAGAGACGCCGATTGGGAGTCCGGCGTCTCTTTTGGAGGATTGTCGTGATGCAGGGTGCAGCGTGTCAGGGGAGGATGAGTTTGACGGGTTTCTCGTTCCCGATGCGGACGATGTAGATTCCAGAGCGGGGAAGGGTGAACGAGAGGGGGTCGGTGTGGCTGCTGCCGCTGTGGGCGATGGTGCGGCCCAGGAGGTCGTAGATGGCGACGGGCTGGCCTTCGGCGCCTTGGATGGTGATGCTGTTCTGGCGGGTGGCGATGATGTAGCCGCCGTCGGTGTCGGTGGGTTGGATGCCGAGGGGCGAAGTGAAGTGGGCAACGAGCACGGTGTCCTGTGTGATGACGATAGTGCGTGGGTTGTCGGTGTTGCCGTCGTGCCACGAGTGGAAGCGGTAGTTGTGCTTAGGATAGGCGTTGATGACGACCGTTTCGTTGGGGTTGTAGAGGCCTTCGCCGGTGACGCGCCCCATCTCGTAGTTGTCGGAGATGATGCAGGCATAGTATTGGCCTCCGTTGTCGGGACACCCGATGAACTGGATGTCGTTGCGGAAGTTGTGGAGGCTGTACGAGCCGCCGGTGGAGTCGGTATAGGGGTAGGCGTCCTGGCTGGTGCTGTAGTAGACGCTGGAGAGGTTGTCGTTGGTGGTATGGCACAGGAAGCGGTCGCCGGCATAGGTGGTGACGCCGGAGTTGTCGTGGATGGCCAGGACGAGGTTGTCGGTGCCGTTGTATTGGAACGGGGTGTTGAAGTTGATTTTGTTTAGCCCGTGGATGAAGTCGAGTTTGCCTTGGTATACGGGTGTCATTTCCTCGATGGGGATGTAGCTGTGTTCGTAGTTGAATTTGTCGAGGGTGGTGTGTCCCATGTATACAGTGCAGCTGTCTTTATGGATGCCCTGGGTGTAGTTGTAGTTGATGCTGAAGGCGTGGATGGTGAGCGGGCCTCCCATTTCGTCGGCAAGGAAGAGCTGTTCGGAGAAGTTGTAGGATTGGTTGACGGCGAAGGGCAAGCCGTTGCGGTCGTAGGTGGTTTGGCTTAAGATGTCGATGTTGGTCACGTTGTTGCAGACCTCGGTGTTGAACGAGGTGGTTACCCAGTCGCTGCTGTCGGTGTAGATGCCGTCCTGGAGGTTGTAGTGGCCGCGGATTTTAAGTTCGTAGACGGTGTTGGATGCGAGGTTGGCGATGGTGGCGAAGGGCATTGATGTGGACAAGGTGGTGAATGGTAGGTCGGTGCCTTGCTTGCGGTAGGCGAGGGTGTAGCTGTCGAAGTTGCCCATCCAATTCAGCGAGGCAGTGGAGGTGGTGACACGCTGGATGGTGATGTGCGAGGGGTTGGGGTGGTTGGTGTAGTTGAAGCTGATGGTCCGCCCGGGTACCGAGACGTTGGTGATGGCAAAGCTGACGTCGGGGGTGCCGTCGGAGAGGTACGGATAGATATCTGTGTTCGGGGTGAACTGGGTGCGTTTTTTCAGGCGGGAGAAGTAGGCTTCGTTCAGCTGGCCGTTCACGTCGTTGCTGTTGGAACCGGGACGGAATACCCACACTTCGTCGAAGTACTCTTCACCGTCGAAACCGGCGTTGCCGTCGAAACGGGTGTCTACACGGTAGATTATCAGACCGCGGCCGGGCAGTTGGCGCTCGAAGGTTTCGGTGTTGTCGCGGTATTCCACCACATAGAATTGGTCGGGGTCGGCACTGGGGAAGCGGAGGGCAACGGTGTCGGGGATGCTGTCGGCCAACGAGTTGATGGTGTATTTGCCGGGTTTGGTAATCAGAGGGATACTGTCCAGCCAGTTGCCGTACTTATATTTGAGGTAGGCGCTCATGTGCTGTGGGGGCTTGGAATTGGTGGCCATGAGGTCCCATTGTCCGACAGGAGAGATTTCGTCGTCGCGGTTGTAGCGGTAGAGGTCGGGGGCGCCGAGCGAGTGGAACATCTCGTGGCAGAAGGTGCTGGTGCCGAAGTAGTCGGCACCTGAACCCTCGAGGGCGAAGTTGAAGGTGCTGACTTGTTTGCCGTTGATGTAGACATCGCGGCCGTAGAGACTCCATTTGTGGGGCCAGAGGAGGTCGTTCCATCCGGTGGCGGCACCTTTGACGACGAAGTTGACATTGTCGATGTAGCCGTCGTTGTCGCAGTCGAGGTTGTAGCTTGTGGGTACGGGTGCGGAGTCGTTGATGTAGTTGACGGCACTAACTAAGAGCTCGAACTCACGGTTGGAGCGTTCGCGGTAGTTGGTGTAGCCAATGGGGTTGGCCTCGGTGTAGGGCCTGTAGTAGTCGCGCGGGTGGGGCGAGCGGTAGGAGCGGATGCTGTCGCCGTCGGGAGTGGGGGCATAGTGGGTGCGGATGAAGATTTTGTTGTAGGATGCGTGTTTGAAATAGTTGTATACCGAGGAGACTGTGGCCGTGGACGAGTCGCTGAACATCTGGTCGATGTTGGAGAGGGGACGGGAGTATGGCGAATCGTCGGCAAAGCGGATGAAGATGACGAGGTTGCAGAAGTCGCCGTGGTTGCGGCCGCTGGTTTTGGGGACGGCACGGCGGTATTGTTCGGGTATGTCCCAAGCGTGGCGGCGTTGCAGCCACTCGGCACGAGAGATGGAGATGCCCGGTTTTACGCCCAGGGTGGCGGGGTCGACTGTGCCGACGGGATAGGCAGAGGGGCGTACACCCTTCTCGCTGTCGCCGAGGGCGTAGACCCACCAGCCGCTTGGGGCTTGGACGATAGTGTAGTTCTGGGCATCGTGGAAGCGTTGATAGCATTCATCGCCTGTGACGAACATGTGGATGGTGTCGCCTGAGGGCTGGATTTGTGTGGTTGGCATGTTCTCGACGTAGACAGCATGTGCGCAGATGGGACTGAGAAGCAAGGCTGCCAGGAGAACGAGATGAAAACGAAAATTCATAATGTGTTTGGTTTATTTAATTTGACTGTATACTGATTTATTAAGGTAAAGCGCCTGGAGTAATCCTCGCAAAGCAAGGAATGCCATGAAGGCAGTCCAGAGGATGTTGTTCCAGACGAAGAGGTCGGCCAGGTGTGCAGAGAGGAAGTGCTTGCCCAGGTAGTAGACGGCAAAGAAAGTGGCCGAGGCAACGAACATGCTGTTGCGCATGGTGCGCGATGCTGTCGCGCCGACGAAGATGCCGTCGAACAGGAAAGCGGAGAATCCGCACACGGGGATAATGAGCGTCCAGAAGAGGTAGTGCAGGGTGCCCTGTATAATGTCGGGTTTGTCGCTGAAGATGCGGAGGAACCATTCACCTCCTATAGCGTAGAGTGCCGTGAAGAGGAGTGTGAGCCCCAGTCCCCAGCGAAGCAGCAGTTTGACCGAGAGGTGGAGGGAACGGCTGTCGCGTGCACCGATGTAGCGGCCTACAAGCGATTCGCCGGCATAGGCAAAGCCGTCCATGATATAGCTGAAGAGGGTGAAGAACTGCATGAGGAGTGCATCGATGGCAAGCACTTCGGCACTGATATGGCTGCTGGCAGCAGTGATGAAGGTGAAGACTGCCGAGAGACAGACGGTGCGGAGGAAGATGTCGCCGTTGACCTTGAAGAAGAGCTTGAGTTGCGACCAGTGCAAGGACGCTTTGAGCAGTGGTATTATCTTCAACTGGATGGTGGTGTGCGGTTTGATGCGGCGCATCTCGCGGACGAGGAAGAAGAGGCCTATGGCAAAGCCGCTGTATTGTGCTATCACTGTACCCAGAGCCACGCCTTTAATGTCCCAGTGGAACACCAGCACGAAGAGGAGACTGCAGACGATGTTCACGCAGTTGAGGAAGATGGCTATCCACATGGGGAGCCGTGAGTTCTGCATGCCGATAAACCACCCCTTGATGGCATAGAGCCCCAGGGTGGCAGGCGCTGCCCAGATTCGGACAAAGAAATAGGTGAGTGCCAGCTGGATGACTTCGTGTCCACCCTTGAAGATGAGCAGCGACAGGCGGCTGATGGGCCATTGAAGCAGGATGAGGGTGAAGGCAACGGCGATGGCTATGGCGATGGCACGAACAAAGATGCGCACAGCTTCGTCGAAGTTGTGCGCACCATAGGCCTGTGCAGTGAAACCGCTGGTGCCCATCCGCAGGAAACCGAAGTTCCAATAGATGAGGTTGAAAATCTGAGTGCCGATGGCAATGGCTCCTATGTGACTGGCACTTAGACGCCCGACAATGGCCATATCCACCATTCCCAGCAAGGGGACGGTGATGTTGGTGATGATGTTGGGCAGTGCCAGCGATAGGATGCGTTTGTTCATGTTCAGAGGTCGCACTGGACGACGTTGAGAATCCTACGGCTTCCTTTCTCGGAGACGAAGGCTACTAAATGGCTGTTGGATTCAACAACCCCTGTGGGAATAGAGACGGGGAGGGTGATGAAGTATTTCATGCCCTTGGCTTTGCCAACATTGATGGGTAAGCCCCATACGTCGGTGTAAATCTCGCGGAGGACGTGGTTCTGGGCGTAGTGTTCGATGTCGCCGCCGGTACGGCTCTGAGTGGTGAAGATGCTGTCTTCGGTGAGCAGGAGGGTGAGTGTGAGCTCTTGGTTGACATCTTCCTCAAAGCTGATATGCACATCGGCAGTGATTTTGTCGTTCACTTTCGCTTTCTCCATCAGCATGGATACGGCAGGTTTCTCGTTGACTATAGCGTCCACTTTGTCGTTGATGCCTCCGATGGGATTGAAGTGCGCGCCGCGGTTGATCATGGCAGCAGGAAGGCCGGTGCCGGTGCCGATAAGGCTCTCATACCATTCGTTGGCTTTTGCGTTGCGCAGGTCGGGGTCGTTGCCCAGAGGGCGGCCAAAAGCACCGGAATGGACGGCCACGGCAATCAGTTTATCGCCATATTGGTCGAGGGCGGCGTGGATGACTTCGTCGGCGGTGGGGCAGTTGACGCACCGCACACCGGTATATTTCTCGACCATGGCACACTGCTTGGTGGGGATGTCTTTCAGGCTGACAAGCCATTCGCCGGTGATGCCGCTGGGGATGATGTATTCGTTTTGCTCTATTTTATCGCACGAGGTGGCCAGCGACAAGAGCGCTATGAGTAAGGTGTAAAGGACTGTTCTTTTCATTGCTATTCATGTTGTGCGGAGAGGCTCCGCAGTGATTTGTTTTTTGCGTATTAGAACGATGTTGTGAGACTGAATGTGAGACCATTGCTGGCGGGCACCTGACGGCACACGCCGCCAATGCAGAGGAGGCCTTCGCGCTGTTTGCCGTAGCCGAGCTGCAGACGGGTGGCGTCGTGGGTGTATCCCACACTGATGTTATAGTAGTTGGCCTTGTTGCCGTCGTTGTAGACGTACTGGTCGCTGGCGGAAATGAACCAAGCACTGGCGAAGTTGTATTCAACAAGTCCCATAATCCAGTCGCCACAGCGTTTGTCGTCCACATTGGGGTCGTACTTGCTGTCGCTGCCCATCCATTCGGCTTCGAAACGGAGTACATTCTTCTTGTCCACTTTCCATGTCATGTCGGCCACAACCACATGGTTGTGATGCAGGTTGCCGAAGTGCCCTTCAACAGCGGGGTTGAAGATTTGATAGCCATAGGTGCAGGTGAGCTTGAGAGCAGAGCTGAGTTTCTTGGCTACTTCGAGGGAGAGGTCGGTGTAATACAACTCGCCAGTCTTGAACCATGGAGAGGTGTAGCCGTCGGTACCCATGAAGCCTATATGATTGGTGTCTAACCCAGTGATGACAGCTCCGTTGAAGTGGATGTCGGTGCCATACTTGCCACCAAGAAGGGTTCCTTTTTTGATTTTGTACATCACATCGCCCTGCAAGCCCATCTCGCCAGTGGTCTGTGTGGCGTAGGGGTACATGTTGAGGAAGGCATAGGTGTGCTGTTTGGTGATTGCTGGGATGTAGTTGATATACAGCATCTCGCCGCTTTCGGAGCGGGAGGATTTGAAGCACATGTTGTCGATGCGTTTTGCCTGAAGGTTGGCGCTGAATCCTTTTTGTGAGTAGGTGGCATTGAGCATCAAAGCTTCGCCTTTGCGGTAGATGTAGTTGTTCATGATGCAGGGGTCCTGTCCTTTGCGGGCATATTCGGCTTGGAGGCCCCAGTTGCCATAACTCATGTCCATACGCACGGCGCCGGCTCCCACATTCTTGGGAAGGTTGAGTTTGTAGCCATTTTCTTGGGTGGCAATGAACTCGTCGGGTTCAAACTTGCTCACAAAACCGGCACCGAAGGTGGCGCGCAGTTTGCTGTCGGCCATGGGGGTGATAAGGCTGTTGAGGTTGACTTCGCCGTCAATGCCCCTGACGATATTCTCAGTAATATAATTCCAGAAATAGCGCTGGACACCGGTCAGGGCTTTGATGGTGACGCCGCTGAAGGGACGCAGAGTGACGTTCAAGCCACGGAGCGAGTTGTCGATACCCAGGTAGCGGTCTTCGTAGGCACGAAGAATCATGCCACTGCCAAATTGCTCGTAGAAGTTACCAGCCGTGACGCTGATGAGCTCCCCTTGATAGCTTGCGAAATAGTTGGCGATTCCCATACCTTTGTAACGATAGTCAAAACCCAGCATGGGGTTTAGATAAGCCTCGAAACGCAAACCGGCACTGAAATTGCCGTTGGTATAGAGAATGTCGGCACGGCTGTTGGTGAGCAGTCTTTCCGTCACATCGGAGGCTCCAATCAAAGAGTCGGCGTGAGAAATCTGCCCGTCGAGCTGGATGTTACCGGTCACATGTCCTCCTAAAATGCCTTGAGCTCTCAGCGTGGGAGTGGCCAAGAGCACGAAGACAAAAAAGGGGATGAGTTTTCTTACATTAATCATCTCTCTTTATGGTATAATATGGTTTGTGCTTTGTGTATTATTTCTCTGCTTCAGCTGCTGCCTGCCTTACAACTTCGATAAGTTTGTCTTCGTCGCCTTCGACATAGGATGCGTGTTGCCAGATAATCTCACCTTTACCGTTGAGGACAAAGGTATGGGGAGGATTCACTACATTCATGGCGCGTTTGAAGTCTTGGTTCTGGTCGATGTATACTTCGTATTCCCATCCGTTACCGTCGACATGGGGTTTGACACGGGCAGCGCTGCGGGCATCGTCGATAGAGATGGCCACCAGCTTCACGCCGGTTTCCTCCTGCCATTCCTCGTAAACCTCCTTGATGGTATTCAACTCGCGGTTGCAGGGTTTGCACCATGTGGCCCAGAAGTTAACGATGATGGGCTTCCCGTTGTTCTGGATGACAGAAGACTGCACAGAACTTCCGTCCAGGGCTTTCAGTGTGATGTTTTGCGGTAAGGTGGCGTTCTGAGCCATGGCCAAGCAACCGATGGTCAGACAAATCACTGTTAAAAAGATTTTTTTCATAATGGTTTGTTATTTGTTGTTATTATTTTGTATCGTTCGATGTTGATTAATTGCATTGGATTTTTTGCAGGAGGCATAAAAGGGATTGTTTGGCTTGGCTGTCGGGGATTTGCAGCAATGCCTCGGAGGCAATACGTGCATGGTGAGCCACCAAATCTTCGGGCTGGACGGTATCCGGCATTTTGATGTCATGGGCTTCCTGCATGTCGGCCATGTCGTCGCGTATTTGGAAAACAATGCCATAGTGGTAACCAAAATCGCGCATGGCATTGCAGAATGGTGCGTGAGCTCCTGATTCAGGTAGGCTGCCCAGTTCGCAGCATACGGACAACAGCGAGGCTGTCTTGCTTCCGATAACGTCGATATATTGGTCGGTGGAGATGTCTCTCTGTCCTACATATTTCAGTTGTTTCAGCTCACCGAGACTCATAGTGGCCACGGTCTTGGCTACTATGATGGATGCCTGTTTGTTGCCGGTTTCCTGAAGGATGGACATGACACGTGAGAGGAAATAGTCGCCGCACAGTACGGCAGCCTGATTGCCCCAAAGGTGGCGTACGGAGTCGGTGCCCCTACGTTTGTCGGACTCGTCGACTACATCGTCGTGCATCAGGGTGGCGTTATGGAGCAGCTCCATAGCTACGGCGAGCTTGATATGCATGTCGGAGAGGTGTTCGCATGCTTTTGCCGATAGCAACAGCAGCAACGGACGGAGCATTTTGCCGGGATGGGAGGAGAGATGCTCTTCCACCTCGGCAATAATCGAGGGATAGCGGCCCTCGTTGCCGCCTTTGATACAATGGGAGTATTCTGATTTGAAACGGTTGAATGCGTCAAGTACTGGAAGTTGCAATTCTTGGATAGTCATGATATGTTGCAGGTGGTTGAGATGGTAAACTGTTCTGTGGTTTCTTTGTTCAAAAGGGTATTACAGGTATACGGATGCCTGTTGTGGTGATGATGGAAACGGTACGGCCAGACGAGTCGGAAACAATGATGTTGTAGACGCAAGTGGTTTGTCCCTGTTTGATAAGCTCGGTACGGGCTTGAAGGGTGTCGCCTTTGGTTTGTGAGATGAATTGGATATTGCTGCTGAGCGATACCCATTCTATCTCACGGTCCTCTTCCAGACATTGGCTGTTGGCTGCTGCGGCAAATGCAAGGTCGGAAAGGGTGAACATTACGCCACCCATCACGGCACCCATGGCATTGCGGTGGGTGTTGTTCAGTTTGAGACTGCAGATTGCAAACCTTGGCTCGACACTCTCAATCACCACGCCTGTGGCCTGAGTGGCGTACAGGTCGTTTGCAAACACCTCGCGGGCTTTATCCGTTAAACTCTTCATACAGTGAGGAAAGTTTGTTGTAAAGGGGCTTACTCACCTTCACAAGCGGTAGTCTCAGCGTGTTCCCTATTTTGCCTTGGATTTCGAGCAGGGCTTTGATGCCTGAAGGATTGCCCTCTTCAAAAATGGCATTCATGAGCGGCAACAGACGGAAATGTAGCGGTACGGCCTTCTTGACATCCCCTTTCAATGCATGGCGAACCATGGTCGACATCTCTTTGGGCATGGAGTTGGCTATCACAGATATCACACCTTGAGCTCCCATCAGCACCATGGGCAGTGTGAGCGAGTCGTCGCCGGAAATCACTGCAAAGTTGTCGGGCTTGTCGTGAAGTATTTGCATCACTTGGGTCAGGTTTCCCGAAGCCTCCTTGATGCCAACAATATTAGGGCATTCGCGTGCCAGCGACAGGGTGGTCTCAGCAGTCATATTCACTCCGGTGCGTCCGGGTACGTTGTACGCAATCACCGGTACGGGTGAAGCCTCGGCAACATGTTTGAAATGCTGAGCCAGTCCACGTTGGTTGGGTTTGTTATAGTAAGGGGCCACTGACAGGATACCGCTGATGCCGTCGAAATTGGTGTTGGAGATTGCATCGCGGACGGCCAGGGTGTTGTTGCCACCCAGTCCCAGCATGATGGGACAGCGTCCACCCACGCATTCGACGATAAAGTCTTGCAGGGCATGCCGTTCGGTATCGGTCATGGTAGCGGCCTCGCTGGTAGTGCCCAAAGCGACGATATAGTCGACTCCGTTGTCGATGATGTCGTCGATAAGCTTCTCCAGTTTGCTGAAGTCGATGGTCTCTTGTTTACGGAAGGGGGTCACGAGGGCTACACCCGTTCCGACAAATGGATTCTTCATATCTTGTATTATTTTATTCTAACTTTTTTTGATCATGACGAGGTATTCGAGTATGTTGGTCAAGTAATGCGACAGCTCGTAGGGTTGGTTGCCGAGGATGATGAGGTCGTAGATGTTGAGGTAGGCTTTGGGTGCGGGTTTGTCGGCGGATGTGCCGGGAGCGGTTGTAGGAGGCGTTCCGCCATAGCCTACGCGCAGACTTGAAGAGGCGTTGAGGGTGACATAAGGGCCATAAAGGTCGTTGCCCGTAGTGGTGTCGATAAGTACGTCGTAGTGGTAGCTGGTAAACAACTGCATGAAGTCGGGCTTTGGAAGACCGTATTTGTCAAGCAGTTCGTCGGCGTTAAGGGGCAGCTCAATTTTCCTTACCATACTCCCGCGGTTGGTCATGTGGTGGGTGAACTGGCTGAGGGTAATCTGTTCGGTGTCGGTAAGCCCATGGGCTATCACTCCGATGCTGCGCACGTCGTCGAGATGCATGATGCGCTTCCTGTGGGGTTTGACCACAAGTTCCTGCATCATGTTGTTTTTATATTGCTCCCTTATTTTCTCTACTACGTTCATGCTGTCCTATTGGTTGTTTTCGGGGCGCGTTTTGTGGCATTGCCCGAGTCGATGTGGGTAAGTTTAAAAGTCATCCTGTGGACGGGTGAAGGACCGTGCTGGGCTAGGGCTGCGTAGTGTGCGGCGGTGGGGTAGCCTTTGTTCTTGTCCCATCCGTACTGAGGATATTGGGCGTTCAGTTCGTTCATGTAGTCGTCGCGATAGGTCTTGGCGAGAATCGAGGCGGCTGCTATCGACATGTATTTTCCATCCCCCTTGACGATAGTGAAGTAAGGTATCAGCCCTTCGTTGTAAAAACGGTTGCCATCGATTAGCAGCAGCTCGGGTGTGATGTCCAGCTGGGCCACTGCCATGTTCATTGCATGCATCGAGGCTCGCAGGATGTTGGTCTTGTCTATCTCCGAAGCGCTGACGCTTGCCACTGCCCAGGCCAGAGCATCGTGTTCAATTTCTGTTCTGAGGGCATAGCGTTGCCGCTCGGTGAGCTGTTTCGAATCGTTAAGGGTTGCGTTGCTGTAGTCTTTGGGCAGAATCACCGCCGCAGCGAAGACGGCACCGGCAAGGCAGCCGCGGCCGGCCTCGTCGCATCCGCATTCAATCAAATCGGGGGTGTATTGACTTTTCAGCATTTCTTACGCAATTATGATGTTTATCGCAGCAAAGAAGACCACGGTCACCACGAAGGTCACATTAATCCAGATGTCGTTGCGCCGAGATGAGAAGCTACTCGTTGAGCTCCCGTTGGCAAACAGATAGGTGGTACAGCAGGCAAAGGGGATGGCGTATGCTTCGGCAGGAACAGGGAAGAGCTGTGTATACAAGGTCAGTCCGATGCTGCCGATGGTGAACAGCAACAGCGTGGTAATATTCTTGTTGAAGTTGATATTGTGGTTGCGGCTTGAGCCGATCACCTTGAACAGGCCGCACACCAGCAAGAGCAGGAAGAGGATACTCCATATCCACTGCAGCACATTGCCCCATGCCGACAGATGAATGTCGGTGACGGTATACCACAGCAGGTAGTTGCGATAGAACATCTCGTCGCATAGCCAGTAGTAGGTCTCCACAATAATCCATGGGGCAAGCAGGCCAAGGATGAACATGGCCCAGTCGCGCCAGCTGTAGAGACTGAAATTGAACATGCTGATGATGACGGGAATGACAAACACAACCATGGTTGGACAAAGCACAATGGACAATCCTACGCAGGCTGCTGCTCCGAAAGTCTTGTCAAGACCGATGGAGAGAAGGGTGCTGGTGATAAGCAGTTGATCGATTCCCACCAGCAGGAAGAGGGTGCCGAGCATGACGGGGGTGAGCGAGGGTCGACCAAGGCTCATGGCTATCACAAAGAACAGCACCGGAAGCAAGGTGCCCTGACCTATCAGTTTATGGCGATATAATATGCTGGTGAGCAAAACTCCCTCTACCAACATCAACACAAAGCCCAGCACCGTGGCCAGGGTAGGACTCATTGCGCCAGTCAGCCAGTAGAACAGGCTGCCGCCACCCGACGGGGGAGTGGAAAGGGGGTAGGCAAAACTTTTTGCCCACATCAGTCCCGCCACCGCCAGAATGACGATTATCTGGACAATGATATCGTTGTTGCGAAAGGCTTTTAACATTCGTCTTGTAGTATTATTGACGTACTATACGGGCGGTTCGGGCGCCGCATTTCAGCACATATACGCCGAAGGGAAGACTGGAAATGTCCACAGAGGCCTCCATCACCACATCAAGGCTCATCATCTCTGTGCCGTTGATTGCGTAGATGGTCACTTTCTCAGGGGTGTGGCGGCCAGTCATGATAGTGATTCTTTCGCTGGCAGGGTTGGGGTACACTTGCAGCGACTTATCAAACCAGTTTTCGTCAGCCTGCTGGATGTCGACACGAGCCAGGGCTTCGTTTACAGCTGCCAAGGCATTCACCTTGCCCCAGCCCCAAGCGTCGCTCATGCTGTCGTTGGCATGCAGGGGACCGGTCTCTCTGTCGTTGTAGGCGGTTTGGCACAGGATGTCCCTCACTTGCGAAGGGGTGAGGTCCTTGTTGGCCTCAAGCATCAAGGCTACGATTCCCGTCACGGCAGGACACGACATGGAGGTGCCAGACATGGCGGACCAAATATATGTTCTACCGCCATGCTCGAAAGACATTCGGGGTTGATAGGTCTCGTCGCAGTAAGAACTGATGGAGGAGACCACGTTGGTTCCGGGAGCGGAGATTTCAGGTTTGCGGCGGCCGTCAATCACGGGGCCTTTGCTCGAGAAACTGGCCAGCATGCCGGGGATGACGGTTCCGTCGTTTCGTGTGGTGAGGGCAGCATGAGCAGCAACAGCAATGGCTCCCTCGGCACATGCGGGTTCGCCGATGCCACAACGGTTGTCGCCGGCAGTGAAGTACGGCAGTGAGTTACTGGAAAATGCAGCGCCCATGTTGCCGGCACCGTTCTCCAATATGCATACATTCCAAGCGTGGACGGTACCTTCGTTTGCCGTGAATGCCACGAGGATGCCGTATGCGGTATTTTTGTCCACATTCAGTATCACATGAGGGCGTCCGTTGTATATGTTCGAGCTTTCCACTATCAGTTCAAAGTGTAGTCTGTCACCGTTTGATGCCACCATGGTGCTGTCCAGGTAGTAAACTCCGTCGGTGAAATGCACCCACGGGTGTGCGCCGTTGTCGTTAGTACTGACCCAAGGCATGCAGACTGAATCGTTCTCGTTGAACATGGCAAACGACACGTCGAAGTGTTTGCCAGGCTCGCCCCAGAAGGTGATGGCTTCGCCGATTTCCTGATAGCCATAATAACGTGCTATGGTGCGGATGGTGTCGGTGTTGGAGGGATTGAATGTGTTGGAGATGTGGAACTTGTCGTCACCACAGTTTCCGCCGCTGGTGACAAAGACGATACCGCTGTCGCTAAGGTTGTTGATGGCCTGGCTTGCCAGCGAGGTGCCGTCGATGGGGCCAAGGGTGTACATGCCCCAGCTGTTGTTGACAACAAGACGTTTGCCTTCCTCCTTGGCCACGTTCTTCATCCAGCCCACAGCGTCAATCCATGAAGGAAGGTCGAGATAGAACGATGCAAACAGCAGGTTGGCGTCGGGTGCCTGACCGCGGTATCTGCCCTCGATGCCCCTGCCTGCACAAATACCGGCCACATGGGTGCCGTGGGTGGCGTAGCCATACAGTCCCGATGTGTCGCCGCCGGCTTCGAGAAGGTCGTGGCGACCCACTATTTCGGTACCATAGTCATACCCCTGGGGGGCGGGTCCTTTAAGTCTGAACTGGTCCCAAGCACGCAATAGGCGGCGATTGTCGGCACCGTTGTTGTTGTAGTTGGGGTGCTTGTAGTCGAATCCCCAGTCGGTGATGCCTATCAGCACGTCCTTGCCTGTGTAGGCGCGGGGGAGTCCGAGGCCTTGCTGCACGCTGTCGGTACGGGTGTCGACACGGGTGCGGTCCATGGTGGGGACTATTTTCTGCGATATGCTGTACTGTAGGATATCGGGTGAGGACTGCAGCAGTGAAAGTTTGTTCAGGGGCAGGCGCAGAGTGACGATGTTGCCGGCTTTGGTTCCGACGGTGATGCCTTGTGATGCGAGTGTACGCGCGTCGAACCCGTCTCTGACTTTGGCCAAAAGCCGTATCTCTTCTTTGCCAGACTTGGTCCGCTGCATTTTCTGCAGTTCTACTTGGGTGATGCCGTCGCACTTGCCATTGGTGTTCAGGCTCACTTGTTGTCCATTTGTTTGTACTGATGCAAACAGTATTGCCAAGATGATAATGATTTTGCGCATAATAAAATAATGTATAGTTAGTCTTCGATTTCCTTTTCCACTTTTCCGTTTTTATAGATGGCGTGAGTCACCTTGCCCGTGCTGGTGGTGTAGGTGCCTTCGCCGTTGTAGCGGCCGTTGGCCCATGAACCTTTGTAGCGGGCGCCGTTTTCAAAGACGTATTCGCCCTGTCCACTCATGGCCCCTTTGTGCCATTGTCCGGTATAGGTGGCTCCATTTGGCCACACTTTTTTGCCTTCGCCTTCTGGCACACCGTCCACGAGGTCGCCCTCATATACGCATCCGTTGGCATAGGTGAATTTGCCTTTGCCAGTCTGCGAGGTGCCGTCGGTGAAGTCGGCCTCAATCACGTCGCCGTTTGGGAAGTATATCACACCTGGACCTACCATCTTTCCGTTCTCCCACGAGCCTTCCAGTCTTCCCCCGTCGGCATAGATGTATACTCCCTTGCCGTGGTACTTTCCCTTCACCCACTCGCCTTCGTATTTGTCGCCGTTGGGGAAGTCCATTGTTCCGAAGCCGTTCGGTCGGGTGAACTTGTCAAAAGCGCCATGGTACACATTGCCGCTCTTGTAAACTACAGGGCGGGATACCTGTCCAATGGCGAAATGGCTGGATGTCAGTAATATTAACGCCAGCAAAACGGTGTTTAGTATCGTTTTCATTGGTGCATATTTTTTTGCAAAGGTACAAAAAAAATGACATCTATCCGTTTTTTTTCTTTAAAAAGCTCCTCAAATTAAAACTTCCTTTCCGATGGGAATGCCCCGGATGGCTTTCTTGGTTGTGTTGCTGCTCAGTTCTGTGGCTGTTTGAAAGAAGGGTTATGCTAGGTGGGCCTTTGTTTTATTTCCATAGAGAGATTACATTTTGGGAGTGTCCGCAGTGGGGATGTACTGTTGTCTGGATATGGTTCGAAAAAAGGGGAGGGGAGAAGTGACAAGAAAGGGAATCTCCAAGTTTGCCGCACATGTGCTGTTTCTCCTGCAAAAGTAGGTTCTTCCAAGTTTAACATGATGGATAGTAATATGTTTTATTTGTGTATGCTGTTGGATATGTGATTGTTGGTGAAATATGAACACGAGATGTTGTTTTTATTTATAATATTCAGTAGTAATATGTGGATAATTTTTTGTATCTTTGCATCTCAAACAAATCAAAAAATATTTATCTAAAACATTCTAATATGTCAAAAGATCAGATAGTTAATAAAGATGACCTCGTTGTCCGCTTTGCCGGCGATTCCGGCGACGGAATGCAGCTGTCGGGAACGCTCTTTTCCGATGCTTCTGCCCTGACGGGGAATGACATCGCCACCTTCCCCGACTATCCCGCCGAGATCCGTGCCCCGCACAACACCATCGCTGGCGTATCGGGCTATCAGGTGCATGTGGGTAACCATATTTACAGCTCGGGCGACAAGTGCGACATCCTCGTGGCTATGAACCCTGCTTCCTTCAAGTCGAATCTGAAGTGGGCAAAGAAGGGTGCTTCGGTGATTGTGGATATCGACACCTTCACCGACGAGGCTATGGAAAAGGCCGGCTACAAGGAGAACCCCTTCACCGACGAGATGGAGCACGCCTATACCATCATCAAGGCCCCCATCACATCGTTCACCGCCCGCATCGGTCAGGAACAAGGTGCCGACAAGAAGACCGCCGACAAGTGCCGCAACATGTTTGCACTGGGTATTATCTTCTATATGACGCACAAGAAACTTGACCAGACCTTTGCCTATCTGGAGCGCAAGTTTGCCAAGAAACCCGATGTCATCAAGCTGAACAAGGCTGTGCTGAGTGAGGGTTATGAGTATGCCGACAAACTGGAGGTTATCCACTCCCATATCTTCGAAGTCGCCCACGCCGAGATGCCCAAGGGCCGCTACCGCAATATCACCGGTAATGTGGCAACCGCTTGGGGCCTGCTGGCTGCTTCTGAGCGTAGCGGACGCCGCCTGTTCCTTGGCAGCTATCCTATCACTCCCGCCACTGACGTGATGGTCGAGCTGTCAAAGCACAAGGCTTTGGGTGCTCGCGTGTTCCAGGCCGAAGACGAGATTGCAGGTATCTGCTCCGCTATCGGTGCCAGCTATGCCGGCGCCCTGGCCTGCACCAGCACTTCCGGTCCCGGTCTGTCGCTGAAGAGCGAGGCCTTGGGTCTGGCTGTGATGACCGAGCTGCCTTTGGTGGTGGTAGATGTCCAGCGTGGCGGTCCCTCCACGGGTCTGCCCACCAAGACCGAGCAGAGCGACTTGAACCAGGCCCTCTATGGCCGTAACGGTGAGGCTCCCCTTATCGTTGTCGCCGCCTCGAGCAGCGCCAACTGCTTCTACTGGGCTTACACCGCAGCCAAACTGGCTTTGGAGCATATGACTCCCGTCATCCTGCTCACCGACGGCTATCTGGGCAATGGCTCACAGCTGTTCCGCATCCCGAAGGTCGCCGACCTGCCGAGCATCACTCCGCGTCTGGCCAAGCCCAACGACCCGAACTACCGTCCGTTCCGCCGCGACCCCGAGACCTTTGCCCGCGAATGGGCTCTGCCCGGCATGGAAGGTCTGCGCCATCGCGTAGGCGGCCTTGAGAAATGCCCCGACGGTCCTCTCAGCACCGACCCGGAGAACCACGCCCTGATGACCTACAACCGTCAGGAGAAGGTGAACCGCGTGGCCAACTACATCCCCAATCAAGAGGTGACGGGAAACCCCGACGCTGACCTGCTCGTTATCGGTTGGGGCGGCACCGCAGGTGCAATCACCTTGGCTGTGGAAGAGCTGAACAACGAAGGCAAGAAAGTGGCCTATACCCACTTCAACTATATCTGCCCGCTGCCTAAGAACACCGGCGACATCCTGCGCAAGTACAAAAAGATTGTGGTCTGCGAACTGAACAACGGTCAGTTTGCCGGCTACCTGCGCACCCAGTTCCCCGAGTGCCCCATGCAGCAGTACAACAAGATTATGGGTCTGCCTTTCGAGGTTGGCGAGCTTAAAGAATGTTTCACCAAAATTTTAGGAGAATAAGTCATGGCACAGAGACATTTCGTTCCCAAAGCGGACAAAGAATATACAAAGGCTGATTTCACCAGCGACCAGATGGTAAAATGGTGCCCC
>JAEEGI010005117.1_pt1 | contig 30360 bp, 26 predicted proteins | sample 8958751 | NCBI WGS metagenome assembly JAEEGI01 (sample SAMN16246545, study PRJNA631951) | gut metagenome | biome: gut microbiome; feature: rumen; material: KS-attached | host: Bos | place: Iran: Karaj | collected 2018-10 | reverse complement strand
AAGGCCGGATCCGAACCGGACAAAAGCTGTACGGCGCGGCTGGGCGTGTTTTCCGAAGGGATCAGGTTCAGGCACTCGTGCTGGCGCCAGATATGGTTGCGCTCCGCTTTCCCAATCAGGGTCAGGGCTTTGGCAAGACCGTCGCCCTGGGGCGCTTCCAGTTCTTTTAAGGTGGTGCCGTAGATCAGCGGGCGGGCAAAAGGCGGCGCTTCCACGGACAGATGCTGCTCCGGGATCACGGCCTTTAAGCGTCTGCCGCGAACGTCCACTTCGACTTTATCGTCCGCCAGCGTGTCGGACGCGATGTAGCACAGGCCGATGGAACGCTTCGCGACCGCGTCGGTGATCACGCTCTCCAGCCCTTCGCCTTCAGCGACGTAATACGGGACCATGGTACCGCTGGTGACCCAGCCGACGTGACGCTCCCCTTTATAGACGTCCATGCCGGCACGGATGACGCCGCGGTCCAGAAGCGCGATAGGCATCACGCGGTACGGCAGGGCTTCACAGTCGGAGAAGTCACGGTTCATGATGCGCAGGAAGGCCTGGCGCTGCTTCATCAGCACGTCCTTCGCCACGAAATCGCCCTTCTGCGGAGCAAAGCTGACCGCGAAGCGTGCCACGCCGGCCGAGTAGATCGGCATGGGCTTTCCGTCGGCGCCCAGCCCCATCTCATGACCGTAGAGCGGCAGTCCGGCTTCCAGACGCAGCGTATCGCGGGCGCCGAGGCCGGCCGGCTTCGCGCCGAGCTCGATCAGGCGGTTCCACAGCCAGGCGGCGTCCTCGCTCTTTACAAAGACTTCATAGCCGAGAGGCTCGCCGGTATAGCCGGTCTTCGCGACCTTGACGGGGCGTCCTTCGAAAGCCAGCGTGTTCAGACGGTTCTTGATCGGTTCTACCGTCACCGCTTCTCCGCCGGACAGAACGGTCAGGATCTCCTTCGATTTTGGCCCCTGCACGGCGATACAGGCCCAGATATCGGAAATATTGGTCAGCGTGCAGTCATATCCGTCAAGCAGCGGCGTCAGATACGCCAGATCCTTGTCGATATTGGCCGCATTCACGACCAGCCAGATGTTCTCCTCCTCAAAGCAGTACAGATAGGCATCGTCCACGGCGCTTCCGTCCGGCGCCTGAATGATGGTGTACTGGCTGCGGTTTAAGTCCAGCGCTTCCACGTTGCTGGTCACCACGTGCTGAAGGAAACGGAAGCGGTCCGGTCCTTCCACGAGTATGCGTCCCATGTGAGAAACGTCGAATATGCCGCAGGCATGGCGGGTATACAGATGCTCCGCCACGATGCCGCTCGGATACTGGACGGGCATATCCCAGCCGCCGAAATCCACCATGGTGGCGCCGGCTTTCAAGTGTTCGTCATACAGCTGCGTTCTTTTCAGTTCGCTCATGATTCACCTCTTCCCTGTTTTCACGTACAGAAGGCGCCATCCCCTCTTTTAAGGGGAAAGCGCCTCCGTTATCGGCCTGAGAGATTCCCCGTTCCGGGAACGGGTTGCACCTTCGGCGTGCCTGCGCACTTTTCGGAGTTCCGTCACGATCCGATACTTTTGCCTGAGAGTTTTTGCCCCTTCGGCTCCTTTCGGTCTCTCTCGAACCGATCATCCGGCATATTCCGTATTGTTCTGTGTTTCTGAATCCTTCTTATCACCTTCCGGAAGCTTTGTCAAACGTTTTTTGCTTCCTCCGGGCACATTTCTTTTCTCAGTTTTTCGAGTCTTTCCGCAAAATAATCCGGCAGGGGCGCTTCGAATTCCATATACTTTCCGCTTTCGGGATGCACAAAGCCCAGCAGGCCGGCATGCAGATACTGTCCGCTCTCCTGTCCCAGGCTGTGCCCGCCGTAGAGCAGATCTCCGGCCAGCGGATGCCCGATGCTTGCCATATGCACCCGGATCTGATGCGTCCGTCCGGTCTCCAGCCGGCAGTGCAGCAGGGCATATTTCTGAAACTGTCTGATCACCCGGTAATGCGTCACCGCTTCTTTTCCGCCGGCCGGATCCACCGCCATACGGAGCCTGTTTTTTCTGTCCCGTCCGATCGGCGCGTCGACCGTTCCCTCCGTTTCCCTGAAACGGCCTTCCGCCAGCGCGGTATAGCGCCGCGTTATGCTGTGCTCCTTCAGCTGGGCCGCAATGCTTTCATGGGCCCTGTCGTTTTTGCAGACTAAAAGAAGCCCCGTCGTATCCCTGTCGATCCGGTGCACGATGCCGGGCCGCAGTACGCCGTTGATGCCGGAAAGACGGTCGCCGGCGTGGTACATCAGAGCATTGACGAGCGTTCCGCTCCTGTGTCCCGGTGCGGGATGCACCACCATGCCTTTCGGCTTGTTGACGACCATCAGACAGTCGTCCTCATAGACGATGTCCAGCGGAAGATCCTCCGCTTCGATCGGCGGCGCTTCGTTTTCCGGGATCTGAAGAAGCAGTTCCTCCTCTCCGTCCAGGCGGAAGCTGCGCTTGACCTGCTTTCCGTCGACAAGGACCAGGCCCTGATCGATCAGCTTCTGGGCATAGGTGCGCGAATACCCCTCCAGATATTCGGAGAGGTATGCATCAAGGCGCTTTCCGGCGTCGGACAGTTCGGTTGTCAGACAGATTTCTTCCATATGCGGATCTGTTCCAGATCTTCGTTTTTATAGTAAAAGATAAAGAGTAAGGCCAGAAGGACCGCCGTCCAGGTCAGAAAACAGTCCGCCAGATTGAAGACGGGGAAGGAAATGAATTCCAGCTTCAGATAGTCGACGACGTAGCCGAGTCGGAGCCGGTCGATAAAGTTGCCGATGGCGCCGGCCGTCATAAATACAAGGCCGGCCGAGATCGGGAAAAAGCGTTTCTTTTCGGGAATCGCCAGATAAAGCAGGCAGAACACGATCAGAACCAGGACCGTAACGGTAATAAAGAAAAGGCCGGCGTTCTGAAGCATTCCGAAAGCCATGCCGTGGTTCTCAACGTACTGTAAGCCAAGCACGCCGGGAATCAGTGAACTCCCGGCGGTGCCCTTCAGCTGCTGCACCGCATACTGTTTGATCTTCTGATCCAGCAGGACCAGAGCGGCGACCCAGATCGGTGCGAGCACAAAATACAATACCGAATGCTTCGGCAGATCGATATTTTTAGTCATCAAAACGCAGGTTATTGTTCGTGACGGAGTTGATCATGTTCTGAAAATCTCCGGACAGCTCGATATTGTTCGGCGTCACGATGAAGATGTAGCTGGAGATCTTCTGAAGATTTCCGTCGATCGCATAGCAGGCGCCGGAAGCGAAATCGATGATCCGCTGGGCAAGCTCGACCTGCACTCCTTCCATATTGATCACGACGGCTCTGCCGCTGAGAAGCATTTCGCAGATGTCCCGGGCGTCTTCAAAGGTCGTGGGACGGACCATGCTGACTTCCATCATCGTGTTCGCACCGCTGCGGCTGCTGGTCTGCCGCATGGAAGTCAGATTGTTCCGCCGGTTGACGGGATTTCTGGCAGGACGGGGCGCCGGTTCTGCTTCCTCGTAAACGGGCTGCGGTCTGCGGACCGGACGGGGCGGGATCTCCTCTTCGGGTTCATCTTCCGTCTGATCAACCTCTTCGTCCAGCTCTTCATCGTCGTATAAACGCATGGAGTTTAAAAATTTGTCAAAAATATTCGCCATGATACTTCTCCCCTTCGACGATCATATCTGATCTTATTATATTGGTTCGGAACCGCTTGTCAAGCATTCCGGAAGGATTCTATAGAATAATCGTTCTATCGCAGGATCTGTCCTGCCGTATAGCCTGCCGCATTCAGCAGCAGCGTATCGTAAGTGGTGATCCCGTTCGCCGTTCCGCGTTTGATCAGCAGATACTCTCCGTTTTCATCCAGGACCTCTATGGGGCAGAATACGGTGAATCCGGCATTGATCTGATACACGCCGGTGATGGACGTCGTCAGACGGACCGTATAGCGTTCCTGAGAATCCTGCTTGATCAGGACCGTTTCGGCCGGAAGCGCTTCCATGCTGATGTAGCAGTATTCGTCGTCCCGGTAATAAACCGTCGGCTGTATGACGCGGGCGGTCCTGACGGTGCCGTTGTAGACCTCCTGAAGGAAGCCCGCTCCGCCGTTTTCCGTTCCGCTCACTTCATATTCCCGCGGGATCATGTAGACGGTCTCCGTTACGCGGCAGCTGAGCGGAACCTTGTATCCGCTCTCTCCGCTGGTCTCGATGCGGATCTCCGTAAAGCGCTCCCCCGCGAACTGTACCAGATAGCGGGTCATATCCAGCTGCAGGAGGTAGCTGCCGTCAGCGCCGTTGACGACGCTGCAGGGGGCCTCCGCCGCCAGGCCGTTCTTCAGGAAGGTAAAACTGACGTAGGTCTTCTCTCCGTAGGCGGCGGCTTCTTCTGCCGTCAGCGGAAGGACCAGGTACCAGTCCTCCGAATCGACCAGCTTGTAAAGGAAGTCGCCGACGGTCACAAGATCCTCCGTCTTTGTCCGCTTGTACTTTTTACCGGTGAAGTCCTCCGCCGTCAGATCTTTCGGCTGTTTCGTTTCATATCCGTCCTGATAGAACAGCACCAGTCCGCTCGTATCGGATTTGTGAACGTGGAAGAACTCATTCAGCGAGAGATTCTGCTCCAGCACCTCGAGGGAGGCGCTTCCGACGTGGGACAGGAAAAAGGTGCTGACGTCATCCTTTCCCTCATAGAGCGAAGAAAAACGGTCGCCGGAATAGGAAGCGGAAATGCTCCGGAGCTTGGCCTTCAGGTTCAGCATCTCTTCCGTGCTTAAGCTTTCCAGATCGGAAGCGCTGCGGATCATGTCGCTGTAAGTTCCGAGTTCGTCGACGGAGCTCACTACGCTTCCCACGCTGACGTGCGAGGCTTCCGTCGTAAAGAAGTCCACGTAGCCGGCCCAGTGGGACAGGACCTTGTTCTCCTGCCGGAGAATGACGGCGTGATAGCTGCGGCTGCTGTTCAGGCTTTCCTCGCGCCCGACCGTGAAGCTGGAATAGCTTTCCCGCGTGGCGGCGCGTACAAGGGAAAAGACCAGATACAGGAAGATAAACACAAAGGCGATAAAGCCGATGTTCAGCGTGGATTCATGACGAAAAGGAAGGACCTTTCCTCCTTCCTTCCGTGCGGTGTTTCCGCCTGTTCTTCTGTCTCTCGTACCAGCGGCAGCCACGGTTTCTCCCGGTTATTATAAGGCAAGGCTGATCATGGGGCGGATGGATTCCGGAAGCTTTTCGCTGTCCATGGAAATGCTCAGCACCATTTTGACGCCGAATTTTTCACTGATGATATCGATATCCTTGACGGCTTCCGCCAGATCTTCCGGCGCCTGCAGATCGATCAGCGTGATAAAGCTGTCCAGGAACATCACTTCCAGATCATGGTCCTGAGACAGGATCCCACAGAGGAATCCCAGGAAGGCTTCCATCGAATTGATCGGATATTCGGAAACGTTGATGAGCCGGATCTTCCTGTTCAGCTCAAACATGTGCTTGCTGTTCTTGTCAAGATAAACGACGGTTCCGTGGGCTTCTTCCATAGCGGTATTGGCCATGGCGAGAAGGTGTTTCGTCTTTCCCCGGCCTTTATTGCCGGCAATAATCTGAATCATAGGACGGATCCTCCTTACGATGGTTTGATACAGTTAACATTATAGTGGAAGCGTTTCAAAAAGACAAGACTCTCTTCCGCTTTTTCCGCAAGATGACGGGCTTGTCAGTGCGCGGCCGTATCCGCTTCGCGCCGCTGAAGCGCCACGTTCATCACGAGTCCGAGACAGACGAACATGCAGAGAAGCGAGCTGATGCCGTGGCTGAAGAACGGCAGCACGACGCCGGTGTTCGGCAGCAGGCCGCTGGTAACGCCGATATTGATGAACACCTGCAGGCCGATAAAGGTGCCGGTCCCGACAGCCAGAAGGCGGCCCGCTTTATCGGCGGCCCGCGCCGCGATCCGGAAGCAGAGAAAGACCAGGACCGCAAAGAGGCCGATGACGGCCAGCGTCCCCCAGAAGCCGAGCTCTTCTCCCACGACGGCAAAGATGAAGTCGCTGTTTTCCTCCGACAGGAAATTGCCTGCCTTGACGGAGTCGATATTGGTATTGAACAGCCCTTTTCCGTTCAGGCGTCCGGAGGAGATCGCCATGACGGCCCTGTCCTGCTGGTTCGTCAGACCGCTCGCGGAGTATTCGTCGGGATTGAAGAAGCTGAACAGGCGGTTCAGCATGTATTTCTTCAGGATCAGCGGGTTCTCGCGCATGGAATCCCAGAGGAGAAACGCACCTACCGGCACTGCCGTCAGCGCCAGGCCGGCGATCCATTTGTAGCTGATCCCGCTGACGTAGAATATGACCAGAAAGATCAGCGTGTAGGTCAGGGTGGTGGAAAGATCCGGCTCCAGAAAGATCATAACGGCCGGGACGGCGGCAAACAGCAGGGCAAACGCCACCGTTGAAAAGCGGTTGAGCTTCTCCTGATGTTTCTGAAAGAACCAGGCGAAAAAGATGATCATCCCGGTCTTGGCAAATTCCGAAGGCTGCAGCCGGCCGAGGCCCGGCAGATCCAGCCACCGGGTCGCCCCTTTCAGGTTGACGCCGAGGCGTGTAAAGAGAAGGGCCAGCAGAGCCAGGCAGAAAGCATAGATCAGCCAGTGGAACTTCAGCCAGAAATGATAATCTGTCACGGTCAGAAACACAAAGATCGCGCCGCCGGCCAGCATGCCGGTCAGCTGCCGCTTCAGATTGCCGGAGCTGTCGGCATAGTTCACGAGCGCACTGCTCAGGACCATGTAGCCCAGAATGCAGAGCGCTATGATGGCCAGCAGCATCGCCACGCTGAAGTTCTTCAGTTTGTAGTTTCTGAAAGAAAACATGTACTCTCCCGCTTATTTGTGAAACAGGCCGCCGCGCAGGCGTCTGAAGGGAGGCAGCGGCACCGCCATCCCGCAGACTCTGTCGGCGATGCGCTCCAGCGCTTTGCCGGCCGGCGAGGCCGTCCCTGTGAGCGCTCGTCCGTCGTTGCAGGCCAGTATCGCCTCGATATCGTACGGGATCACGCCGACCAGTTCCGCGCCGAGGATCTCGGAAATATCCTGCGGCGTCATGATGGCCTTGTTCTTCATGAGCGAAAAGCGCAGCTCGTTTACGAGAATGAAGCGGCGGCCGATCCCGGATTCCTCCAATATATGCAGGACCTTGTCCGCGTCCCGAACGGACGGGACCGCGGTATGGACCACGACGATGCCTTCATCCGCCTGCGAGATCGCCAGGCGGAAATAGGAGCCGATCCCGGCCGGCGCGTCGATCACGACGATGTCGAAGGCTTCCTTCAGCTCTCCGATCAGGTACGAGAACGATTCTTCCGTGATCAGCGACGGGTCCAGGTTCTGGGCAGCCGCTAGGACGGACAGGCCCTGATAGCGCTCGTCCGTCGTAAGGCAGTCTTCCCAGTCCAGGCCGCCCTCGAAATAATCGCCCAGATGGTTGACGACGGCCGTCTCCATCCCAAGCATGACGTCAACGTTTCTCAAGCCCATGTCCATATCGACCAGTACCGTCTTTTTGCCGCGCCTGCTCAGTCCGACGCCCAGGTTTGCCGAGAAGGTCGTCTTCCCTACGCCGCCTTTTCCGGATGTGATCGCAATTACCCGTCCCATTGCCGTTCCTCTCACTCGTTGATTTCGTTGCCGCCTTCGTCTCTGGCTTCACCCGAAAGAATATCCTCATAGCTGAGGAAACCGTAATAATAGTTGTAAATATACCGGCCGAGCTCCGACGCGTTGCCGGAGGTATAGCCGTGCGGGATCATGACCGAGACGCTGATCTTCGGATCGTCGAACGGCGCGAAGCTGACGAAGGTCGCATTATCGGGCCGAAGCTCGCTTTCCTCCGCCGTTCCGGTCTTGCCGGCCGCATCGATCTTCCAGATCTCGCTGGAAAGATCCTCTCCCATGACGGCCATATGCATCCCTTTCCAGATGGCGTTCCAGCTGGCGTCGCGCAAAGTCGTCTTGGAGACCAGCTGGCCCCGGAAGCTCTGCACCAGCGTCCCGTCCGCCTTCGTCTGATGGTCCAGCAGCGTCAGGTTGTAGATGTTTCCCCTCGTCGAGATCGCCGTCGCATAGCGCGCCAGATGGGAGCAGGCATAAAGGTTCGTGCCCTGTCCGATCGCGCTCGTCAGAGCGGAGGTGTCGGAAATGACCGGTTCATACTCGGCGATTTCCACGCCGGATTTTTCATTCAGCCCCAGCAGGGAAGCGTACTGCCGTATGGCTTCCATGCCGAGCGAGTCGCTGTATTCACCGGATTTCAGGGACAGCAGGTAGCCCATCTGGGCGAAAAAGTCGTTGCAGGATACCATCAGCGCCTGGCTGACGTTGATATTTCCGTGGTTGTCCGGATAGTACCAGCACTTGACCTGCATGCCGGCCGCCTCGAAGATGCCGGTCGTCGTAACGATCGTATCGTCTTCGATGATCCCCTTCTCCATAGCCGCCGCCGCGGTAACCATCTTGAAGGAGGAACCGGGCGCCGTCCGGGCCTGCGTGGCCGAGTTGAACAGCGGCGTGGACTGGTCCGCGACCAGGGACGCGTAATACCCGCTCTCATAAATGCGGTTGTTGTCGTAGCCGGGATAGGAAACCATGGCGATGACCCGTCCGCTGGTCACGTCCACGACCGTCGCAGCCGCCGAATAAGGGTCGAGCGCCAGCTGGGCCGGCGTGATCTCGATGCTCTGAAGCTTGTCTTGCAGGAAGGCGAAAGCCACTTCGGAGGAGCGCATCAGAAGCTTTTCCTCGTACTCGGGATCCGGTTCCAGCACGCCCTGCTCATACATGGCCAGCGCGATGTCGCAGCGGTTGATGGTTCCCGCGTAGATCAGCTTCCGGTAGAGTTCCTTTGAGAAATCGGAGGAATAATGCAGCCTTTCGATGATGTAGTCCACCAGCGCCCGGTAGACTTCTTCGGAGCTGTTGTACTTCTCGTCCAGATCCAGCAGGGTCATGTCGACCCATTCCCGGTCAACGGCCCCCCGCAGATATTCCTGCAGGCTGATCGTCCCGTCGATCCGATAGTTTTTGTACAGCGCCGAGTCCGTCTCAATCCGGGACCGGATCAGGATCTTCTCCTCCTGGAGCACGTCGTACAGCTCGGTGAAGTAGGTCTGCATGTCCTCGCCCAGCGCCTTGTAGCTGCGGGCGCCGCTTTCCAGGAGTTCCTTCCGGATGGCAGTCAGGACCTTCTCCTGTCTTTCCGTGAAATAGTAGAATATCCGCCGCTGCGCGGTCCCGGCTTCCGCTTCCCGGAACAGGTTCAGGTCGAGCACGTTGTTGTTGATGATCTGGAAATAGGCCTGCTTGACCGGGATCAGATGATCCGAATCCTCGGGATTGACGTCATCGTTGACCAGATGATTGATGAGAATACCGGCCAGCTTCTGCTCCAGCAAATGGTAGATGCCCTTCTGAAGATCCACGTCGATCGAAAGATAGATATCGTCGCCGGCCACGGCCTCGATGATGCTGCCTTCCTGCTTGACCTGTCCCAGATTGTTCACGTATATGGTACGCGTCCCGCTGCTGCCGTGAAGCGCCTGCTCCATACTGGCTTCGATGCCGGCCTTTCCGATAACGTCGCCGGAATAGTAATTCCCCCCGGCCGCATTCAGGGCTTCTATCTCTTCCGTGCTGGCATAACCGGTATAGCCCAGGATATGGCACAGGTACACCGCGTCGTTGTAGACGCGCTTATAGGTCTGTTCGATATCGACACCGCCGAGCTCGGCGGCATGCTCCCGGATGGCGGCTACGGTCTCCTCCTTCACGTCCTCTGCAACTGTGGACGGGTTGTAGCGCGTATAGTAATTGGCGTACATACTGTAACGGATGTACAGAAGCTTCAGAGCCGTCTGCGGATCCAGCGTGTATCGGCTTCCGTCTTCATTGACGCCGATCCCGAACTTGTCCGAGTAGAAATCCATGATCGCCTGCGCGTCGGTCTGCAGTTCGCTCTCGCTCAGCTGGCTGACGCTGGTCCGTCCGTACATATCCCGCAGGAAACGGAGGCGGGCGTTCTCGGAGGCAAAGCTTTCCCGAAGCACGCCTTCCTCATCAAAATAGATGTCGATGCTCGGCGTGACTTTTTCTCCGAAGCGGTCCAGTATCTCGATCAGGCGAAGCAGCATGCTGTTGCGTTCGTACCCGTTCCGGTAGCTTCCGTCATCCGTAACGATCACGTTCTGGACCAGCTGGTTGTAGGCAAGCAGCTTGCCGTTGCAGTCGTAGATCTTGCCGCGGGTCGGCGCAAGGATCACCGTCCGCTTCGTGATCTCCTCCACGTCCTGCTGTGCGGACGCGCCCTGGACGATCTGCAGCGTGTACATCCGGCCGATCAGTATGCTGAAAAGCACAATAAAAACAAGCGTCACCGGAAATAGCCGCGACGTGACGATCTGCTTCAGCTTATAGATAAGAAAGTCCAGAAATTCCTTAAACATACGTCTTCGGTCTCCTGATCTCCCACTTTTCTATGAGAGTTTCGGCCCGCCGCAGCAACGGGTAAAGGATCAGCGTCATCAGACCGGTATAAAGCAGTTCCGGAAGGGCCAGTCTCGTCAGATACGCGCCGAAGCCCTTCTGGCCGGCCAGAAGGAAGGCAAAGAGATAGGTCCCAAGATGGTAAAGCAGCGTGCTGACCAGGCAAAGGATCAGCGGCATGTTGACAAAATCCGTATAGTACAGGCTGCCCAGAAGCCCCATCCCGTAGCCGAGCACCGCGTACAGCATGGCCGAAAGGCCGATGACGCTTCCGAAGAACACGTCGTTCAGCAGTCCGCAGAAAAAGCCGATCAGCATCCCTTCCAGGCTTCCCCGGATAAAGCCGAAGGAAAAGACCAAGATCAGAAGAAGGTTGGGGACGGTGGAGATCAGCGAGGAGGCCGCAAAGATATTATTCTGGATCAGGAACAGGACGAGGATCAGCGCCGCATAGGAAATCACTCTTTTCATGGCAGATCCCCCGTTTCCTTCAGTGCCAGGAATACCAGGACCGTATTCAGGTTGTCAAAATCCGCGGCGGGCCGCAGGGTCCCCGTCTGCGTCAGCTGATTGGCATCCGTCTCCAGCGTTTCCACGTAGCCGATCAGAAGGCCCGGCAGGTACTTGTCGCTGATGTTCGACGTGACGATCTTATCACCCGTCAGGACGTCGGAGGACAGCGAGATGTTCTCCAGCCGCAGCAGCCCGTCCGAATACAGCGTCAGATCGCCCGCCACCATGCAGTTGCTCCCGCTGCGTGCGCTCATGGCGCTCACGTACTGGCCGCTGTTGATGATGGTCGTAACCGTGGCATAGCCGTCTCCTACGGCCGTCACCAGGCCTACCAGGCCGCCGCCGGCCATCACGTTCATGTTGAGCTGGATGCCGTCACGGGACCCCTTGTCGATCATAAAAGACTGGAACCAGTTTCCGGAGCTCTTCCCGATAACGTGGGCGCCGAGCGTCTCATATTCCGGGTACTGCTCTTTCATCTTCAGCAGGGTGCGCAGCTCCTTCAGTTCGTTCTCCGTCAGCTTCAGGTGCGCGTTCTCCTGCCGCAGCTCGGCCAGCTCCTCTTCCAGCAGCTTGTTCTTCTCCTGGACGGCCTGCAGGTCGCGCAGCGCCTCGATCCGGTTGAAGATGTAGCTGCCGGCCTTGTTCATGCCGCGCTGCATGGGCAGAAGCACGCTGTTGATGCCGTTGCGGACGGCACTGTTGAAGCTGGGGCTGAAATAACTTAAAAGCATCAGAAACAGGCAGATACCGATCAGGATCAGCAATCCGCCACGGGGCCTGTTCTTTTTGCTTTGAACGATCATATGATTTCCTGTCCTCCGTAAGGAAGGTGTCCTTCCTCACGCATACTGTAATAGCTGTGATCCCCGATCACGATATGGTCCATGACCGGGATATGCAGCAGGTCTCCGGCGCTGGCCATGCGCGTCGTCAGGCGTATATCCGCCTCCGAGGGCGTCGGATCCCCGCTGGGATGGTTGTGCAGAAGCACCAGATACACCGCTCCGTAACGCAGCGCCTCCAGAAAAAGCTCCCGGGGCGAAGCCAGCGAGGCGTTGACCGTGCCCATGGAAAGCACCATCTCGTGCAGCAGGCGGTTCCGCGTATCGAACATGGCGACACGCATCTCCTCCTGGGAGAGATAGCACATGTCCTCCATAAAATAGGCGGCGATGGACGAAGGGTCCCGCAGGGAAACGGACGGGCGCTTGCTGCTCCGTACGATCCGGCGGCAGAGCTCGGCAACCGCCAGCAGTTCCACGGCCTTTACCGGGCCGATCCCGTCGATCGTCTGAAGTTCTCCGCCGGAAAGCGTCATCAGGCAGCTCAGTCCCGCCCGGCTTCCGAATTTCTTCAGAAGCGTGCCGGCGACTTCGACCGACGTCTGCTCACGGGTCCCGGTCCTCAGGATCACGGCCAGCAGCTCCGCGTCGGAAAGCACGCCGGCTCCGTCTTTCCGGCATTTCTCGTAAGGCAGTTCGGAAGGCGGAAGGGTCCGCATCATTTTGTTCTTTTTCAAATAACTCCCTTCGTCTTTCCCGGCCCACCAAAAGAGAGATTATAGTATATCACAAAGCCAGACCTGCGTCCACCAGTTTCTGAAGAGAATTCAGGATGCCGATCTTGGCATGCTGCCAGGTCAGGCCGCCCTGAAAATAGATATTATACGGTTCCCGCATGGGACCGTCAGCCGAAAGCTCGATGGATGAGCCCTGCACGAAGCAGCCCGCCGCCATGATCACCGGATCCGGATAGCCCGGCATTTCGGAGGCTACCGGTCTGACGAAGGAATCCACGGGCGCCGCCGACTGGATCCCTGCGCAGAAGGCCGAAAGGTTTTCCGGCGTTTTCAGCTCGATTGCCTGGATGATATCGTAGCGCGGCTCTTTTGAGGACGGATAGACGCTAAAGCCCAGGCTTTCATACAGGGCAGCCGCAAAAATCGCGCCCTTTTCGGCTCCGGCGGTAACGGTCGGCGACAGGAAAAAGCCCTGGAACATCGAAGCGTTCAGACCGAGGCTCGCCCCCACGTCCTTGCCGAGGCCGGGCGCCGTAAGGCGTTTGGCGCAGCGCTCGATCAGATCCGCGCGGCCTGCGATATAGCCGCCCACGGGCGCCAGTCCGCCGCCGGGGTTCTTGATCAGGGATCCGACGATCATATCCGCGCCGAAATCGGACGGCTCTTCCCGCCGCGTAAATTCTCCGTAGCAGTTATCCACCATCACGTTCAGATCAGGCTTAATGCTCTTGATAAAACGGATCAGTTCTCCGATCTCCTCCGGGGAAAAGGTCCTCCGGGAGGAATAGCCCCGGGAGCGCTGGATCGTGACCAGTTTTGTCTTCTCCGTGACCGCGTCCCGGATCCCGTCCCAGTCGAACGCACCGTCCGGCTTCAGATCCACCTGCCGGTAGCTGATGCCGTTTTCCGCAAGAGACCCGACGGACGGCCGGATGCCGATCACCTCCTCCAGGGTATCGTAAGGGCGGCCGACCGGCGAAAGCAACTCGTCGCCGGCCTTCAGATTGGCGGACAGGGCGATGTAGAGCGCATGCGTTCCGCAGGTGATCTGCGGACGCACGAGCGCATCCTCCGTGTGGAAGGTGTCCGCATAGACCCGCTCCAGGGTATCCCTTCCCTGATCGTCGTGACCGTAGCCGGTCGAGCCGGTCAGATGATAATCCGCCACGCCGTTCTTCTGCATGGCACGAAGGACCTTCAGCTGATTGAACTCAGCCGTTTCGTCTATCTCACGGAATCTTTCCGCCAGATCCTTAAGTATCCGCTCGCCTCTTTCATAAACGGCGGCGCTGATTCCGAAACTTTCATAGGCTTTCTGCACCTTAACTGCCTCCGGAATTATATTTTCCGGAAAAGTATATCATAAAATGCAAAAAATAGCTTGCTTCTTTTGAACTTTCCTTGTATAGTATCTTTACCTGCCCTTAAAAAGCAGGGAGGAGTTGCGATTATGAAAAATTTTACCGGTTTTTTGATCAGACAGCAGCGTCTGCAGCGGGGACTGAGCCAGGAGGCTCTCTGCCGCGGGATCTGTGCCGTCTCTTATTTAAGCAAGATCGAACAGGGCGTCGGGAATCCCAGTCCCGCCATTCTGCAGCAGCTGCTTGAAAAGCTGCAGATCAGCTATAATACGAACGAAGAACAGCTGACGCAGGCGAAAGCCATGCTGGACGGCTATTTTGACAAATATTTCCACTCCGAAACCGCCGAAAAGGAAACCACCTATCTGAAGCTTCATCAGCGGGAAATGGAAAACAGCGAGCTGCACCTTAGCTGGCATCTTTTCAATCTCTTCAGCCTGATCCAGCGCCACGGAAAGAACGCGCCCGTCTGCCATCAGGAAGTCGCCTATCTGGCCCGCTTCTACGACTACATGGAGACCGAGCAGCTCTTCCTGTATTACGTCGGCGCCGGTCTGGTGGAATCCGACGATCAGCTGGAGATGCTGCGTCTGGCGGAAACTATCCGTCCGATCAGCTTCGTCCGTCAGAGCATGGCGGAGGTCTATTTCACCCGGAAGAACTATATGGACGCCATCAGCGCGGCCGACCGCGCCTATTCCACCGCCGCCGAAGAAGGCAGCCTTCCCATCCTTTTGTGGAGCAGCTATCTGCTCGGCGCCTGCTACGCCAATTTCAACGATCTTTCCTTTATGCTCCGCTACTATAAGCGGGCAAAGGAACTGGCCCGCGGCTACGACGCTTCCATCGCCAGCCTGATCGACTACAATATCGGCACCGCCTACGTGGAGCACGGACACTACGAGGAAGCCGTTCCGTATCTCATCTCCTCTCTGACGCCGCACGACCTCGTTTCCGACGAGCAGAAGCTCCTGGCTTCCCAGAAGCTGGCCCTGTGCAATTTCGAGCTCGGCTACGATTCGCTGGCCCTCAAGTATCTGCAGGACGCCTCCGGCTTCCGCAGCGCCGAGATGCCCGCCATTTACGACCAGCTCCTGTATTTCACCAATCTGCACTACGTTCAGGGAGACCGCAGCTCCGCCGAATATGAAAGTGTCCTGAAGGAGCTTTATCAGAGCGGCGAGGAATCCATCCGCGAGGGCTATCACAGACTGCTGGCCGGCTGGCTTATCAGCCTGTACACGACGCAGCGCAAGTACAAGGACGCTCTGGCGATCCAGACCGAACACGCTTATGTATAACGAAGAAAGTCAAAGAGCCTCCGCCCCGGCGGAGGCTCTTCCCAAAAATGACGAATTCAACTGCCGGCTATGCCCGCGCGCCTGCGGCGCCGTACGCGATGCCAAAAAGGGAAACGGCTTCTGCGCCTCTCCCGCCGTGCCGCAGCTGATCCGGGCCGCCGCTCACTTCGGGGAGGAACCCTGCCTGAGCGGCACCCGCGGCAGCGGCACGCTCTTTTTTACGGGCTGCCATCTGGCCTGCGTTTACTGCCAGAACCATACCATATCCCGCCGGCTGATCCCCGGCTATCCGGCGGACAGGGACCGGCTGATCCGTATCATCGAAGGTCTTCTGAAGCAGGGCGTTCACAATATCAGCTTCGTTTCCGCCAGCCATTTTTCTCACCCGATCGCGGAGGTTCTGAAGGACTTAAAGCTTCCGGTCCCCGTCGTCTGGAACTGTTCGGGCTATGAAAGCACGGAAGCGCTGAAAGAACTGGATGGGCTCGTGCAGATCTATCTGCCGGATTTCAAATACGCGGACGAAACGCTGGGCCGCCGGCTTTCGCTGGCGCCGGACTATCCGCAGACCGCCCTGAAGGCCGTAAAAGAAATGCTGCGCCAGACGGGGCCGTACCGCATGGGTGACGACGGAATGCTGCAGAGCGGCGTCATGATCCGCCACCTGATCCTGCCCGGCTATATCGAAAACACGCTTCGCGTCATCGACGTGCTGGAGGACGATCTGCCGAAGGGCAGCTTTCTTTTCAGCCTGCTGGGACAGTACACGCCGGTCCGGGCCCTTTGCGAAGCAGGACGGCTGAACGCCTTTCCTTCTCTGAAGCGGAGGCTGACGGACGAGGAATTCCGTCGCGTCTGGGACTATCTTTCCTTCTCTTCTATTGAAGACGGCTATGTCCAGGATCCGGAAGCCGCCGGAGAGGAAGCGATCCCCGCCTTCGACGGAACCGGTCTTCTGCTTTCCGGACAAAACGCGGAAACGTGAAAAAACCGAAAACACTTGCAATTCCTAGCAAATGTGCTATTATGGAAAAAAATTCAGAATGTGGGAGATCACAAAGATGAATAAGAAAGATTTTGTTGCAGCTATTGCAGAAAATGCCGGTCTGACCAAGAAAGACGCGGAAGCCGCCCTGAAAGCCACCTTCACGGCCATCGAGAAGGCTTTAGTCGCCGGTGACAAGGTCAGCATTACCGGTTTCGGTACTTTTGAGATCCGCGAGCGCAAAGCCCGCACCGGCAAAAATCCCCGCACCGGCGAAAACGTAAAGATCGCCGCCTGCAAGGCGCCCGCTTTCCGTCCCAGCCACGTGCTGAAGGAAAACGTCAACGTCAAGAAGAAAGGCAGAAAGAAGAAATAATCTTCTTTAGATCCCGAAAAAAGACCGCCTGTTCCGAAAAACAGGCGGTCTTTTCATTTCAGACGGTCCTCGTTCAGCTTTCCTTCCAGATACGCGCCGCGTACGGTCCCATCAGGCCGTCCTGCCGGGGCAGGCTGTCATAGATCAGCCGGGCCTTCTTCCCCGGATAGACGGCTTTCCTTTCTTCTTTTCCCAGATTCGCTTCCACGACGTAACTGATCCCGTTCAGCCTACGGCGGTAAACGAAGCAGTTCTTTCTGCCGTTAATCAGCTCGAAGCTGCCGTACGGAAAGACCTGATCCTGTTTCCGGAGCTTCAGCAGAAGGCGGTAATCGCGCAGCACGTCTTCCCGGACGGACTGCTGACGCAGCCCCTCGTGGGCCGGCAGAAGCTTTTCGTTCCAGGGCAGCAGCACCCGCGCATGCTCGCGCGTCATCGCGTTCAGCGTCTTAAGCAGCTCCGCTTCGCTCTTTTTTCCTTTCTGTTCCCGGTAAAAGCCTTTCGCTTCCACGTCCGTGATCTGGGAAATATCCGTGAACTCGTAGTTCGTCAGCCCCATCTCGTCGCCCTGGAAAATAAAGGGCGTTCCCGGGAGCGTCAGCAGAAGGACAGCCAGCAGCTTGGAGACTTGACGGTGGACCTTCGGATCGCGGCTGACCTTGCTAACCATGCGGGGATTATCGTGATTGTTGAAAAAGAGGGACAGCCGGCAGTTCGTACCGTAGTTTCCGATCCACTCCAGGATATGGTCCCTGTAGAAGTTCAGGTCGTATTGATAGTCGTCCATCCGCGTATGGCCCGGCGTTTCGAGATGGTCGAAATTGAAGACCATATCCAGTTCCTTCCGCTCCTGCGCCGTCACGGCGCGGCACATCCGGATGCCGAGGCCCGGCGTTTCGCCAACCGAAAAAGCCTGATACGGTTCGAACGCTTCCCGTCGGATCTGCCTCAGATATTCGTGCAGCTTCGGACCGTAAAGATAGTGTTCCATCCCGGTGAAGCCTACGACGGAACCGACGGCGGTATTGCCGTCCTCCAGGCCGGGATCCTTAGAAATATAGTTGATCACGTCCATGCGGAAGCCGTCCACGCCTTTTTCCAGCCACCAGCGGATCATGTCGATGATCTCCTTCCTCAGCGCCTCGTTTTCCCAGTTCAGATCCATCTGTTTGGAGGAAAACAAATGCAGCCCCCAGAGCTTCTGCTCCGGGAAATAGCGCCAGGCCGGTCCCGAGAAAAAGCTGGTCCAGTTGTTCGGACGCTTCTCCGGCGATCCTTCCTTCAGAAAATAATAGTCTCGCTTCGGCGAGGCCGGATCCTGAAGGGCTTCCCGGAACCAGGGGTGCTCGTCCGAGGTATGATTAATCACCAGATCCATGATCAGACGCATGCCTCGCTTATGGACCTCTTCCAGCAGGCGGTCGAAGTCCTCCATCGTACCGAATTCTTTCAGGATCTTCCGGTAATCGCGGATATCGTAGCCGTTGTCGTCGTTGGGAGAATCGTAGACAGGCGAGAGCCAGAGCGCGTCCACGCCCAATTCCTTCAGATAATCCAGCCGGGAAAGGATGCCGGGAATGTCCCCGATCCCGTCCCCGTTGCTGTCGCAGAAGCTGCGGGGGTAGATCTGATAAAAGACGGCTTCCTTCCACCAGGCCGGATTCACGGGGTCTTTTGAAGCGGGGATTTCCTTCTCTTCCCGCCTGGCCAGATCCAGGACCGTCTCCAGAAAGGACGGATCCAGACTGCCGCTGACCAGCTTCGCCGCTGATCTCAGCTTTACCCGCGATACCAGCGGGTTGGTGATCATGCTGCGGGGCTGACCCAGCTGCATCAGAAGCTTGTCGGCCAGATCGTGTCCGACCGGCGTAGCGTAAAGTTCACCAATGGTACTGTCAAGTGTCAGCATCGTTTTCTCCCAAGTATTAACGTTTTTCTAAAAGCCTCAGACGCCGGACGGTCCCGCGTTGGCGGGATCAAAAGCGTTCGTTTCAAGCGGGTCCGGCGAATCGTTCGTGAGGTCCGGCTCTTTGCTTGAAGGAAGGACCGAACTGCCGGCAGCGCAGAGGCAGAGAACCACGCAGGTGCCGGCGCCGACGAACAGCAGCAATAAGGCCCAGAGGCCGGACATGCCGGTATCTCTCAGCCGGCGGACCGTCAGGCCGACGAAGGGGACAAAGGAAACAATAAGAAAAGCCGTCAGGGTCCAGAAAGGGATCTTCGCCCAGCTGGAGCCGTTTAAGGACAGGACGTAAAAGAATACTGCCAGTGCCGCCAGGCCGATATGCAGGCCGACGGGCTGCCAGTACTCTCTCAACGTTGATAATCCTTTATACTCTAAGGCTCTCTTCCAGAAAGAAATGTAGGAAGAAGCAAAACCGCTGCTGCCGTTCATGGGAAGTCCCCTCTCGCGTTATGATAAAAAATCATAAAACATCTGAGAGGGGAAGTCAAGGCCGGCCGATTGCTCTCGTCGCTGAAAATCACTCCTGCGGCTGGTTCACGATGCCGGCTAAAAGCGGCAGATCGTCGCGGCTGCGGAGGACAAACAGGAAAGGCCGGTCCAGGATGAAATCGATTTGATCCTCGGGCGGCATAGGGGCGCCCACGACAGGCAGATTGACATAAGCGGCGGCCTTTACGCCCTCTTCATCCACGATGATCCGCGCTCCCTGCTGCACGGCGGAAACACAGGCTTCCGAATCATCGGTCAGCGCGCTGAAATCGGAGGTTTCGAAATCGAAAACCCTTTGGATCCCCAGCTGCCGCACGATTTCTTTCAGATCCTGATCCTGCGAGATATCGAACTTCGGCAGGGAGAGATTCACCCTGATGCTCACGTTTGGTACCGCTTCATTCGAGGTCAGGAACGCCTGAAGCTGCGGATCCTGCAGCAGTTCGTCCATGCTTACGCCTTCGTCCGGCAGGATGAAATACAGGACCGCACCGGAATCGTTCAGGCTCTTTCCGTAAGCGCCGAATTTATCTGCATAATAATAAATTCCGTACCAGTCCGTACTGTGCATAAATTCCGTTTCCGTGTCTCCGGCCGTGCCGTGGAAGATCTCCCGGGTGTTTTTCGCGGGATCAAACTTGGCTTCCCACTTGTCCTGGAAATAAAAGGTGCTCACCAGATCGATGACCGTCAGCGGATCCAGATTCAGCTTGGAGACGCTCTCCTCCAGCAGGCTTCCGGTCTGATCGTTGATCCAGGCCCGGAAGACTTCGTCGTATTCCTTGCTTCCCATGGTACCGCGGTAGGTCGAAGCATAGTAATAATTGTTAAGCGCGTCTATGCACTTCTGCTTATAGTTCAGGCTGTCCGAAAGCCAGCAGGAAGAGCCGAGCACGCATTTGACGTAGCCGTTATCGTAATAGTTGGCGCGCCAGACTTTTTTTGCCTGTTCACGCAGCGCTTTTACAGACTTGGCACCGATCGCATCCAGGATCTCCTGCTGCGTCTCGCCGGCCGTGGTCTCCGCCAGCATGGCCAGCGCCAGATACAGGTTCAGCGGTGCCGACAAAGCATTGTCCGTTCCTGCGCCGATGAGGGAGAGCGCAATCGCCTGCTGCAGGAAAGGCTTGATGCTCTCGCCGCTGCCCCGAACCGATGAAAAGACTTTCTGGTCTTCCTGCGCCGCTTCCAACTGCTTCTTTTCCAGTTCCAGCATCTGCTCCATTGTGAGCTTGTACCAGTCCTGCGCATCTTTCAGATAGAAATCCGCTCCGTTTGCCATGGCCGGATACTCCGCCTCCGCCAGGGCAAAAGCATGCACTGCGGGCGTCAGGGAGCCGTTATTTCTCGGCAATAGCAGGATCCCCAGCACGGCCAGAACCGCGCAGGCAGCCGTGATCAGGGCCGGCTTCAGAAAGCGTGCCGCTTTCTTTTTATTCTTTCCAAGGCCCTTCGGCAGAGCCTCTCCGATCCATTCGTCTTCCGTATCGATAATTGCAATTTTCAGATCTTCCGTCGTCATAACGGGATCCCCTCCTTTTCCAGATGTGCCTTCAATTTCATCCGAAGGCGGTGCAGGGCGGTCTTTACCGCGCTTTCTTTCAACTCGAATGCGTCCGTGCATTCCCGGATGCTCATCGCGTACCAGTAGCGGCAGACGAAAAGCTGACGGTCGCGTTTTGATAAGCTCTGTAAGAAACTGCTCATGGCTTCCTTCAGAGCCAGCCGGTCTGCCGGGTCCCCGTTTTTCGGGTCTTCCACCACATCGGAAAGCTCATCCAGCGCCAGCTCATACTCCCGGCTGCCGCGCCGCTTCGCACTGACCGTGCGCAGCCGGTCTATAGCCAGCTGGCGGGTGTAGATGCTTAACGCCAGCTTCAGATCGGACGGCAGTTCTTTTTCACTTTCCCGCCAGAGCTTCAGGTATACGTCGTTTTCGACCTCTTCGGTATCCGCTTCAGAGTGCAGGATGCCGAAGGCGATCTTCCGGATATACGGCCCGTAGCGTGCCTTCAGATGTTCAAGTACGGCTTCTTCGCGCCGCGCCAGCGCGTCAGCCATTTCCTTCTGGTTCATAAAGGTCTCCCTCCGGCGGCTTTAAGGGGGAAGGAGTTCCCGTCTGCCGCCAATCCTTTAAAGACCGGAGAAGAAAGCCTTTCGCTTTTTCTCTCCTGCCCCATTATACGAAAAAAGCGGGCGGATGGTTACCGCCCGGGGAAAAACATTTCTAAAGTCTAATGATCTGCCTCGCGGATCGTTGCGAGTGCGGCGGGAAGGTCCGGACAGATCCATTCGCAAAGACCTCGGATCTCCTCATCCGGCTGCTTTAAATCCGGGACCATCAGCGGCCGCATGCCGGCAGCCTTCGCCGCGCGGATCCCGTTGAAGGAATCCTCTATCACGATGCAATCCGACGGATCCGTCTGCAGCAGCCGGGCCGTTTTCAGGAAGATCTCCGGATCCGGCTTGCTGTGCGAGATATCCGTTCCGCAGACGATGACGTCGAAATACCCGAAAAGTCCGGCCGCTTTCATCTCTGCTTCCAGCTGTTCCCGGTAGGTGGAAGATGCCAGGGCCAGCTTATAGCCGGCCCGGTACAGCGCATCCAGGCATTCCTTTGCCCCGGCTTTGACCGGCAGCTGACCCGCGTCCCGGATCTGGGCGAAGATGTTTTTCATTCGCGTCCTCAGCGCTTCGAAGGGGTAATCCGCCCCCATCACCTCCGCAAAGTACGCTCTCGTTTCCTCCTCCGTTACGCCGATGACGTCGTACAGGACCTGCTCCAGCTTCGGCGTGGGATTCTCTTCCAGATCCATCCAGACGTCGATATACAGCTTTTCCGTGTCCAGCAGCGTGCCGTCCATGTCGAGGATGACAGCTTTGACGGGATTCGGCTTGTCTTCCTCCTGAAGAGGCGAGCCGTAAAGACCCTGCTTTATCGCATAATTTTCAACTGCCTCCGGTACCAGATACTTAAGAGGCAGGCCTTTTGCCGCCCGCTCCCGGAGCATGGTGGAGGAGATCTCCAGCGCAGGAAACTCCATTACCTCGATCTTTCCGCCGAACTTCGCCGTCAGCGCGGCGGCTTTTCGACGCATCTCTTCCACGTCCGAGGAGGCGCCGCGCGTTGCCGCTGCGATGCGGCAGCCGGCCAGGATCCGCTCCGGATAACGCCAGGTATCCAACTGATCCAGACAGTCCGCCCCGAAAACAAAGGTGAATTCATCGTCCGGATACGCCGCGCAAAGCTCTTCCACCGTTTCGTAGGTGTAGGTGCGGCCCTCGCGCATGAGTTCGATATCGCAGGCCTTTGCCCCCGGCATGTCCGCAACGGCGCGCCTTGTCATGGCCCAACGGTCCAGACGGCTGCTGACCTTTTTGTCCTCTTTAAAATACGGCATTCCCGCCGGCAGAAACCAGATCTCATCCAAGGAGAACTGCTCCCGGGCCCATTCACCCAGGAGCAGATGCCCCACGTGGATCGGATCAAAGGTCCCGCCGATCAGCCCGATCTTCATACAATCTCCCCCGTGAACGGATCCAGCACGGTGGGCAGGCGGCGCTTGTGCGCGCTGGCGCGCCACTTTCTGTCGATCAGAGCATCCGCGTCCGCATCGCCGGAGCTGCCGCTCCGGATCCAGTTGTGGATCTCAAGATATGTCACGCCCAGACGTTCCTCGTCCGTTTTGCCGGAAAGGCCGTCGCTCGGCGCCTTATTGACGAGTTCCGCCGGCAGTTCCGGCATGGTCAGGCCGACCGCCACCACCTCGCGGCTGGTGAGGCGTCCCAGCGGATTGAAATCGCAGCTGGTATCGCCGTCCTTGGTGCAGTATCCTACCGTAGATTCGGACAGGTTGCCGGTCCCGCAGAGGAACGCACCCAGTGCCTGCGCGATGTTCCGAAGCACCGTCATGCGCAGACGCGGCGGCACGTTGACGTTGCTCTCGAACATGGTTGGCAGCGGCTCGCCGTCCGGATAGAGGTCAGCTTCCAGACCGTCCCGGATCACCTGCGTTAAAGCGCTGTGGATGGCGCCGATATTGACGGTCCGCGCATTGATGCCGAGTGAGGCGCAGATACGTTCGGAATCTGCCAGATCCGGCTGTACCTTATCCGGCAGCATGATGCCGTAGACGTTTTCCGGTCCCAGCGCGCGTGCACAGAGCGCCGCCGCGACGGAGCTGTCTTTGCCGCCGGAGATCCCGAGCACCACGCGGTGAACGCCGCAGCGGTCAGTAAAGCGGCGGATAAGGTCCACCAGGGTATCGCGGATCTGTTCCGCATTAAAAGGTTCGTTCTTCTCAAAGCCCTGCATAGCGTTCTCCTATACTTCTTCTCCGGCCAGGAGCTTCATCTTCATTTCGTAATACGCCGGGGTCATATCCAGGTAGTGGCGGTGCGGATTTTCAAAACGCTGCTCTTCCTGCCAGACCTCGTTGTTCAGCTGATAGCGCAGGCGGTCGCGCACCGTTTTGATCTCCTCTGCCGGGAGGAGCCGTTTGCCGTCTTTCATGAAACATTTCTGTACTTCCACGAAATGCAGGCCGTCGGTCGGCAGTTTCTTCCACGGCTTGATCGGATCGATCAGCCGGTCGATCTCTTCCGGTTTTTCCTCCGGCTTCGCGATCAGGTCCGCGATCAGATGTCCCTCGTCGTTGTACAGGCGCCAGACCTTCTTTAAGCCCGGATTCGTCACTTTTTCGACGTTCTCCGAGATCTTGATGCGGGGCTTCATCACGCCGTTCTCTTCAACAGCGCAGAGCTTGTAGACCGCGCCGAAGACCGGTTCCGAGCGCGCCGTGATCATGCGTTCGCCGACGCCGAAGGAATCGATGCAGCCGCCCTGCTGCAGGATCGAGTGAATGGTATATTCGTCCAGCGAGTTGCTGACGACGATCTTCGCGTCCGTAAAGCCTGCCTCGTCCAGCATTTTGCGGGCCTGGCGGGACAGATAGGCCAAGTCGCCGGAGTCCAGGCGGATGCCGTAGAACTTCGATTTGACGCCTTTTTCCTTCATCTCGTTAAAAACCTGGATCGCGTGCGGCACGCCGGAATCCAGCACGTCGTAGGTATCCGCCAGCAGGATGCAGTTGTTGGGATAGATATCCGCAAAGCGCCGGAATGCCGTCAGCTCGTCCTGATAAAACATGACCCAGCTGTGCGCCATAGTGCCGCCGACCGGGATGCCGAAGTCCTGGCCGGCCGAGACCGTGGCGGTTCCGTTCACGCCGCCGATATAGCAGGCTCTCGCGCCGAGGATCGCCGCGTCGTTATTGTGCGCGCGCCGGGCGCCGAAATCCGAGACAGCACGCCCCTTGGCTGCCCGTACGATGCGGTTCGCCTTTGTCGCGATCAGGCTCTGATGGTTTACCTGCGTTAAGATCTCCGTTTCGATCATCTGTGCCTCTACCAGATCGGCAACGATGGTAATGATCGGCTCTCCGGCGTACATGACGGAGCCTTCCGGGAAGGCGTATACGTCGCCGCGGAAGCGGAAATCCTCCAGATATTTCAGGAACTTTTCGTCAAAGAGATTCAGGGAGCGCAGATACGCTACGTCCTCCGGTTCAAAATGCATGTTGTCCAGATATTCGAGGATCTGCTCCAGCCCCGCGAAAACGGCGAAGCCGGCCCCGTCGGGATTGCGGCGGTAAAAGACGTCGAAGGCGACTTTCTTCTTGTCCTGCTCCTGCAGGAAATAGCCGTTGGCCATCGTCAGCTCGTACAGATCCATCATCATGGCCACGTTGCGCGGGCCGTTCATACTTCTCATGCTTTTTCCTCCTTATCGGATGGTTATTACAGCGTTGTCGGTGGTTCTCGTTATGCTTATTACGTATCATAACACAAAAACCCGCTTCGCACAATGCAAAGCGGGAAAGTCGTTAATGCCTGTTAATGAACGCGTACGGCTGTCTGTTTACAGCCGTCTCACTGTCTCTTCTTCCGGCTTTCGGTCTTCGTGCAGTCGGGAAGGTCGGGCTTCATCCGCAGGATATCCTACCGGGAACAGGGCGATCATGTTGAAGGGGATCATCTCCGGGAACAGCGCTTTCAGCTTGTCCGCGTCGAAATGGCCCACCCAGGTGGTGCCGAGTCCGAGATCATGGATCTGAAGCATCATCTGCGTCGCAACGATAGCCGCATCGATATCCGCAAAGTTCTTTCCGTCATAGGGCCTGACCCACGCCGCAGCCGGCTCGCTTCCAATCGCAAACACGGCAGGAGCCGCTTTCAGGAAAGGAAAGTCCGCCGTGGATCTAACTTTCTCCAAAGCTTCTGCGGATTGGATCAGCCAGATCTTGACAGGCTGATTATTGTGGGCGGTCGGCGCGCAGCGCCCCGCTTCCAGGATCTTCTCCAGCATCTCCTGAGGAATAATTTTATCCGATAGTCTACGGACCGAATAACGGTCCTTCGCAAGCGTCAGAAAGTCCTGCATAGCTGTCTCCTTTCTATTTCTGGGACCGTTCCGATTACATTCTGCCCGGAGCGTCGAAGCCGAGCAGGCGGCAAAGCGTCACCAGCTCGCGTTCTGTCAGTTCCAGCAGGCTGATCCAGCTGCTCTGGCGGGCCTTATTATCTTCCTTCAGGATGTGATTGTCCCGGTAGAAAGCGCTGAAATCGTTCGAAAGCTCATAGATGAACTGGCAGAGCTTATGCGGCGCCTTTTCCGTAAAAGCGTCCGTGATTGTCTGACTCACGCGTCCGAGCTGCATCTGGAGTTCCTTTTCCCCGGAGCCCGCCGCCGGCAGGATCTCTCCGGCAACGATGCCCAGCTCCCGCGCCTTGCGCAGGATGGAACGGATCCGCACCACCGTGTAGAGGACGTACGGGCCGGTATTACCTTCGAAGGAGGAAAAACGTTCCAGATCGAAGACGTAGTCCTTCGTGGCCTGATTGGACAGATCGCCGTACTTTAAGGCTGCCAGACCGATGATGGCCGCCGTTTTCTGCTTCTCTTCTTCCGGCAGATCGGTCTCCGCCATGCGCTGGTATACCGCATCGATTACGTCTTTCAGGAGGTACTCCAGCCGCAGCACGCCGCCGGAACGGGTCTTGAAAGGCTTGCCGTCCTTTCCGTTCATTGTGCCGTAGCCCAGATGGAACAGCACGCGGTCTTCCGGCACGATGCCGCTCAGCTTCGCGGCACGGAACACCTGCTCGAAATGCATGTTCTGGCGCTTGTCCGTGACGTAGCAGTATTCGTCCGGCCGATACAGCTTTTCCCGCTCGACGATGGTCGCCAGATCCGTGGTCGCATACAGATAGGCGCCGTCGGATTTCTGCACCAGGCAGGGCGGGATCTCTTTTGTGTCTTCCGGGCGGGCGACTTCGATGACGCGGGCGCCTTCGCTTTCCTTCAGGATGCCCTGCCGCTCAAAGTCCGCCATCATGTCCGCGATATACGGCTGCACGTCGCTTTCGCCCTTCCAGAGCTCGAAATGCACGTCCAGCGCGTCGTAATTCTTCTTTAAGTCCGCCTTGGAGACGTTCAGCACGTGCTGAAACAGCGCGGTATAGCCGCGGTCGCCCTGCTGCAGACGGAAAGTCGCGACGTGCGCGCGGGCCGAAAACGCCTCGTCCGTCTTGGCGCGGGCGCTGGCAGCCGGATAGATCGCCTCCAGATCGGCAATGGTAAATGGAGCCTCCGCCGGATAATCGCCGGCAAAGCTTTCGTCAAAGTACGGAAGATCCGGCTGCGCATCCTTCACGGCCTCGATAACGAGCCCCATCTGCAGGCCCCAGTCGCCCAGATGGACGTCGCCTATAGCATCGTAGCCCATAAAGCCGTAGAGGCGCTTTAAGCTCTCCCCGATGATGGCGCTGCGCAGATGCCCTACGTGCAGCGGCTTCGCCACGTTGGCGCCGCCGTAGTCGATGATGGCGGTCCTGCCGGCGCCGGTCTTTTCCACGCCCAGATCCGGATCTGCCGCAATATCCCGAAGCAGCGCGGCAACGGCGGCCGTCGATGCATTCAGGTTGATAAAGCCGGGCCGGACCGGCTGGACTGTCTCAAACAGCGGGCTTCCTTCGAGCTTCCCGGCGACCGCTTCCGCGATCTCCATCGGGTTTTTGTGCGCCTGTTTGGCTGCTGCCAGTGCACCGTTGCACTGATATTCGCAAAGATCGGGCCGGTTCGACAGATTCACCCGTCCGAGGGAAGGATCATAGCCGCAGGCTTCAAAAGCCTTCTGCATCTCCAGCGTCATCTGTTCCTGTAAAGTCATGGCATTCTCCTGATATCATCCGAAGTCTATTATTTTGAACTTCCTCATATTTTCCGCTTGCATTTTGCGGAAAGCATGTTATAATACGCTTTGCGCATGGAAGTGTAGCTCAGTCGGGATGAGCGTTCGCCTCACACGCGAGAGGTCATGGGTTCGAGCCCCATCACTTCCATCCTTCAGGGAACCGTTCGGTTCCCTTTTTTCATGCCTCTTCCTGCTTCGTCAGCTTCGCTGCCTGGTCGGCGGCGATCAGCGCGTCCAGAAGCTCGTCCAGATCGCCGTTCATGACGGCGTCGATCTTGTAGAGCGTCAGATGGATCCGGTGATCCGTCACACGGCTCTGCGGGAAATTGTAGGTCCGGATCTTCTCCGAACGGTCTCCGGTGCCGATCTGGCTGCGTCTGGCTTCGGCTTCGGCGCTCTGCTGCTTTTCCAGTTCCAGCTCGTACAGCTTGGAGCGCAGCAGGCGGAAGGCTTTTTCTTTATTCTGCAGCTGGGACTTTTCGGTCTGGCTGTAGATGACGATGCCGGTCGGATAGTGCGTTAAGCGTACCGCAGAGTCCGTGGTATTGACGCACTGGCCGCCGTTGCCGGAGGCGCGCATCACGTCGATGCGGATATCGTTCGGATCGATGACCACGTCCACCTCTTCCGCCTCGGGCATCACGGCCACGGTCGCCGTTGAGGTATGGATGCGGCCGCCGGATTCGGTCTCCGGCACGCGCTGCACACGGTGGACGCCGCTCTCGTATTTCATGCGGGAATAGGCGCCTTTTCCGCTGATCATGGCGACGACTTCCTTGAAGCCGCCCAGGCCGGACTCGCTTAAAGAGATCATTTCCACCTTCCAGCGGCGCGTTTCCGCGTAATGCACGTACATGCGGTAAAGCTCGGCCGCAAAGAGCGCCGCCTCTTCTCCTCCCGCGCCGGCCCGGATCTCCAGCATGATGTTTCGGTCGTCGTTCGGATCCTTCGGCAAAAGAAGGAGCTTCAGTTTATGCTCCAACTTTTCGATGCAGTCCTGCGCGTCCGCCATCTCTTCTTTTAAGAGAGCGCGCATCTCTTCGTCTTTTTCTTCCTCCAGCATCATCAGTGCGTCTTCCCTGTCGCTGCCGGCCTTTTTGTACGCGAGGTAGGCGTCCACCAGCGGCTGCAGGTCGCTCTGTTCCTTCATCAGCTTTCGGAAGCGGTTCTGGTCCGTAGCTACGTCCGGGCTGGCCAGCTCCGCCTGTATCTCTTCAAAATGTTTGCAGACGTCTGCACACTGTTCAAACATGTTTAACTCCAATCAACTTCCGCGACGCGGTCGAGGCCGGCCAGATCCTTTCGGATCATGACGCGGGCTGCGCCGGCGGTTTCGAAGATCTCTTTCACGGCAGATCCCTGTTCACAGCCGATCTCGAGAAGAAAGGTGGGAGCAGCTCTATCTTCGGTCTTTTTCATCTCAGCCGCCAGCCGGCGGTAAAAATCCAGTCCGTCCTCACCGCCGTCCAGGGCCAGAGCGGGTTCGTGATCCCGCACTTCCGGCATCAGGCCATTTATCTCTTCGCTCGGTATATACGGCGGATTGCAGCAGATCAGGTCAAATGGGCGCGCTGACATCTGCTCACGGATTGTGATTCCGTCTTCCGTCTCAGCCTCCAGCAGGTCGCCGAGCGCGAAAGACACCTGCTTCGTCACCGCGTTCCGCTCCGCATTTTTTTTCGCAAGCGCCAGGGCCTTCGGAGAAATATCGCTGAGGACGATTTCGGCCTCCGGCAGAAACCTTGCCAGGCTGATGCCGATGCAGCCGCTGCCGCAGCACAAATCCAGGATCCGCGGTTCGGCAAGACCTTTCTCTCCCATCCGCTTCAGCGCCAGCTCTGCCAGCACCTCCGTATCCGCCCGCGGGCAGAGGACGTCTTCAGTCACGGAAAACGGCAGTCCCATGAACCAGGCCGTCCCGGTGATCTGCTGCAGCGGAATGCGCCGTTCTCGCCGGCAGACGTCCTCTTCGAAGCGTGCCGCAGCACCTTCCGAAAGGACCGCCGCCTTCAGCAGCGGGAAATGCGTCCGGTCCGGCCCGCCGGCCCAGGTCAGAAGCTCCTGTGCGTCCCATGCCGCATCGGGAACGCCGGCGGCATCCAGGCGGCGGACGGCGTCTTCAAAGACTTCTCTTACGGTTTTTTCCGTCAAAAGTTCTTCTCCTCCCAGTCCTTCCAGTCGAACACGGCTTCCACGGAGGCGATGCCGACTTCGATCATATCGTCCGTCGGTTCCTTCGTGGTCAGGCGCTGCAGCCACAGCCCCGGCTTGCTCAACGCGCCGATGATCTTGTTCTCCGTGCTGCCGGCCAGACGGATAAACTCATAGGACAGGCTCATCACGATGGGCAGGGCCAACAGCTTGCAGCCGATGCGCAGCAGCAGCGGCTCCTTCGGCAGGAAGATCCCGACGATGATGCTGACCAGCAGCGTGAAGAGGATAAAGCTGGTACCGCAGCGCTTGTGGAAGCGGGTGCTTTCCCGTACGTTGTCCACCGTCAGCGGCAGGCCGTGCTCGATGCAGTTGATGCATTTGTGCTCCGCCCCGTGATACATGAAGACGCGGCGGATCTCCTTCATCAGCGAGATCAGGTACAGGTACAGAAGAAAGATCGCGATGCGGATCACGCCTTCCAGCAGCGAGATCAGCGCCGTATTCGTGACCCATCTCTTCAGAAGCCGCACGATCGAGGTCGGCAGCACGATAAACAGGCCGATGCTGAGGAGCAGCGCAAAAACGACGGAAGCGCCCATCACGGCCGATTCGCCGACGGAGGATTTCTTCTCCGCCGCGTTTTCTTTAGGCTGCTCTTCGGCTTCCTGAGCCTTCTTCTTTTCCCCGTCCTCTTCCTCCATAAAGAATCCTGACGACCAGTTCAGCGTGGACAGGCCCAGTTTCAGCGAATCCAGAAAAATGAACGGCCCGCGTACGAAGGGGATCTTCCTCAGCTTCTCGCTGCCTCCGATGCCCGGGTGAACGCCGTGCATCATCTCGATCTCACCGTCGGTGTTCCTGACCGCGCACGCATAGTCGTTTCCGTTGCGCATCATTACG
>JAEEGI010005113.1_pt1 | contig 30374 bp, 17 predicted proteins | sample 8958751 | NCBI WGS metagenome assembly JAEEGI01 (sample SAMN16246545, study PRJNA631951) | gut metagenome | biome: gut microbiome; feature: rumen; material: KS-attached | host: Bos | place: Iran: Karaj | collected 2018-10 | reverse complement strand
CCCCTCGGCCATGGGAAGAGTGATTCCAAGTGGCATAATAGGGTTGCATGATGTGGCAGTTGACACAGGCCGAAGGATCGTCCCCAACCAGATAGGTATGGAAACGCATCAAATAAAGGAAAAGGCCGCCTCCGCCGACAAAAATGCCCGCAAGGACCAGCAGGAATATCTTTTTCCAAAGTTTAAGTTTCGAGAATAAGGCCATCAAGTGTCGCGCGCAATGTGGTTGCAAGCAAAGATAAACAATGTTTTCTACTTAAACAAGTTAGATGCTGAACCCGCCATCAAGTGGAACGCCCTTCATCATTCTGCCGGGTAATTCATGGCACTTCATGACACGACACATTCTTTCCATGTCTTTTGAAGTCGCTTCCCTCATACGTCCTGAAAAGCCACGAAAGTTTCACCTGATGTCTTTTAGTGTTCTTATAAATCGCTTATTATCAATGTATTACAAGATATAGTTCGCGTCTCGTTTTCCGCTCCAGACCTCCAGGATTCGTCTTGGAGGTTTTTTTGTGTCTTAAATCGCCGTTCCAGGGCCGTAGATTTAGGATTTCGGCCCTATTTTTCGGCGAGATTAAGCATGGGTTTTTAGAGTTCAAGTCCAGACCGCGACTCGAATTCTGGGGCTCAACGGATGATTTATGGGCGGTTTTTGTTCTACCATTGTTCTACCAAATGCTCTTTTTTGACGAATGGTAGAACAGGTAATCAGTACTCCTTATTCTGGCCTGACTGGAAATTCGGTGATTCTGAGGGTCGTACAGCCGTATGGAATCAACTCGATGTCTGACAGCGGACCCGTTTCCCTGGCTTGATAAGTATGATAATTGATATCGGAAGCGCCCCCTCTTGAGCGCGTCCAATATGGAAGGATGAAAGCCTTGGCCTTGATGGTTACCGGGGCCTTATCCACATTCCAGGGATAATCTCCCGTCCATTTCTTTTCTTCTACCGAGAAGGACTCCGGAGACAGCCTATTTTCAGAGAGGGCAAAGTTCCAAGGGCTGTCAGAAGTCACTTCCCAGTAGGATTGGCCATATTCTTCCCGGTCGCGGTCGGAGAAATCCTTTCGCGTCCATCGCTCATCCATCTTAAGCGCATAGACAAGAGGTCCTCTTTCCACGACGGCGCTGCGGTCGTACCACCAGGATACGGAAACTTCCTGGGGAAACTGCAGGGTAAGGGTGTCATGGGAGCGCCATTTTCTGTGAACTGTCTGTATGGTCCCGGCTGGGGCCTGAATGTCAAGCGGTTCGCCGTTAACAAGAATCTGTGCGTTCTTGCACCAATGTGGAATTCGGAAGGATATGGGAAAAACGGCGTCCTTAATTTTCTTGTCAGGATACGTTATCGTGATCGTCACCGTACCGTCGAAGGGATAAATCGTATCTTCGGTAAGAATGGCCTCCTTGCCGTCCGCAACCCGGGTACGGACCCGGGAAGGACCATAAACCAATGCGGCCAGGCCGCCGCCGGCCGTGGAATACCAAAGGTTCTGAACCAGTTTAGGCCAGCCCTGGTGCATATTGGTCAGACAGCAGGCATAGCCGTTCAACGTGCCAAACACCTGATCGTTGTTTTCATGGGGCGTGTTGAAATTGCGCCAATCCAGCGAACACTCTATCTGATTGACCTGCTGATAATACTGTCGTGCAGTAAAGTCATCCGTCGCCTGCGTGGGAAGCGCGTTGTAGGCCACTCTTTCCAAATGGTCCGCATAGGCGGGGTCGGCCGTGATCCGCAACATCTCCTCCAAAGAAAACATCATTTCCACCGCCGTACAGAATTCCGATCCGCGATTGGGGTTCCCGAACTCGAGCATCTCGTCACCTGCCCATAGACCGATGGGGAAACCGACGGTATGGCGGATCGTTGATATCGCTTTTTTCGGGGCCTCCAGATGCCGGCCTTCGCCGGACCGCTGCCAATAGACAATCGGTTCCTTGAATCCTTGCGCAAGGTTGACACAGTGCAGGTGCCAAGGCTGGGAAATCTGCGTCCCCTCCCAAAAGATGCCCGTCCAATCCAGTGTCTGGGCGTGAATCAAGTCTCCGAGCTCCAGAAGGAAGGCTTCTCCTGTCAGGTTATAGAGCCAATACACCACTTCCAGATTGTCTCCTCCCCGTTGCTCCCCCCAGAAAGTCCAATGATTCAACGGGAAAGAAGGAAGGGTTTCCAACTGATAGCGGAAATACCTGGTCAGGAAAGTGAGGATGCGCTTGTCTCCAGTGGCCATGTAATACTGCTTGAGAATCTTCAGTGCCACCATCCGGGGCCACCAGTCCCTGGCATTGTCCCGCTGCATGCCTCTCTCAAAAGACCGGTCTTCGGAAGGGCCGAAGAAACCATTCTCCTGTCCGGATGAAAGAATGGCTTCCACCCATCGGCCAGCCTTGGCTATCAGCTGGTTATCCTGAAGGATATACCCGAGGGGCAACAGGCCGTCTATCCAATAAGGGCCTCTTTCCCAAGCATCCCCGTCTCCACCCAGCCAGGCGTTTCTCTCACCGACTACAGCCGGATAGACTTCGTCCAAACGGCCCGTGAGACCATCACGCTGCGCTTCCAGCTGCTGGAGGAGCCAGCCTTGGGGGCGAATGGCCCCGAGCGGCAGTTCACCGAATTCCGAAGGCATGAGAGGTGGCCGGTTGTAGACGGGATCCTGCGCCCCAAGCGGCAGAAGCACTCCGGCAGTCAGCAGGATGACAAGAATCACTTTTCGCATATTACTGGATGTCAATACTGTTAAGGATTCCCAATTTGCCTCGGTCGATAAGGTCCAGGATCAGTTCCCCGAAAAGGGTATTCTGCCACGCGAACCACGGACGGGTAAAACGGGAGGCGTCATCCTTGTGGAAGCTTTCGTGGATGAACCCGGTTCCTGCATCCGTATCCAACAAGGTCTCGATACACCATTTGATCTCGGCATCATCGGTTGCAGTAAACGCTTTCATCATGATGCTCATGGGCCAGACCATATCATATCCGATATGGGGTCCCCCGATCCCTTCACCCGCTTTCCCTTTGAAAAAGAAGGGATTATCTTCGCTCCAGACAAATTTCCGGGTGTTCCGGTAAATCTTGTCCCGGGGCGATACGTCCCCCAGGTAGGCCATTGCCAGCAGCGATGGGACGTTGGCGTCATCCATCAAGAAACGGTTTCCGAACCCGTCCACCTCGAAGGCATAAATCTTTCCATACTTCGGGTGTTTATAAACGGCATATTTTTGTAGCGCAGCCTCCACTTCCGTCGCCAGAGAGCGGCAGTCCCCGGCCAGTTCCTTCTCCCCGTTGACCGTTTCAAGAATCTCCGCCATCTTTCGTAAAGAACTTACTGCAAAGAAGTTGGAAGGAACCAGAAACTCAAAGGTAGTGGCATCGTCCGAAGGACGGAAAGCCGATGCAATGAGCCCTACCGGACTCACCGGGTTTCCCCAGCCATCGCAGGCCTTGGTATCCAACTGGCGTTCGGTCCGGCGTTGGAAGTGGTAGGGCCCCTTTCCTTCCTTTCGCTGCTGCGTGCGGAGGGTTTTATAAATGTTCCTGGCCGCCTGCAGCCAGGTATCATCGAAAACGGACGCATCACCGCTTATCTTCCAATACTCATAAGCAAGACGGACAGGGTAGCACATGGAATCAATCTCCCACTTGCGCTCGTGAACATAGGGGTTCATGTCCGTCAGGTCGCTCATCCATTCCCCTCCGGTCGGTCCGTCGTTGAAAGCGTTGGCATACGGGTCAATGTTGATAAGACTGAACTGGCAGCGGATGACCCCTTCCAGCAGTTTCCTCAGCGCCGGGTCGTCCCGCATCAGGGAGAGGTAAGGCCAGACCTGGGCTCCGGAATCCCGGAGCCACATGGCGTGGATGTCTCCGGTATAGACAAAGGTCCGGGGCGTACCGTTTTCATCTTCGCTATAATGGACCGTGGTATCCAGCGTGTTGGGGAAACAGTTCCGGAACATCCAGCGAAGCTTTGCATTCGACAAAAGGGCTTCTACCTCCACGATTCTGGCCTCGACGGCCTCAGAGGTGAATAGCCGGTCCTTCGCGGCGGGCCTCCGATCCTGATAAGGTTGGGCCGAAGCGAGAATGGCCACGGTCATAAAAGACAGGCAGAGTAAACTGTTTTTCATCATTTTTCTTTATCGGCTTAAGGAATACGGGCGGTCTTCCGGCCGGGTCCCGCGGAGGAAGGACGGCTTGTCTGAAAGGGTAAAGCGGAGCTTGGCGCCGTGGAGGAGGTCGTCATGCCGGATATAATTGTGCTGCCAGACCCGTCCGTTGAGGCGGAGTTTCTCTACATACACTTTCTCCTCAGCGTTTCCGGGCGCTTCAATATGGACATCGCCTCCGGGGAGGTGCAGGACAGCCTTCTCAAAGAGCGGAGACCCCAGCGCATATTCTCCGCTGCCCGGGCATACCGGATAGAACCCCAGGGCCGAGAAAACATACCAGGCCGATGTCTGGCCATTATCTTCGTCGCCGCAGTAGCCGTCGGCCCAGGGACCGTAGAATTTCCCCATCACTTCCCGCACACGCGCCTGCGTCTTCCACGGCTGGGAGCACCAGTCGTACAGGTACAGCATGTGCTGGATGGGTTGGTTCCCATGGGCATAGTTTCCCATGCCCATCACCGTCATCTCAATGATTTCATGGATCGGACGGCCATAGTAGCTGTCATCGTATTTGGGCGGCATCTGGAATACCGTATCCAGTTGGGCCGCAAAAGTTTCCGGCCCGCCCATCAGGCCGATAAGGCCTTCAACGTCGTGGAACACGCTCCATGTGTAGTGCAACGAGTTCCCTTCCGTGAAGTCTCCGCCCCATTTCAAGGGAGAGAAGGGCCTGGAGAAACGGCCGTCGGCCTTCCGGCCGTTCATGAGCCTGAATTCCGAATCATACAGATTCCGGTAATTCAGCGCAGCATGCCGGTAAGGGGCGAGTTCCTCCTCCGTCTTGCCCAGGGCCTGGCCCAACTGCCAGATACACCAGTCGTCATAGGCGTATTCCAGTGTGCGTGCCGCACTTTCGTTGATCCCTACATCGCAGGGCACGTAACCCAGGGAATCGTAGTATTGCCAGCCCAGACGACCGGAAGAGGAAACCCTCGGATGCACCGCATGCGCCCCATGGGTAACCGCTTCCCAGAGCTCATCGATATCCTGGCAAGGGATTCCCTTCAGGAAAGCATCGGCGACCACGGAGGCACTGTTGTTCCCCACCATGCACCCCCGGTGTCCCGGCGACGCCCATTCCGGCAGAAAACCGCTCTCCCGGAAATCGTTTACAAGTCCTGCCTGCACCCGGGCCGATGTTTCCGGATACACCAGGTTCAACAGCGGGAAAAGGCTGCGGAAGGTGTCCCAGAAGCCGGTATCCGTGAAGAAATAGCCTTTTTCGATGCGGCCGTTATGCGGACTGTAATGCACGCGTTCTCCCGCTTCGTTGATTTCGGACAGGTCGCGTGGAAACAGCAGGCAACGGTACAGGCAGCTGTAGAATGTGCGCAAGTTGTCCAGATTCCCGTCCGTCACCTCGATTCGGCCCAGCAGGGCATTCCACTCATCGCGGGCTGCGTTCCGCACGGCCTCGAAGCCTCCTGTCACCTCCAAGAGGTTCCGTTCGGCCTGCTCCGCCGAAATGAACGACGAGGCCACCTGCAGGTTCACCTGCTGACCCCGAACGGTCCTGAAGCCGACAAGAGCCACATCCTCCCGGGCCGGGCAGGCTTCGAAAGGCGTATCGGAACGGACAATGAACCAGTTGCGGAAGCCGTCGGCTACTCCGCCGTGGTTGTGGACGGTATAGCCCCTGATCGTGTACGCATCAACCAGGGATACCTTCCCGCCCTCGAAAGCATCCACGACCAGGTAGGACTGCCCTTCGGGATAGGTAAGCCGGAAGGCCGCGGCATGGGACGTTGGGGTAAGTTCCGCCGTAACGTCATGGTCAGCCAGATACACACTATAGTAATAAGGGGTTGCAACTTCTGCCTTGTGGGAAAACCAGCTGGCTCGCGCGTCCTGGTCATATACCGGACCGGTTGTCACCGGCATGAGGGAGAAAGCGCCATAGTCGTTGATCCAGGGGCTGGGTTGATGTGTCTGCTTGAGCCCACGGATATGCGTTGCATCATAACGGTAGGTCCAGCCGTCTCCGTTCGAGCCAGTCTGCGGCGTCCAGAAATCGGCGCCCCATGGCACGGCAACCGCCGGATAGGTATTGCCGGTGGAGAGTTCGTAAGTGGAGGCTGTCCCTACCAGGGTGTTGACATAAGACACCGGATCCGGACGCTCTGGCCTGGCCACGGCGGAAACCGTTGCCAGCCAAGTCAGGAACAGCACCCCGTAAATCTTTATTGCACGCTTGCTCATTTCGTTTCCAAGAGTTTGATGAAATAGCCTCCCACCACACTCCGGGCCTTGAATCCCCGGTAATTGGGCTTGTCGGTGAACACCCAGTCGGACATGGGAACACGGTCCATGGTTTCATTCTCAAAACGCCAGACCGGTTCGATGAAGGATTCGAAGGTGGCCTTGTCGGAAGCCATGGTGGCGGTCCACATAATCCAGTCCAACTTGGTATAGGTCTCCCGGTTGTCCAGTGGAAGCCCGTATTCGTTGAAGCGGGACGGATAGTAGGCGATCTCCTTCCGAGCGACACTGTCCGGGAAGATGTCCAGTCCCAACAGCTTGTCCCAGACCAGATTGTATTTCTGGCTCCAGGTTCCTTCCTTGTCGAAAGTAAGCCGGTAGTGGTCGCCGTCGTCGGCCATCTCCACCCATCGGGAGGCCATCTCGCGGGCGGCTGCCGTATATTCATCGGCAATGGCCTGCCTGCCCAGCAGCCCGGCCATGTATCCATAGGAGGCAACGCCCAGGATGGCCTTGATGGAAAGGTTGGTATTATGCGCAAAATGGCCGGCAAAGTCATCCGTACAAAGCTGGTTTTCCGGATCGAGTCCAAACTGGCGAAGGTAATCGGCCCAGACCGTGAGGGTTTCCCAATGTCTCTCCGCATAGTCGGCATTCCCCTCGAACTTGCAGACCGCCGCGGTGAGAATGATCATGTTGCCCCCCTCCTCCACCGGCATGTCGCCGCCGTACGTCTGCCCGTTGGCCATGGGATAGGTGCCCACATCGTGCGCGGGGAAAGGCTTCGTCCAGCGTCCGCTTTCCGCGTAATAGTAAATGTGGTTCATCAAGTATTCCGCAAACTTGGGATTATAGTAAAGGAACAGCGGAGCCGACGGATAGGTGATGTCCACCGTGCCGATGGACCCGTTGGAATTGTTCTCCTTGGAAAGCCAGAGAATCGCTCCGTCCGGGGCCTGCACCAGCTTGTGGGCGTGGATGGACTGGCGGTACGCGAGGGCGCACAGCTCGGCATATTTCCGGCCGCCGGCTTTTTCGCAGTCGGCCATCAGGCGGCGGTCGAAGTCGTCGCAGCGCCGGAGGAGTTCCGCATAATCCGCTTCCGCCGCCGCGAACATGTCCTGGATGGTCTTGTCCCCGCTGCGGTTCCAATAGGGCCGGAGGTTCTCCCCGAAATACTGGATGGAATACAGGTCGTCGTAGCCGATGAGGACATGATCCTCCTGTCCGACATCCACCTTTCTCACGAGGGCCATCCGGCCGGCAAGGTTCTCTCCGGAAGTGGCGGAGAAGGGGATACCGCCGAGGAACGCCTCACGAAGCGCCAGGCCGGTTCCGGTTCCCACCTGACCGTCCTTTGCGTGGAGATAGAAGTAGCCCCAGTCAATCCGGAGGTCGTCCCCGCGCTTGGCCAGGACCTGCTGGGCCTGGCTGCCGCACTTCAGCCAGACGCCCTGCCCGTCGGTGTAGGCTTCGCTGCGGGAAGGCTGTCCCGCCTGGTCGGTCGCCCAGCGGGGGGAGGCTTCCAGGTACAGCTGGACGTCGTGCTTCCCGCCATCCCGGGATACTACCTTGTAGCTGATATAGTTCACCGGGCGGGAGATGAGATCCAGGTCGTCCAGGAAGAGCGGGGCGGTGAAACTGAGTTCCAGCTCCACGGGGCCGCAGCGGAAGCCATAATGCGTCCGGGTAGCCTGGACGTCGGCATAGAGCTGCTCCGCGGCCTGCTCAAGGGCCGTATGGGGCTCGTTCTGAAGCATCAGCCCCATGTCCAGATAAGCCAGTCCGCCGGTGTCCGTGCAGGTGGCGGCAATCAGGTTCTTTCCCTCCCGGAGCACCCCGTCGGGAACAGGAGTAAAGGCATTCGTATGGCACTCGTGCCCCGTATTGAGCACCTCCACGCCGTTGATGTAGAAAACGGCGTCGTCATCGTTGCTGTAGGCGAGATACACCCGCTTGCCGCTGAGATCCTCGGACACCTCCACTTCCCGGCGCACCCATACCTTTTCAGTCTGCCAGGGCGTAAGGGAAGTCAGGTAGCCCGGGGTTCCAAAGGCGGCAGGGCCCTCGTTCCAGCCGGACGGCCGGTAGGATTCGGCGAACCAGTCGCCCTTGGGCTCGGAGAAGGTGTAAGCACCCCGCCAGGGCGTTTCCGCCGCCAGAGGGGCCAACGGACTCAGCTCCACTTCCTCCATGCCGAGGAAACGGTACACTTCGCCGTCCACCTTCAAGGCACCGATGAGCGGGAATTCCGCCCCGGTCCAATGCTTCACCGGCCCGTCGTACAGGTGGTCGTACATGCTCCAGGCACTGGTGTACGGGTCGATGGATACAAGCGGATAGGCCGGAGCGCGCAGGGCGTTGCGCTGCACCGTCTGCGTCTGGCATGCAGTCAGGGTGAACGCAAGGATAAGGATCAGTCTGAATTGTTTCATTACCATTGGATTTCTACGGTTACACCATCGGGGAGGTTGTCGTGACGAAGGAGGCAGGTCTTGCTGGAGGGATCCCATTCGTAATCGGATGTAATGCCGTTCACCAACACTTTCACCGGTTTTGAAGGTAAAAGGATGCGCGTAACATTGACGGTCTCCACCGGACTCTTGCATACATACGTGAAACCATGTCCGGTCCTCTTGACATCGTAAGCGCGACTGGCCGCAGCCAGGATGGCCGGCGCCTTGGGTGCCTTGGACACATCATAGAGGAAGCGCTGGGTCCCGGGACGCACGGAAAGCGACGTGTAAACGGGAAGATCGGCATCGTACAGGTCGATGAAGCATCCGTCCAGCCGATAGGGCTCGTCGCTCACCCCTTCGTCCACCACCGCCACCAGCTTATAGGCGTCGCGGTCCAGGACAAAGTGGTTCTTCTCCTCGATGGGGCCGTAAGCGGCCGTAACGGCTTCCAACAGCAGGGTGTCCCCTCTCTCCTTCAGGACGAATTCTTTGGGATCATGCCGGAGGATGCGGACGCTGCCCTTGCCATAGCGGTACGTTCCCTCCATGGCTCCTGCTTCGATTCCCATCTGGGCGAAGAGATGGTCCGAAGGGGCGGCATAGCGGTTGTCTCCGGTATTCCACCACTCGTTCACCTTCTGGAAAGGATCCTGGTCGGTGGCGCAATAGATCAGATGTCCGCCATTCTTCACCCAGCCGGCCAGATAGGAATGAGCCTCAGGGTCGAGGGGTTTCATGTTGGAATAGGTCATCAGGAGCACCTTCACGCCTTCCAGGGTTTTGGGATAGGAAAGGTTCTCGATGTGGGATATCTCCACGGGGACACCGTGCTTGAGGAGCGGCATGGCTAGCCCGTAGAAATTGGAAAGCTGCGGGTCGTCATAGCCTTCATGGACCGGGAAACGCTGGAACATAAGGGAGTTCCCCATCAAAACGGAGATGCCCTTGGACCCGCTGAGCTTGCTCTGGGAGACGGGCACGTCATGGGCGGCGTTGATCATCACCTGCATCATGGACGAATAGTCCTTGGGGATGCGCGTGCGTTCCTCGGAATCGGCGCTGGTGCGATAGAACCCCCGGTAGATCCGTTCCGGCCACGGCATAATCTCAAAGTCGGAGATTTGAGGGTATAGGAGCTGGGCCGTAAAGGTGGCCTGGTAGTTGCGCTTGTAGTCGGCCCAGTCACGGGGCCAGTCCTCGACAGGGTCCGTGAGGAACCATACGCGACGGCCGGTCGGGGCCGTCATGGAAGCCATGCAGCCGTATTCCAGGTAAGCGGTCTCGAATACACGCTCCTTGTACACGCCGTTGTAATAATCCGGCTCGCGGGAGGTCCCGGTCCAGACCTGGGCGATATATCCGTCCACGCAGGGCAGCGAAGCCAGGGAGGCCTCGGGCGAAACAATCTGCCACTGGGCATAGTTCAGCAGCGAGTGGGTGGGGACGTAGCACTTGATGTCGCGGCCCAGGCTCCGGCCATAGTCCTTGGCAAAGGTAAAGGCTTCATCCAACGCCCGGTAATACAGGTGATACTTCAGTTTGGATGACAGGTATGTCGCTTCCGGAGATTCGTCCTGGGGACGCCACTCCGTACCGTAATAATCTTTCCATTCCCGCTTGAAAGCATCGCTGTAACCGCTGCGCGCCCAGAATTCCGGTTCTTCCAGGAAGATGGCATCGACGCCGGCATCGATGACCCGCTTGATATGCCTCTCCTTGAAATAGGAGAGATAGTTCTCCGTGGGGACGATATAAGGGACCATCCGGCCGTGCCAGATCGTGTCTCCGCTCATCTGGACCTGTCCTTCGTCCAGGTGCCACTTTCCATCCCATTCACCGGTAAAATAGTCCTGGTATTCCCCCCAGGCGATACCGGTCATGAACTGAGTGGTGTACCCCCTTTCCTTCCAGGAGGCGAGCCTGTCCTCGAGGGACAGGCCGCGCCCGTTCCGGTCAGAGGGATTGCCGCCTACGCCGTATACCATGACGGCATCGGCCCGGTTGTCGATATGTTCGCTCCAGGCCCGGGAGGTCTGGAAAGTAGTTTTGTCCGCAGGATGCTGGGGTCCACGGGGAGCACAGGCTACTGCCAGAACGAAACCGGCCAGGTATACAATCGTGTACTTGTTCATTTCGTAAAGATAATAAAAAGGGAGGATGAAATCTGGCAACTCCATCCTCCCTCCTCCCCAATTTAACAATTAACCAACCACCTATATTAAGGGAGATAAACTTCGATAGGCTCGGAATAGTTCCAGCGGCGGTTCCCCTCCGTGGCGTAATTGATGCGCGCGGCGGCCCGCACGTACACCTTGCGGCCGGAAGGAATGGCCCCCTTGGAAGAGATGCTCACCTCGGTACCGAGCAGATCCTCGAAGGATGCACCCGCATATTCGATCGAAGAAGACCAGCGGTCGTCCCGCGCACGATAGCCCACGGAAGAGGAATAACTGACGAAAAGCTGGACGTCGGTGACATTCAGGAAATCATCGGAGTAGTTTCCCATCGGCTCCACCTTGGAGCGGAAATCCACCTTGGACACACCGCGGGTGACTTTCACGTTCGCCGTAATCTTTCCGCCGGCGGCCTGGGGAATTCCTACCAGTTCCACATGCAGGAAAGGCTCGACGATGAAGTTCACTTCGGTCTGGCCCTTGACATGCGCATTCTTGGACTCGTCGGAGAGCAGGATTCCGTCCTGCGTAGAGCGGACCAGCGGAATGAACGGTCCGTCAATGCGGATGTTGTAGTCGCCTTCGAACACTTTCGTGTTGTTGAAGGTTCCGTCCGGACGGCAGTAGAAATCCAGAGGCGTCACGTTCCCTTCCCAGGAAGTCTCGGTGAGACGGACGCGGATGCCTTCGGAACCCTGGTCGGTGAGAACCGGATTGCCGGCAGCGTCGGTCACCTTGCCGAAGAGGGTCTCGGCAGGAGCGTCATAGTTGTCGAGCTCGAACAGGGAGCAGGAAGCGGCGCAAATGGCCGCCGATGCGACAAGAAGAAGGTTTGTTATCTTTTTCATATCTGATTATCTGTTAGGCTGCTGGTCGATGACGCTGCTCTTGGACACCTGGTCGGAAGGAATGGCGAAGTAGTAGTCGACCGTGTTATAGTCATAATTCTTGTTGAGGTTGCATTCGTAGCGCGCATCCAGAAAGTACTTGCCCGTAGAGGTGGAGTAGAACGGATACAAGCCGCGGAAGTGGAACCGGGTTCCGTCGGAGAAGGCGCCGTGGTCGCGGACCTCCCCCCAGAAACCGTCACGGTTCTGCTCATCGATGACCCTCCAGCGGCGGATATCCCACTTGGACTTGTGCTCGAAGGCGAGCTCCTTGCGGCGCTCGCGACGCACGAGGTTGCGGCTTTCGACGGAAGCGGTGAGCGATCCCGCGAGCGGATCGGCACCGGCCCGGTCCCGGATATCGGCGATGGCTTCGGTCGCCACGGAGAGGACGTTCGTACCGTCCACGCTGGTCTCTCCCACAAGGGCTAGCTCCACACCCGCTTCGGCGGCGGCCAGCAGGACATCGGCATAGCGCATCAGGATGAAAGGCTGATCGGACTTTCCTTCACCGATATCGTCAGCCCCCATGTCAGGATTCAGGTACTTGCGCAGGTGGAAACCGGTGGTGGTGGCTTCGTTGTCGTCGGCGAAAGGTCCGCAGCTGCCGCTCCGGGTCATCTGGGCGTCATTGTCGAACTCGTTGTCGGTACGACGGGTTCCGCATTTGATCTTGTCATTGCCATAGGCGGCATACTTGACACCGGCATCACCGTATGCATAGTGGCCCAGCGGCTTGATGGTAGTCTCGCCGCCCTTGTAGATGCCCATGCGAGTTTCGATGGTCTCCCCGCGGAACTTGTCCATCGGGAGGATCACGTAGGCACGCAGACGGGGCTCGGCGCTTGCGAAGATGTCATACGGGGAATCGTAGAGGATGTAGTTGCCGGTGGTATGATCGGCGCCGTCGGTCACGCGGAGGGTGCCGTCGGCATACCGCGGCAGGCCGTCGAAGAGTTCCACGAAGTCCAGGGTCGGGCTGGTGCCGCCAGAAAGCGGAAGGTGCCACAGGCAGGGCGAGGAATAAGAATCCAGTCCATGCGTAAGTGTGGGATAGGAGTAGTAGCGCACCCAGATATTCTCGGAACTCGTATCGTCCCGCCACATATCCACCATGTTCTGGTATTTGTCCTTGTTGGCACGGTACAGGGAGTACTTCCCGCTCTGGATCACCTCGTTCGCGGCCTTGAAAGCCTCCTCGAAATAGCGCTTGGAAGCCGCGGCGGCCGAAGAGGCGTCGAAGCCCATGACACGGACGCCGGTCTTCTCGCCGGTCCCGCTCAGGCGGCCCTGGACAGTCTCGTTGTACTTGGCTACGCAGCCGGCATAGTTCATCGCTTCGGCCTTCACGGCAAGGGCGGTATATTTGTTGGCATACCCCTTGGCGCTGGGCGTCACGGGAAGATATTTCGCTGCTTCGTCGAAGTCACGGGCGATTTGGTCCCAGGTCTCTTCCTCGCTGGCGCGAGGGACTTCCATCGTCTCGGGGTTCTCGCGATCGTAATCGATGGTCTTCGTCACGAGAGGAATGCCTCCGAACCGGCGGGCCATCGCATAGAAAGTGAAGGCACGCACGAAATAACCCTGTCCAATGGCTTCGTTGGTCACTTCCGCCCCCAGGGCCTCCTCGTACAAGGGTGCTGTTTCAATGATGTGGTTCGCATCGTGGATTATGGAGAAGGCAGGAGACCAGAACGTGGTCCGCTCCCCGGTGAAGGATCTGGAGCAGTCACGGTTCACGGCCTCTCCGGTCCCTTCCATGCCGAAGGATCCCAGCCAGGAGTTGTATTCCACACCCCATTCGGCCAGATACTTGAAATCCTCGATCGGGAGATAGCTGTACATTCTGGCCATATAGACCTGCAGGCTCGACGCAGACGAGAAGATGTCGTCATCGGAAACCTTGTCCTTGGTGGGAAGGTTCATCTGCTCGCAGGACACGGCTGCAAGGAGCGCAGCCAGAATCATATATTTGAATGACTTTCTCATAATGCTTTCAATGAATTAGAAGGAAAGGTTGACACCGAGCGTATAGGTCTTGTTCAGCGGATACAGACGGTCGTAGCTGCTGGAGGGATGCTCCGGATCGCTATACTTCATGTGGCTGAACGTCAGAGGATTGTAAGCATTGGCAAAAATCCTGAGGGAGAAGTTCCTTGCGGAGTTGATCTTCGGAAGGGTGTAACCCAGTTCGACGGTCTTCAGGCGGAGATAGTCGGTGCTGATCCGGTTGAAGGAGGAGTTGTCCCTCGGGGAATGTCCGGTCAGGGCGTAGTAGCCACCGCTCCAGGCGAGACTCTGGTCGTACGGGTCGGTCCAACCGTCGACAGTCGGATGCCAGCGGTCCAGATACTGGGTGAGGACACCGCCCGCACCGGCATTGACGCCCCAGATGGCACGGAGGGACTCGGTGTACTGCACCGACCCCAGTGCGGAACCTTGGAAGAGCATGCTGAAGTCAAAGTTGCGCCACTCCATGTCGAAACTCAGGGAGTAGTTCATCCAAGGGGTCTGGTCGTAGGCATACGGGTGCTCGTCCAGGCCGTTGATCTCGCCGTCCCCGTTCCAGTCCAGGTACTTGTAGTCGCCAGGAAGCACGTCCCGTTCGGTAAAGACCGTCTGGCCATAATCCCAGATGTCCTCCCAGGAGTTGAAGCGGCCGGCGCCTTCGTAGCCGAACTGGACGCCCTGGTATCGGTTGTTCTGGTTGTCGTTGCGCCAGCGGTCATACTGGCTGCCGTAGTTGCCCTTGGTGACGGAGGTGCCGTACTTCTCGCGGGTGATGGTCATCATGCCCGTGAGACCGTACCGAACCTCCCCGACCTTATTGCGGTGGGAGAGTTCCACCTCCAGGCCGAAATTCCGCTTGGACTCGAGGTTCATCACCGGGGCGGAGGCGCCCACGACGGTCGGAAGTGTGTTGGAATCCTGGGCAAGGATACCGGTCAGCTGACGGTTGAAGTAGTCCACCGTAACACCCAGCAGGCCATTCCAGGCCTCGAAGTCCACACCCACGTTGAAAGTATGGATGGTACCCCAGGAGTAGTTCACGTTCGGAAGCGGCTGGGGAGAGACCATGTACACGAAGGAATCGTTGAGGAGGTAACCAGGGACATGGCCGTTGTACCAGCCGTTGGTGGAAGTCTGGCCACCCTCGTAGGTATAGCCGGTCATCCAGCCGTAACCGGTGGCTATGCCCTCGTCACCCATGGTAGCGTAGCTGGCACGCAGTTTAAACTGGTTGATGAAATTCAGCGCGGCGCTGTCCTTGAACCAGGGCTCCTGAGAGACACGCCAACCGGCGGACACCGACGGGAAGAAGGCCCACTGGTGTCCCTGGGCGAAGTAGGAAGAACCGTCGTAACGGAACTGGCCTTCGAGGAGGTACCGTTCGTCGTAATTGTAGTTCAGACGACCGATGACCGCTTCGTGGGCGACATCGGCATAGCCGCCGCCGATGTTGTACGCTTCCTTGTCTCCGGACTTGGAGGTCAGGTACGGCGTGCTGAACAGGAGGTTGGTGCCGGCCGAGGTCGTTTCTGAGGTGAAGCGCTGGGCCTCCCAACCGATGAGTCCGCCCAGGTTGTGCTTGCCGAAATCACGGTTATAGTTCAGGATGGCCTGCCAGAGGTGCTGGTTGCGCTGTCCGTGTTCCTTGATGAGCTGGCTCGGGGAGCTCTCGGAATAAGTGATGCGGTTGTAGGTACCGTCTCCGTTGGCCCCGTACAGGTTGTACTCCTTCTTGAAGTTGGTGTTGGTGTCGAAGCGGACATCATAGCTGTACAACACCTTCGCAGAGAGTCCCTTCAGGCCGGAGGCCAGGGTGCCGAAATCGTAGGTCAGGGAAGCCTGGCTCTGGAGCTGCTTCTTGTTGTACTTCTTGTAACCGGAAATGTCGGATGTCATTTCGGCGATGGTATTCTCGTTGAGGTCCATGCCCACATAGCTCAGGAGGGTTCCCTCCGGGTCGGCATAGGCGGGATACACGGAACCCTGGCGCCACCAGTTGCGGATCAGCCAGTCGGACTCGGTCTGCGGCTTGTTCTGCTGGTCCACCACGCCGGCGACGCTGGCGTCGAGCTTTAGGCCCTTCACCACCTCGGCGGCGATGTTTGCGCGAACATTGTACTTGTCATAGTTGAGGTCTCCGCTCTTGAAGAAACCTTCCTGATAGCTGTATCCCATGGAGACATAGTACTGGTATTTCTCAGTACCGCCCGAAACGGAGACATCGTGGGCCGTCTGCGGGGCCACCCGCTGGATGACGAGGTCGTTCCAGTCGGTCGCCTTCCGGGTGCCGCTGGTGAACTCGCTGATGAACTCGTCGGAGAATACGGCGGCGCCGCCCGAGATGTTGTTATAGGCCTTCTCGTTATAAATCTTCATGGCATCCACCACATCCGCAAGTTCCGGGAGACCGGACGGGGTCTGGAAGGTGAAGGAGCCGTTGTAGGTTACCTTCGACGTCTCCGCTGCACCCTTCTTGGTGGTCACGAGCAGAACACCGTTACCACCACGCATACCGTAGATGGCAGCCGCACCGTCCTTCAGCACGGAAACATTTTCAATATCGTTGGCATTCAACCGGTTGAAGTCCTCGATGGTACGGGGGACACCGTCAATGACAACCAGCATGCTGCCGTAGCCGCGGATATCGATGTTAGAAGAGTAGGAGCCCGGCTCGGCGCTGGTCTGCCAGACACGCAGGCCGGGAACACGGCCGGTGAGCATGTTCTGGGGGTTCTCCGACTTGGTCTTGATAAGTTCGTCGGATCCGATGCCGGCGATAGCGCCGGTGACGGAACCTTTCTTCTGGGTACCGTAGCCCACCACGACGACACTCTCAAGGAAGGTGTTGTCGGTCGCGAGGACCACGTTGATGACAGTGCGTCCATTGACGGGCTCCACGACAGTCGTCAGGCCCACTGAGGAAAACTCCAAGGAAGCATTGGACGGAACGGTGATGGAATAACGCCCGTCCAGATCAGTAGGAACGCCGGTGGTGGTCCCGGCAACCAAGACGCTGGCGCCGATGACGGGTTCCGCGGAATCGTCCACGACCGTACCCGTCACCGTTATCGTCCGCTGGGCGAAGGCAAGGACCGGCATCAGGGCGAGGAGGCCCGTCATGCAGGTCTTTGCAATACGCGAAATCATGTTACGATAAGTGTGCATAGATTAGTATTGGTTTGTATAAATTTTACTTGTTCAGGTACCGGGACATCACGGCATATTCGGCCGCGAAGGCGAACACGAACATCCCTTCCACGTTGTTGCGGCTCCGGTCGGTGTTCCAACCCACCAGGAGACTCGGAGGGAGCATGTTCTCGTTCAGGTAATTGTCCCAGGCGTAGTCCAGGTTCTTCTGAAACGAGTCGATGGGGGCGGAAGCGGCGCCGTCAAAGGGGAACGCATCCACGTAACCACGCAGGAGCACCCCGTTGAACCAGTTGTTGAACCCGTCGATAGCATAGGAATAGTAGCCGGCTTTCTGCTGGCCCAACTTGGCGAAAGCGCGGAAGCTGTCTACATCAAGTGCCTGAAGGTCCTCCAGATAGGTATTGTCCCCCGTCACCCGGTACAGGTCAGCCGCTCCCGAGAGCATCGTTCCGCTGTTGTAGGAGATGGCGGGGCCGTTGAAGTCGTTCAGGTCGGCCGGGCGGCGATACCGCTCGCCGTCCACGGTCTCATACTGGATGTCGCCACCGATGGAGGGGCCGTTCAGATTGTCGGCATACACGCGGGAGCCGTCCTTCATCATCAGGTTGTCCTTCTGGAAGGCATACACCTTCCGGGCGAACATCAGATAATAGTCGGACTTGGGCATCTGCTCCGCCTTGCGGGTATGACCGTCGGAAAGGTCGATGTAGCGCCAGGTAGCCTGGTCGCCCTTTCCCTGGTAGGCTTCGCTCAGCCACACCAGCGGACTCACCATCGGGCCGTTGCTGCAGGAATGCTTGGAATAGTAGCCGGGCCCCCAGGGGATGCCACCGCGCTCCTTTCCATTTTTCACCGTGCAGTCCCAGCCGTCCAGGACATACTCCGTCAGGTATTCCGCCTTCCGGAGATACTCCGCCTTACCGGTCAGGTGGTACGCCTCGATGAGTTCGCGGACGAGCCACTGCTGATCGTCATAGACATTTTCCCTGCCTCCGACGGATGCGCCTCCCTTGGATTTTCCCCGGTTCACCCCGTAAACCGTCCAGTTGCGGGTCTGGGTGAAGGAAGTCAGCGAGAAAGTGCCGCTGTAATAATCCAGCCGGTCCACCAGTTTGTTCAGCAACTGGACATACCGGTCGTGGTGAGCGGTGTACAGGGTGGCGTTGCCCTTGGCCTTATCGATATCCAGGCCCTTCAGGACGGCGTTCACCGCCTCGATGGCGCTGGTATACATCCAGACCGAGCCGTATTCGTTATTCTGGTGGGTCCCGTTGTAAGGATTGTAGTAGCGGTACATCGCAAATCCGTCCGCCTCGTTGAAGTAATTCTTCATAGCGGCGTCCGTGAGTGTGATGGCACGCTCGAGGTTCCGGGCCGCGGTAGCGACTTCCTCCTGCTTATCCCCTCCGGGGGTATCCCCGCCGCCATTCGCGGGGTTGTCCTTCTTGCAGGAAGGAAGAACCCCGCAGGCGACAAGGCCCGTCAAAATCAATAAGCATCCAAAGACTCTTTTCATCGGAAGGAATGATTAGTCAAGCGTAACGTCGTAGATCACGAGCTTCTGCTCACCATCGCGAGTCTCGCCCTTGTGGACGCCGATGCACAGGACGATGTCCTTGCCGGAGAACTCGCTCAGGTCATAACGGAAGGTGGCATACTTGTCGGGACTGCCCTTGGAGCCGTCCTCGTGGATGAACTTCCAGCAGCCGTTGTCAACGGCTTCCGCGGACACGGCATTGTTCTCGTACGGGGCAAGGGCCTTGGCGGTGCCGTCCAAGGTAATGGCGGTCACGCGGAAGACGGTCGGATCCGTGGAGGAGAAGTTGCGCACGCGGAAAGCGATATGGTCGTTGGCGTCAGAAATGCTGAACTTCGAGAACCAGAAGGACTCCGGCAGCTCATAGTCGGGGTCCACACCGCCGCGGGTCTTGATCGTGAAGCCTTCGCCCACGAACGGCTCGGTATCCTTGTTCACATACATGAAGCCCCACTGGGAAGCGATGTGGTTCTCGCACTCATACATCCAGGCTTTGTACTGCGGGCCCCAGTTGTCGCGGCCCCACACCTGGACACCGTCGGGCGTATAGGCGGTGAAATGGCGGTTCGGGTTGGGCATCATGGAACCGAGCTGCTCCAGCGTAAGATGCCAGCCGGGCAGGGCAGGGACCTCGGTACCGGTCAGGTGGTCGTCACCCTTTACATATTCGGGCGCGAAGGTGATATGCTTGAGCGGCACCTGGACCCAGTAGTCGCCGGTCGCCCAGCGGTAGGTACCGATGGCAATGGCGATGCGTTTGCCCACATAGGCGGAGAGGTCGTACTGGAAGTTCAGGTAATCCCCGCTGGAGAAGCCGTCGGTGTACTCTTTCAGCGCCGTCTCCGGGAGACGGACGGCTTCGGGATCGTCGGACGTCATATCCACGACCACCACACCGAAGTGCGCGGGACCCTGATGGGTACGGGCGTTCACGGTGAGATACTTGTTGGAATCGGTGATGTCCTTGATACCATAGATGTAGGTGTCCTGGAAGAACTGGTCCACGGGGTTGTCCTCCTTGTCGGCGTCATCGTTCCGGATCCGGAGAGCCATGCCTTCGCCCTGGTTTTCAATGTTGCCTTCCTGTTTCCACTGCGCAGACATGAAGGTGCAGGACCAGTCGGTCAGGCCGCCGCCGCCCCAGCCACCGCGGTATTCGTCCATAAACAGGAAAGGAGCCTGCTGCTGGATGTCGTCGAGGGACTTGCCGCGGAAGAGTTCCTTGCCGCCCATGCCGATGTCTCCGAGATCCACCTGGTGGTTTGCGAAGTCATCCTTGCCAATCTGACGGATGATGGTCATCGCACCGGTCTTCCGGAGGGTGAGCGTATAATCTTGGATGGTTAGGTCGGTGAAGGTGAACACGCCGTCGGCACCGGTAACCAGCTCCTTGGAGCCGATGGAGGCCGTGACGCCTGCGAACGGGACGTTGCCGTGGCTGGCATCCAGCACGCGGCCGGTAATCACGGCGTCCGACACTTCAAGGACCGGGTTCAACGTGACTTTCCCACCGGTGAAAAGGCCGACGGGAACGGTCATCGCCACGGTTGCGTAGCCTGTTTTCGTGAACTTCGCTACGACTGTTTTCTTAATCTTTACATCCAAAGAGTACGTACCGTCGGAGGATGTGGTCGTTGACGCGTCAGACCCTTCCACCGTGACGGAGACAGCGGCAATCCGGTCACCCCCCGTGTCGGTTACGACACCGGAGATGGTTCCCGACCCCCAGTCTTCCTGCACCGCCTCTTCATTGTCGGTGCAGGAGGGCAGCATTGCGGCGCCCGCCATGGCGAGGGCTGCAACGGCAAAAGCCTTGAGAAGAGATTTGGATTTGTTCATTGTTTTAGGATGAATGATAATTGGTTTTATTGAATGGTTGACAGATATTTCCGAGTCTGTTCCGGGCGGTAAGCCATCCGAACACGCCAGATCAGTTCCTGGGCGGATACGGCCTGGAAACGGTCCGGCAACTGCTCCAGGCAGGAAGCGGCCGCATCGGAGGACCGGTTTCCGGCGAAATCGCTCCATGCATGGACGCTGCACAGGGAGAAGGATGCCGCTCCGGAAGGCTCACGCTCTTTCATCTTGTCGGAGACTTCCTTCGGATTGCCGCCCCCGACGGATGTCGGCAGTCCTTTCCACAGGGCATATCGGGCGGTGATGACCGGGATGTCATAGCCCTGGGAATTGGTACACCAGCGGATCTCCCCGTCACCTCCGGTATAGGGGGAATACTGAATGACGACAATCCCTTCCAGCTGGTCGTTGGCGTCCACGAAGGCCTGGTACGCTTCCATGGCCTCCTGGCTCAAGGCCCGCCAGGCGATGAGCTGCAGTACCTTGATTCGGTGCTGGCGCATGTGCACCCCCGTCCGCGCGGCAATCACTGCGAGGGAAGCGGCGCGGCGGGAGGTCTTCTGCGCGTAGGTATCGGCATAGAAATACCCTCCGCCGAAGGTCTCCATCAGGGTATTGTCGTCTCCGCAAAGGTTCACGAGGTAGGAGTAACGGTCAGGAGAGAGCTCGGCGAGCGCCTGAGCGCCCAGGGTATAGCTCATCCGCACGTCATGGCGGGAGGGAAGGGCATAGAAGTCCTTCTCGAAGCCGTCTCCCATGACCCACTGGTAGTTATCTCCGTCGGTGAGGACGAAGGAAATGAAATTCTTCTTGAGATGATAGTCTATTGTACGGGGATGGATGACCGGGGCGAGAGACATGGACTGGCGTTCCCGGGCGCCGGCGCTGGTAAGGGAGTGGTTGTAACTCCAGTCGGCGGCCAGCATCAGGTGCCCGTACCGGGAGATTTTTCCCACGAACTCGTCTTCCCCGAAAGGTCCGCCCTCCCAGCCGAGGACGGGGGAATCGGGCTGAAGCCAGGCCAGGACTTCATCCATCAATCCGCTGTTCATGCCGCCCTCCACACTGTCCCGTTCGCGGCACAGGTTCAACACGAATAAGTGGTGGCAGATGGAAAAGTTGCGGAGTTCCGCCGTGTTCACGGGCATGAGGACCAGGGCGTCGTTCCGGCACGCATCCCGGAATTCCTCCCAGGCGTCCCGGGTGGTCTTCCTGCGCGCATCGTAACGCATCGTGTAACCGGCCTCGATGAAACGCTCCTCCAGGGAAACATCCACGATGACCGCCTGGTACACGTGGGCGGCCACCGAGGCGACGACCGAACTCTCCGGGTTGGTGGCCACGTCGCAGAGGACATACCCGCCGGAAAAGAGGTCTTTCACCTGGACCGGGGCTCCGTCAAAGGGGCCGTATTCGTTGAAACAGAGTTCGAACGCCGTCTGGCGTCCCACCTCCCTGCCCAGGAAAGCCCTGGCACGGTTGTAGGAATCCGAGTTGACGTCCAGCCAGACCGCCACATCCGACCGGCCTTCCTGGAAGGCGCCGTTCACGAGGCCTGACACGGATTCGCAAAGCAGCTGGTAGGGCAGGCCGCCGTCAAACATATCCACGCAAACCCAATAACGCTCGGGAATGCGGGAGTCCTCGGGCATGAAAAACTGTCCTTCATCTCCAATAGGATCGTGGATATCCGTGTACACGACAGCATCGGCCTTGGAGGGAGGAACCAACTCGTCTGTTCCGTTTTCCTTTGTACAAGTAACGCAAGCCGTCAGTAAACCGGCGGACACAAGCAGGTGGACTATTCTATAAACCGGACGGATCATGGTTATCGTTTCGTGTTGACTGCAAATAAAGCGGGAGACTGTTAAGAATAGGGTTAATTAACCATTATTTAAAAAATATTTTGGGTTAACCATTGAAAAATAATACCTTTGTCCACCATGAAGATAAAAGCCATTCTTGTTATCCTTGCGTTCATTTCATGCTGGACGGCTGTCGGGCAGGGACTCCATTTCCGCGGTTCCGAATATCCCATAGAAGAACGCACAAGCATGAATATTCCCCTGCGAAAAGCATTTGCCGACTCATTGGTGATTCGTTTCGACATCGCTTTTTCCCGGGAAAGGGACAATGGATACATTTTCAGGATAGGACGCATTCCCGATGAAAACAATATCGGGGGAATTTGCCTTTTCATGGACAGCATGGGAGAAGAGTACCAATTCAGGGTCATTTGGGAAGGGCATCGTTTCATATCCGACATGTCTATCTCCAGATCAGACGTGGTTGAAGGCGAATGGCTGCCCGTTCGATTCGTTTTGACGCCGAAAAAGGACAGCGTTTATTTGCAGATCGGTCGGCATGGCGTGGGCGGTACTATGGACTTGCAAGGAACGGTAAACAGCATTCTTTGCCTGGGTAAGAATGAATACCGGATCGATGTACCGAGTTTCGACATGCGTAACCTGTCCGTCAAGATGGACCAGAAAGTGGCCGCATTCCCTTTGGAGGAAGACTCCGGCAATACGGCATCCAGTTCCCTGCCCGGGTACAAGGCAAAAATAAGCAACCCTGAGTGGCTGAACCGTGACAGGCTCCGATGGAAGAAGCGCTTCAGCCAAAGCAGCGCGCAGTTCCTGACCTGTGGCTATGACGATTCGCGGCACGAAATCTATCTGATTTCGCGAGATTCGCTGCATCGGATCCCTCTTGGAAAGGGGATGGAATTCCACGAAAAGACTTCGACCCCGAATCCCCTTCATACCTTCCTCGGAGCCAGTTTTCCGCAGGACGGCGGATACTACTGTTACGAAGCCTATTATGGCGACGAAGTCCCGCTGGAGTATCCCACACTGGCATTTCTGGATTCCAGCCTCACTTGGAACATCTTGTCTTCCGGACAATTCCCGACCCAACTCCATCACCATAATCTCATTTCGGACACGCTCAGGCACCGCCACTACCTGTACGGCGGTTTCGGCAACCGTCTCTACAACGGTCGTTTTTATTGCCTGGATGATTCCGGGCATTGGCATCCTGCGCCCGAACTCACCGGGGACGAAGTTTGGCCCCGCTACTTCGCTTCGGCAGGATGGGACTCGGTCTACGACAAGATTTACTTGTTCGGCGGAATGGGGAATCAAAGCGGAGATCATATCGTGGGCCGTCAATATCTATACGATTTCTTTGTCATTGACCCGGAAACCTTTGAGGCAGAAAAAGTCTGGACACTTCCCAAACAGAAGATAAACAAAGTGCCGGTAAGGAATATGGTCCTCCCCGGGGACTCGTATTTCTATACGCTCATGTATCCGGAGAGCTATACCGAAACTGAACTGCAGTTATACCGGTTCTCCCTGCAAGACGGGCAGATGTCCCTGTACGCCGATGCCATTCCCATGAATTCCGACCGGATTCTTACCAATGCGAATCTCTACTATGACACGCAGTTGCAGATACTCATCGCCCTTTTGGAAGAATCCACGAATGACATCGATTCAAGAGTAACGGTCTATACGCTGTCTTTCCCCCCCTTGAAACGGAACCTCTCCACAGTGACCCGGGAACGGATTCGGAAGGGGACGGTGCTTCTATTCGCTCTCCTCCTTGTGGGGATGACGCTCTATCTGATAAAACGGAAGAACCGGCATTCCCGGAGGCTCAAAGCCAGTATTCCAGCCGCTGCGCTTCAGCCTTTGAAACCTGTTGCCAATTCCCTCTCCCTATTCGGTGTTTTTGCCGCTTATGATGCAAAAGGGAACGAAATCTCGGCCGAATTTCCGGAAAAAATACGCCATCTTCTGCTTCTGATCCTTCTGGGAATGAAAGACGGGGTCAGTTCCAAAAACCTGAGGTCACTGCTCTGGCCGGACAAGGATGAAATGCATGCCAAAAACCTTCGGGGCGTAACCATGAATAAACTCCGGAAGGCGCTTTCCCTGATGGATGGGGTCTCGATCGAGTTTAAAGACGGTCATTTCATCCTTCAGTACCGGGAACCTTTCAGTTGTGATTATCTGAGATTCCAGCAAATACTGCAGAGCGAACAACCCGACATGGATACACTCATCCGTCTGCTTTCCCGCGGGAAATTCCTTCTGGGCGAGACAGATCCGATGTTTGATTACATGAAAGACAGCTTCGACAGGCAAGTACAACCGGTCATGCAAAGGGAAATGAAGCGCAGGGTGGGCATGAAGGAATACAACAATGCCATTCTGTGTGCCGATATCCTTTTCCTGGTAGACCCCCTGGACGATGAAGCCCTCGCCGGCAAGATCCGGGCGCTCCAACTCCTGGGGCACGAGGACGATGCCCGCACATGCTACCAGCAGTTCATTTCCAGGCACAAGCGTGAATATGCAGAGGAATACGGTACCGCCTACGACAGCCTTTCCATATAAGCCAACCGTAAGCGAGGGTTTTACCTGGCATAGCCGACCGGATTGTTCAGCAGCGGAGTCTGCGTCTCGTCCAGACGAAGCAGTTCCTTGATGGCCTGGGTATCCATCGACATCCTGGGACGGGTGACAAGACCTGCACCTGCACAGAACAGGTTGATGTTCTCTGAAACGATGCCGGCATCCACGCCCATCACGACCGTCGAACGCTCGTCGCTTCCGCCGAATTTCTTCTCATCGGCGACCATCAGCAGAATGACCGGGGCCGTCTTGACCCAGCCCTGACGGCCGGCGACGAGATCCCTGTGGTCTCCCTGGACAACCGGACGCAGGCTGTTTTCCGCATTCAGATACTCGCAGACACCCTCTGCCGTGAAGACAAAGACGCGGATCTCCTGTTTGTTGCTCGCCGTAGGGGAAGTCAGCTTGCCGTTCTCCCGGTTGACACCGATGGCAGCGAAAAGCAGGTTGGAAAGGTCCTGGTCGCTGAGCATCCGCTCGCTGAACTCCGTTCCCGACTGGCGGTTCCAGAGGGTCTCAAGCGTAGATTTGCCCCCCGTCTTCTCGGGGGCGGGAAGAGAAATGTTCTGGGCCAGGCACATTCCAGCACCCAGCAACGTCGCGATGACGATTAAAGACAACTTATTCATATTCAATGAGTTTTAAAATGTTTATTTCAGAGGCAATGCCACCCTGAAAGTGACGTTCGGGTGATGGCTGCTGCCAGGAAAAGTCATAATGGCTAAAAGGAACGCTCTCATTTCAGTTTGAAGATTTGCTCCGCGTTGCCGCGGGCGATGGCATACTTCTGGTCAGCGGTCAGATCGGCCTTGTCCAGGAAGAATCTCAGCGGTTCGTTCTGGATATAAGGGTAGTCCTCGCTCCAGATGATGTGCTCCGCGCCGAAAAGTTTCACGAAATAGTCCAGCTGCAACTCGGACATGATGCCGGAAGGAGTGTACCAGATGTTATCTTTATAATAATCAGAAACTTTCTTCTTGAGTCCGGTCTTTTCCTGGTCCAGCATATAGTCCATCCGCTCCAGGAAGGCGGGGATGTCCTCGCCCCAGTGGCCGGTGACGAACTTGAGGTTCGGGAGTTTGTCGAAAATGCCGCTCAGCACCATCCTGGCCACGTGGATACCCACATCGATGTGCCAGCCGAAGCCCGCACTGCCGAGTTCCGCCCCTACAATGGGGCTGTAGCTGTCGGACATATAGTAGTAGTCGATAATCTCGCTTTTCACAAAGTCCGGATGCCAATAAACGGGTACGTCCAGCTCGGCCGCCTTCTCGAAGATGGGAAAGAACTCCGGCTCATCGTAGAAGCGGCCGTTGTACTGACCTGTCAGCAGTACGCCCACCATTCCCAGCTCCCTGACGCAGCGCTCCAGCTCGGCAGCGGCGGCCTCAGGATCGGCCATGGGCAGCGTGGCCATGGCGCGGAAGCGGTCCGGATGCTGCGAGGCGCGGGAGGCCAGGATATCATTGGCACGGCGTGCCATTTGAACAGCCTCATCCGCCGGAACCACATTGTCTATGGGTGCAGTGAATGAGAGAATCTGCATTCCGATGCCGAGGCTGTCCATGTGGTGAAGGCGCTTGCCGTCGATATCCAGAAGGTCCTCGCCAATGAGCCTGCGGCCGGCGAAGAAACGCGCCGCCTCGGCCATCTTTCCGGTTGGCTTGGGCTTCAGATAAGCATATTTCGCATTGGCGTCAATAATCTCTTGTGCGGAAAAATGCTCCTCTACGGTGATGAGAGGAAGGGTCGTGAAATCCATTTCTTTCGTTGTTTTATCAGCGCAGGAGATGGCCATCATGGTCATCCCGACTGCAAGTATCGTTTTCACTGTATTCATATCTGCTGCAAAGATAGATGGATCCCTTTGCACTTGCGTTACCGATTAAAAGGAAAGAATTACCATTTTGTAAGTTATTAATCGTATATTTGCCCTATGATGGCAAAACAGGGTAATCAAAGCGTAACGAAGCTTACAGACAGTTTCTGGCAGGACCATCGCTCCGACAGCGGCTTCCAGTATGTGAGCGAGCGGCTCATCCAGACACGTGGCGTCGGTGAAGGATACAGTGTACAGTTCGGCTCAGGGGATCCTTTCCAACTGAAGAACTTGCATATCGCCCTTGTCAAAAGCGGTAGCGTGGACATCAGCGTCAACCTTCTCCCCCGCCACTATGAAGCGGGTGATATGATGGTGATCACTCCGGACAGCATCATGACGCAGCAGGGGCGCAGCCCGGACTTCGATATGCAGATCATCCAGTTGAGCCCGGCATTCCTGTCCGATGTCATGCACGGAGAGGTCCCGCCGCTTTTTATCCATCGGATGCAGGATTTCACCCTCCGGCCTTCCGATGCGGACCGGACCGCTTTCACTTTTCTTTCCGACAGTCTCTGGGCGCTCCTTCACGCAGCAACCCTCTCCGATGAAGCCATCCGCGCTTGCTGTGAATCCATCCTGCAGTATCTTCGGACCCTGATCCTTTTCCAGCAGTCAAGAACCCTCGCCGGCCAGACAAGAAGCCTCAGCATATTCAATCAGTTTATCGCACTCATCAACGTCCATTGTGCCCAGCACCATGATGTGGGGTTCTATGCCGGAGAAATCGGTCTCAGCCGGGAACACCTGAGCAGTCTGATCTCAAAGGCAAGCGGTCGCACAGCCAGTACCTGGATAGACGAAGCGCTTCTTTCGCGCGCTAAAATCCTGCTCCGGCACACTGATCTCACCTCGGCCGAAATATCCGACCGGCTCAATTTCCCTGCACCCTCTCATTTTTCCCGATTCTTCAAACGCCATATGGGCATGACACCGAAAGTGTATCGTCATTAAAACCTACCCGTCGGTCTTCTCCAAGAGAGTGACCTGGTGTTTGAAGTCCATAGAAGTCGTCTGTTTCCTGTATGATGGCCGTTCAAGTCGCCTTCCCTATACGTCCTGAAAAGCCACAAAAGTTTCACCTATGTTTCACCCGATGTCTTTTCGGTTTCTTTTAAATCACTGATAATCAACACATTACAAGAAATAGTTCGAGTCTCGTTTTCCGCTCCAAACGCCTCGCAGCCATGCGGGGCGTTTTTTGTTTGTGGGGCAGGTGCCTCGGGGCCGGGGCGGGGGTCAGTTCACGACAAAACTCAACACGGTGGTTTTCAGCAACTTACACAATTCCCTGTGCTAACCCCTCCTTTTTTTGAGAGGGTTTAGCACGCCTGTGTACTGACCCTCTTTGTTTTGAGACCGGGTTAGCACGAGGAAGAGCCCAAATCGCTGATTATCAATTGGATAAAAAGTTGCTCGTGCTAACCCCTATGCGACCCCAACGAGAGATGATTCTACCCTTGGACCTCTTTGAATTCCATAATGTCCAGCATATTGAAATGCGTCCCGCCAATAAAGCTACTCCATGACTGATGGAAATGACCATAAAACCATTTCACGAGAGGATGGCCCTGGTCTTTGAGGTACTGATAGATTCGGTCCATCGTGGTTCTTTCAGCCGAGATATCTTCAAGCAATGACGGGTCCCATTCGGCCCAAGACTCTAGTCCGACGTGCGTATTCAGCTCGCAGAAAGAAGGTGCCGTATGGGAGACAACAACATCTATCTTCATCCTTTCAGGGATTGACGCCAACTCCTCCGGCATGAAAACGGGAGCTTCGTCATGCCAATAGTTAGATACGTCCTTGACATGGTATCGAGCATTCAGTTTTATCCGCTCATACCGGTCAATGCTTGTAGCTCCTCCAATGCATAGGATATTGTGCCCCGCAACCGAGATGACGCTATTATCAGGAACCGCTCTCCAGCGGGTGTGATGGATTCGTTCTTCGGTAAAGTAGGCTGGATCATCATGGTTTCCCCGAACGAAGACGATCCAATTGTTTGCCTTACGGAGCCGTCCCGCAACGGCATTATACACCTGTTCATAATATGCCGGCTTGTCAAAGCCAAACCCGCAGTCGCCGGCGACAATAAGCAAGGTGTCCGTACATCCATAACGGATGCATAGCTGGTAAACAAGCGTCCTGAAGTCTCCGTGGATGTCTCCGGAAACGATTACCTGCTTGGCTTCGGGATAGTCGAACAGTTTCATTTTGCGGTTCTGAAAAAAGTCTTTACCTTTGCATCGAGATCATAAACCGTGATACGGATGGGTAATCGGGTTGTGCAAAAGTCCCCGCCCGCGAGGCCCTCGCTTTTGAAGTAATTCCGCCACGTCGTCTTGGGGCACATCTAGCAGGAGGTCATTCGGCCTCCTGCTTTATTTTACCCGTATCGATGGCCGTGATGCAATACTGTATTTTCGTCTTATCGCTTCTTCTTACCCCTACCGTCATCTTGACCCGACCGACTCCGGTGCAGACATATTCCATGATCAGCATCCGTTCAAAAGACCGCTGGTTCTTGGTATTCTGTTTGGAAGGGACGGTTTTGACCAACCAGGCATTGGTTAAAATCGCATCAAGCTGGAGCACCGCCAATGTCGACAAATAGGTCAATGAGGCCTGTGCCGCCGTCTCATCGAGCGATACCGCGCGGATATTGATATCATCCCTCAACGCGATATTGTACTTCTTCTGCTCCGGGTTTTTCCGTTTCCATCCCGTGTAGAACGCATAAATGAGATCTTGACGCTTCCTTCTGGCTTCTTTCGTATTTCCTACGGGGATGTCGTCCTCCGCAATTTCATCGGTGTCTTCAACGACCGGCACGATGGGCATCTCATTCAAATCCGGCTCCTCCACATATCCGACCAGCATCTCAAACGGCACACCTATCACCGTGGCAGCCTTGTAAATGGTCTCCAGGTTCTTGGTCCTGAACAACGCCTTGACATTCTGCTTCCGGATGCCCATCTGCCGAGCAAATTCGCTCTTGGTCATCCCGATCCGCTCCAACAACTTTTCTCCGTTCGCCTCAAAGTATATCTGATTCATGCCATCTACGGTTTTTTCAAAGGTAATAATAATTTATTACCCACACAAGCATTCCTCTCTCGTTTTCCGCTCCAAACGCCTCGCAGTCATGCGGGGCGTTTTTGTTTGTGGCCGGGTGCCGGTCTATGCGTTTGGGCCAACTCGCTCCAGTCAGTTCGTCCCGGCCAGGCTTGCACACTGCGACAGTGTACAAGCAGACTACCCTATACGGCCGTTTTTCTGTACACATCGGCAGCGTACAAATCCAAGCGCCTTCCGTTGGAACAACTATAACAAATCGGCGTAAAACTATATAAAATTGTTGTACAACTATAAAATTTAGTTATATTTGCAAAAAAAGAATTTCCCGTCATGAAACGACTCACGAAGAAAGAAGAGATTATCATGAACCATTTCTGGGAGAAAGGGCCCTTGTTTGTCAGGGAGTTACGCGAGCTTTACCCGGAACCTAAACCGCAATTCACTACGCTTTCCACGCAGGTGCGCAAACTGGAGGGAGAAGGGTTCATCGACCACAAGGATTACGGGCCCACTTATCAGTATTTCGCAAAGGT
>JAEEGI010005101.1_pt1 | contig 30413 bp, 22 predicted proteins | sample 8958751 | NCBI WGS metagenome assembly JAEEGI01 (sample SAMN16246545, study PRJNA631951) | gut metagenome | biome: gut microbiome; feature: rumen; material: KS-attached | host: Bos | place: Iran: Karaj | collected 2018-10 | reverse complement strand
CTCCTGTCTCTCTATACCTCGAGCCCTGAGGTCATCGAGGCGGGCAGCATACGACTTACGATCAATAACACACTTTACTGTCTTTGTGGTATGATGGATGTAATGGTGGGCGTGATGCGCGGCATAGGCTATTCCGTTATGCCGATGATCGTATCGCTCTTAGGCGCGTGCGGAACGAGACTTATATGGATAGCGACGATATTCCGCGTCGAGAGCTTCCACAGGATAGAGACGGTTTACATCGCGTACCCGATCTCCTGGTTCCTGACATTTGCGGCGCATGTTGTCTGCTATTTTGTTGTCAGGAAGAAGGCCATCCCTTCGGTGGATAAGACAGTTGTAGAATAATCACGGAACGGAGTAACATGAACAAGCTGGTGATCATAGCGGGCACGAACGCATCGGGCAAGAGCGGCCTGGGCATCGAGCTCGCGCTTAAATACGGAGCGGAGATAGTTTCCGCGGATTCGCGGCAGGTCTTTAGGGGCCTGGACCTCGGTTCCGGAAAGGTGACCGCAGAGGAGATGCAAGGCGTTCCCCATCATCTGCTCGATGTGGCGGAGCCGAACGATTTCTTTTCTCTGTCACATTATCAGAAACTGGCGTACGCAGCGATCGACGATATATTCGCGCGCGGCGGCAGGCCTTTTCTGGTGGGCGGCACGGGACTGTATGTCAACGCGGTCGCGGACGGATATAACCTTAACGGCGCCGAGCCCGACCCCGCGATCAGGCAGCAGGTTGAGGCGATGAGCCTGGAGGAGCTGACGGAGCTGATCGGGGAGAAGAACCCCGGGGCACTCGAACGGCTTGATCTGAAAAATAAACGCAGGCTCGAGCGCGCGGCGGAAAAGGCTCTGGCGGGCAAGGGAAACGAGCTGCCGTCTAAGCCCCGGTACGAGACTCTGATGATAGGAGTTACCTGGCCGCGTGATGTTTTGTACGAGAGGATCCGCGAGCGGCTCGACCGCAGGCTCAAAGAGGGCATGATCGAGGAGGTCGAGAACCTGCGCGCGAACGGAGCGACGGATGAGTTTCTCTACAAGCTCGGGCTCGAATACAGGTACATACTGATGTATCTAAAGGGGGAGTTCGGCAGTTTTGACGCATTCTACGACAAGCTCTTTATGGAGATCAGGCATCTGGCCAAGGAGCAGATGACCTGGTTTCGCAAAAGGACCGATATACACTGGATCGACATGCAAAAGGACCCGTTTGACGAGGCGTCACGCCTGATAGATGAGTTCCTGGACTGAAGCGGAATTTTCGCCGGGAACACTGAATATCGGATCGGGAGGATCGGATCAATTATGAAAGTGGTTATTATCACCGGAATGAGCGGCTCGGGCAAATCGAAGGCGCTCAATTTCTTTGAGGACAACGGATATTATTGCCTGGACAATCTCCCGGTAAAGCTGCTGGCGGACATCATCAGGATGCTGCAGAAGCTCGAGGGCTTTTCGCAGAAGGTCTGCGTAACGATGGACGTGCGCGACGCGAACATCGCGAAGGACGCGCCCGCGGAGCTCGCAGAACTGCGCTCGATCGCCAAGACCAAGCTGGTCTTCCTCGAGTGCGAGGACGGCGTGCTGTTAAAACGCTATAAGGAGACCAGACGTCTGCATCCGCTGATGATGACGAATCCCGAGCTCGACCTGGCCGGCGCGATCGCCGAGGAAAGGCTGCTGCTCACCGAGGTCAGACAGAGCGCGGACTGCATCGTGGACACATCGCTCACCACCTCCTCGGAGCTGCGCGAAAAGCTCAAAGAAGAGGTTCTGCGCAATGCCGAAGCTTCGGTCATGCAGATCAATTTTGTCGCGTTCGGCTACAAATACGGCCTGAGCGCCGATTTTGACCTGGTATTTGATGTGAGATGCCTGCCGAACCCTTTCTATGTCGACGAGCTGAAGACCAAAAACGGCGCGGACAAAGAGGTGCAGGATTTCGTTATGTCGCATGATGTCTCGAAGCGGCTCATGCAGAAAATAGTGGACTATCTCGAGTGCGCGCTCCCGATGTACGAAAAAGAAGGAAAGGCCCAGCTCGTGGTCGGATTGGGCTGCACCGGCGGTCAGCACAGGTCCCTGACATTTGCGCTGCTGCTGGCCGAACACTTTGCGAAAATGGGCTTTTCGACGCACGCGTATTCGCGCGACAGCAGGAAAAACGTCAGTGAGATTGGGCAGCGGTAAGGCTTCGCCGCGCTTGACCTTCGGGGATTTCTGCACTATACTGTAATCGGATTTTTAAAGAAAGCATTCGGAATGGGGATGACGATCGATAGATGAAAAACGGATATGTTAAACTGATCTTCAGGTTTTCGCTGATCCTGGCGGCGGTCCTGCTGGTTTCGCGCGTGAGCAAAAACGATACTTCCGCGCTGGCAGGCGAGTACGCGGGGATCATTTCTTCGGAAACACCGCTCGGAGGATTCGCGGAGGCCGTAAGAGCAGTAAACGCGCAGAAAGCGGAGCCCGTGCCCGCCGATAAGAATGTGCCCGGCAGCATCGCGGATCTGGCGATGACCGGCGAGGGCTGCGATTCGAACGGAGAAGTGTACGTGCCGGATGACGACCTGCCCGCAGGGCATCCCGGCAGCGACGCGGTACCGACAGATGCGGCTGTGACGGATGTCGCGGCCGGTGATAATACACCCGCGGACGGTACTCCGGATAATGTGCCGGATGCGCAGGTTACGGATATTCCCGCGGAGGATACGCCGGATAACACAACGGATAATACAGATGACAGCCGGAACGGTGAGGACGCGGGGGCTGCGGATGACGCAGGCAGCGATGAGCCCGGCGGAACCGGCGATGAGCCGGGTAACGATCCTGCTGACGGCAATGTCACACAGGTGGCTGATGGCGGAAATAAGACGGATTCTACACCGATAGAACAGGCTTCGGTTTCGGATACAAAAACACCCGCGCAGGGCGGCACGGCAGGCAGCTATGACGATACGGTCGGCCCTTACACCGGCATGTCCGAGCTCGAGCTGGCCATGCTGCGCGCGGTAAAGGACGAGTCCTATAAGCAGACGCAGGAATATGTGAACGCTCTGCTCGTCACCCACAAGGACCACTACAACGCGGACATCGTTGCGGAGGCTCTTTCCCTCCCGCTCGAATCGAACGACGCGAGATACGAGTACCTGACCGGCATGGGCTACAAGGCGTACACGATATATGACGCGCCTACGGGCTTTACTTCGGACGCCGAGGCAGCGACCCACATGATCACGATCGATGTGCCCGTGTGGAAGATGACCAAGGAAGGCAGGAAATACTCGACTATCTGGCCGCTCACGATCAACAGCAAGCTCGTGGCCAGCGTCAGATGCATTTTCAGCGATATCTACCAGCTGGATATACAGTTCCCGTTCAACTACCTGAAGGGCTATATGTACCGCAAGGTCGGCGGCAGCGGTCTGGTTAACTCAAAGCTGCTCTCGATCCATTCCTTCGGCGCCGCGATGGACATCAATTTCTGGGATCCCGATAACGACTATTATCTCGGCAAAGGCAACGACCTGCGCAATAAGGACAACCCTTACTGCATCCCCGAGTCTGTCATCGAGATATTCGCGAACTACGGCTGGAACTGGGGCGGAAACTTCGATATCTGCGTGGATTCGATGCATTTCCAGTACTTCGGTCTGGAGTTCCTGCAGTACAGCAGCAAGGAGCCCTTCCCGATCCTTGGCATCACCAAAACGAACATGAACAAGACCTATGTCCGCAACCTCACTCAGAGGCTTAAGAGGCTCGGCTATCTCACCGATGAGAGTGACGAGTTCACCGAGGAAGTAGATACGGCGGTCAAGGCATTCGAGGCTGATTACGGCTTAGAGCAGGACGGGATCGTGGATTACGAGACCTGGGTACCGCTGATCAATGCGACTCACGATATGTCTTACGTCTTTTAAGACAGGAGGAGCTATCCGCTCCCGCAAACTTTTTATTAAAACCAAAAACTGAGCCACGGCTGTATGCTGGAGGCATATATACGAAAAAGGGCTGACGTGCAAGTTTACTTGTATCGTCAGCCCTTTGCGTATATAAACCGGTCGTCAGACCGCAGCCGTGGCGGCTTGGATCCCGGTTATTAAACGGATCTTTTCGGGAAACAGTAACTCCGATTGTTTTAATCGCCTCTCTTCATCGAGCGAGCCTGCTCGCGAGATGGCCCCGCGGGTCCCTTACAGATATATCTTCGGTCCGCTCTTATCCCATTTCCCGAGTATCATGCTCAGCTGCCTGATAATGACAGCCTTGGGCTTGACCGGCCTCTTTTCATGACTCAAAAATATCTTTGCTGCGGGACTCGCCTCGAGGAATGCGATCTCCTCCTGCAGCAGCTGGGCGTTATAGAAAGCACCGTCATTGTCGGAAGCGCTGTATGTCGCATCTCCCACAAACATGATCTCATCGTTTACGGTCATGGCCAGAGAACCTTTTGCGTGAGTCGAGGGGATCGGCGCGATCTCGATCTTTACGCCGTCCTCTATGATCACCGGCTCCGCTACGATATCGCCGCCGTTGGTATATTTCGCGCTCTGTTTGCTCACATACAGCCTGCTGTATTTCGGCCTCTCATAGTGAGGGCTCACGTTGTCCTCGGGTCCCATTTCCGAGTCGCCCGGACGATGTGTGCCGAGCCACCAGGTGTGATCCCCGTGAAAATGCGATATCGCGATCACCTTGTCATCGGGCAGCGAGTACAGATAGTTCAGGCATTCCAGCGTACTTCCCACATCAAATAAATACGTGTGCGAATCGCCGCGAACAATGATCACATCCGCCGAAAGCGGCTTCTCACACGCAGGAATATACGATATCCTGTCGTTAATCTCCTTTATCTCAGGCAGCCCGTACGAGGGCAGATCTTTTAACTCGATCATATTAAATCCTTTCCTGTCGTCCTGCGATTCTGTGTCCTAAAACTGTGACACGTATAAGACACGGGGACGGTTCTTCTGTCTGTATCTGCCTGCAATGCGGCACAAATAAGCAGTTCTTTTTACTATCGTCCGGTAAATGAGCAAGAGGGGTTCTGTGTGTGACAAGAAAACGGTAGCGAGCGACTGAGCTGCGCAAGAACTGTGCACGCTCGAAGGCGACAAATCGTCTTTCGTCGCCGGGAGAGCGTGACAATCAGTTCGCAGCCCAGCGAAGGTAGGCGAGCGTGTTTCCGGTTACACACAGAACCCCTCTTGCGTAGACTTCAAAAAGATAAAGCCACAGCGCATCCCGCTGCAGACAAAAGAACCGTCCCCGTGTCTTCATGCCTCAGAAGCGCCATACGGACGACAGCCACCAGAACGGCAGCGCGACTATCGCGAAAAATGCCCAGCTGATCAGGGTGAAGACCTTTATGAACTTACCGCCGCTGCCGGGGTATTCGCGCACATAGATCCTGTAATTGATGACCGACGCCAGCGAACCGATGAGCGAGCACAGGCCTGCGGAATCGAGGCCGTAGAGCAGGGCCGCGAGGTTCTTTGTAAACGGCCAGAGCACGATAGAGGCCGGAACGTTCGAGATCACCTGCGAGAGCAGTATGCTCCACCAGTATTCATGCTCCGCGACCGAATCGGTCAGGAATCCGGCGATCTTTGCGTTAGCCGCGATCGAAGACGAAAAAATGAAGAAGCACAGGAATGTTCCGAGCAGTACGTAGTCGGTCTTGAGCAGTATCTTGCGGTCACTGATAAGCACTGCGGCGAGCACGATCAGGGCGCTGACATACCAGTAGGGAGTGCGGCTCACGATCGTAGCGACGATCAGCACGAACAGGCAGAGGTAGATGATGCGCTGGTGTTTTCTCGCGGGATCCCAGCCGGCGGAACCGGGTGCGGCATTCGCGGCGGACGATCCGCCGTTTCCGCTTGAACCGGCACCGGCGCTCTCATACACAGCCATGTTCGGATCCTTGCGGTACAGCACCTTTACGAACACAAACAGCAGGAAGAACGACGTGATCCACAGCGGCGACATGTGCAGCATGAAAACGGGAGCGGATACGCCCGAACGTCCGTAGAGGAACAGGTTCTGCGGGCTGCCGAAGGGTGTGAGGAGCGATCCGCGGATGGCCGCGATGTTTTCCATCGAGATCACGGGAAGTATGTATTTTTCCTTGTTCCCGGCCCTGAACAGTATGATCGTCAGCGGCACGAAAATGATCAGCGATACGTCGTTCGTTACGAACATCGACGAGAAAAATACGCAGCAGATCAGGAAAAACGACAGTCCCGGCATGGTCACGAACCGGTTCGCGAAGCGTATGAAGGGCAGGAAGATGTTCTCCTGCTTGAAGCCTTCGAGCACCGTGAGCATCATGAACAGCGTGCCCAGAGTGCGCCAGTCGATGCCGGAGAGCAGGTCTTTGCTCGGCGGCGTTATGAACATTGCGATGACAGCGGCGGCCAGCGCCAGAGTCAGCATCATTTCTTTTTTGAAAAAAGCAGCTATCCGTTTCAAAACAATAAGCCTTTCTAAAATGCGCCCCTGGGCGCGTATTGATCAACGTCAGCATGATAGCACTTTGCAAAGCGCAGGTCAATCGCACATTCTTGCGTGAAAAGGATAAAATAATACTGCAAATGAGAAAAAAATGAAATTGCGTCTGCCGCGTTAAAGTGCTACCATGAGAGGCAGATATGTAAGCGGGGTACGGGGCTTTAAGGGCCCCGGATTAAGAAGGAGGTGTATCAATTGCAGATGACATTTCGCTGGTACGGCGACGGCAACGACACCGTTACGCTGGACCAGATACGTCAGATCCCGGGTGTGGAAGGGATCGTCTGGGCTCTTCACAGCAAGATGCCCGGAGAGATCTGGGAGGTCGATGAGATCCAAAAGGTAGCGGATGAGCTGCATGCGCACGGCTTCAACATGGACGTCGTTGAGTCGGTGAACGTGCATGACGACATCAAGATCGGACTTCCCACGAGGGACAAGTATATCGAGAATTACAAGCAGACACTGCGCAACCTGGCCAAGTTCGGGGTAAAAGTCGTATGTTACAACTTTATGCCCGTATTCGACTGGACGAGGACAGACCTGTTCCATCCTCTTCCCGACGGCTCGACGGCGCTGTATTACGAGAAGGATAAGATCATCGACGATCCTATGGAGATGGCCGATTATATCCTCAAAAAGTGCGAAGGCTTCACTATGCCCGGATGGGAACCCGAGCGCATGGAGCACTTAAAGGAGCTCTTTGAGGCCTATAAGCCCGTTACCAAGGAAAAGCTCTGGGAGAACCTTAAGTATTTCCTTGAGCAGCTGATGCCCGTCTGCAAAGAGACCGACATCAAAATGGCCATTCACCAGGACGATCCGCCGTGGGATATCTTCGGACTTCCGAGACTGCTGGTAGATGAGGAGTCGGTCGGCCGTTTCTTAAAGATGGTTGACGATCCCTACAACTGCCTGACTCTGTGCAGCGGATCCTTAAGCTCGAACCCTAAGAACAATGTTGCCGCCATCGTGCGCAAGTACTGTGACCGCATCGCGTTTGCCCATGTCCGCAACGTAAAGCATTTCCCGAACGGCGATTTCACCGAGGCTTCACACCGTGACTGCGACGGAGATACCGGAGTGCTCGAGATCATGAAGGCTTATCACGACTGCGGCTTTAAGGGCTATATCAGACCCGACCACGGACGTCACATCTGGGGAGAAAAGTGCAGACCCGGCTACGGTCTGTACGACCGTGCGCTCGGCATCATGTATCTGCTCGGAATCTGGGATACACTGGAGAGATACGACAAAAAGTGATGGAGGAAGATATATGAAACTGACTTTAGAGGGGATCGGCAATCGCGCGGACTGGGCAGGCTTTAAGCTGCCCAACTACGATATTCCCGCCATGTGCGAGGACACGAAGAACTATCCCGTTTGGATGCATTTCGGATCCGGCAATATCTTCAGGGCATTCCTGTGCAGCGCTGCGCAGGAGCTGCTTGACAAAAACGTCATGAAATCGGGCATCACCGCGGTCGAGAGCCACGGAACCGAGATCATAACAGAGTGCTTCAGGCCTCATGACAATCTCTGCGTGGCGGTTACCTTAAACGGCGACGGCTCCACGGACAAGGAGGTCGTCGGATCGGTCGGCGAGTCGCTCACGACCGAGTTTGACTTTGCGAGGATCCGCGAGATATTTAAGAATCCTTCGCTGCAGATGGTTTCATTTACGATCACGGAAAAGGGCTACTCTCTGCGCAATGCGGCGGGCGAGCTGTCAAAGACCGTTGCGGCCGACATGGCGGCGGGGCCCGATAAGATCCTTGAGCATATGACCGAGCTGGCGGCAGGCGATGAGCACTGTGTCGGCGCGCATCATCTGATGAGCATTATCGCGGCGCTCTGCCTTGAGCGCGCGAAGGCCTGCGGAAAGCCCATCGCGCTCGTTTCGATGGACAACTGCTCGCATAACGGCGAAAAGATCGAAAACGCGGTTAAGGAGATCTCCGGAGGATGGCTTGCCGGCGGACTGATCGGCAGCGAGGAGCTCGCTTACCTGCACAATAAGGTCAGCTATCCCTGGAGCATGATCGACAAGATCACGCCCCGCCCCGACGCGAAGGTCGAGGCTATGCTGATCGAAGACGGCATCGATGACGTTAAGCCTTTCGTTACGCCGAACGGCACATACATCGCGCCTTTTGTAAATGCGGAGAGACCGCAGTACCTGATCGTTGAGGACGATTTCCCGAACGGCAGACCGGCTCTCGACAAAGCGCGCGGCATCATATTCACAGACCGCGACACGGTCAACGCATGCGAGCGCATGAAGGTCTGCACCTGCCTGAACCCGCTGCACACGGCTCTCGCGATCTACGGCTGCCTGCTTGGATACACCTCGATCTCGGCGGAAATGAAGGATCCCCAGCTCTCGGGCCTCATCACAAAGATGGCTATGACCGAAGGCATGCCCGTTGTTGTCAATCCCGGCATCATCGATCCAAAGCAGTTCCTCGACGAGTGCCTGAACGAGCGCTTCCCGAATCCGTTCATGCCCGATACTCCTCAGAGGATCGCGACGGATACTTCGCAGAAGCTGCCCATCCGCTACGGCGAGAATTTCAAGGCGCATATCGCGAAGGGCGACGCGGATACGCTGGTTTACATGCCTCTCGTTATCGCAGGCTGGCTCAGATATCTGATGGCTGTCGATGACAGCGGAGATTCCTTTACTCCTTCGGCCGACCCGATGCTGCAGACCGCCCGCGGCATGATCGGCGACATCTGCTTCGGCGACAGCGATGTTACCGAGGATAAGCTCACAAAGCTTCTTTCGAACGAAGTGATATTCGGTACGGATCTGGCTGCGGCAGGCTTAGCACCCATCATCACAGGGTATTTCAACGAGCTGAACGCAGGCGTCGGAGCCGTACGGGCAACGTTGAAGAAGTACGTCGGATGAGCTTCGAAATAAAATGAAAATGCACCAAAAAAGGCGATTATCACATTGAAATGATCGCCTTTTTATTTTACAATCATAAATGAAAAAATCAGACGGCATCCCATGCGGATGCGGGAATGGGGATAATATGACAGCAAAAGAATGTATTGAGAACGGACGCGCGGTGCTGGGCATCGAGCTCGGTTCGACAAGGATCAAGGCGGTTTTGAACGACGAGAACAACAGACCCATCGCACAGGGCTCGCATGAGTGGGAAAACAGGCTCGAGAACGGCGTATGGACCTATCACATTGAGGATGTGTGGACCGGACTGGCAGACTGCTACGCAGACCTGGCCGGAGACGTTAAGGCACAGTACGGCACCGATATCACTAAACTTGCGGCCATTGGTTTTTCCGCGATGATGCATGGCTATGTGACATGTACCGAGGCAGGGGATCTGCTGGTACCTTTCAGGACCTGGCGCAACACGATCACGGGTGAGGCTGCGGAGGCGCTCACGAAGGAGTTCGGATACAACATCCCCCAGCGCTGGAGCATTGCGCATCTGTATCAGGCGATCCTCAACGGTGAGCCTCACGTAAAGGACATCAAATATCTCACCACGCTTGCGGGCTATCTGCACTGGCAGCTGACCGGACAGCGCGTGATGGGCGTCGGCGAGGCATCGGGCATGTTCCCGATCGACATCGCGACCGGCGATTTCAATAACGGCATGATCGCGAAGTTCGACGCGCTGACCGCCGCAAAGGGATATCCCTGGAAGCTGCGCGACATACTGCCCAAGGTGCTTACCGCGGGCGACGATGCGGGCAAGCTGACCGCAGAGGGCGCAAAGAAGCTCGACGCTTCGGGACTGCTCGCGGCAGGCATTCCGCTCTGCCCTCCCGAGGGAGACGCAGGAACCGGCATGGTAGCGACCAATTCGGTTGCGCTGCGCACGGGCAATGTTTCCGCAGGTACCTCGGTATTTGCGATGGTAGTGCTCGAGAAGGAGCTCTCAAAGGTTTATCCGATCATCGATCTCGTTACCACGCCTTCGGGTAAGCTCGTCGGCATGGTACACTGCAATAACTGTACTTCGGATATCAACGCATGGGTCAGCCTGCTCGCTGAGTTTGCAGAGACGATCGGCGCGAAGGTCAACAAGGGTGACCTCTACACCACACTGTTCAACAAGGCCCTCGAAGGCGATCCCGACTGCGGCGGCCTGCTTTCATACAACTATTTCTCGGGCGAGTCGGTTACGGGCTTCGATGAGGGACGCCTCGTATTCGCGCGCACACCCGACGCAAAGTTCACACTGGCGAATTTCATGCGCACTCACATCTACTCGGCGCTCGCAACGCTCAAATACGGCTGCGACGTTATGTTCAAGGATGAGGGCGTTAAGGTAGATACGATGTACGGGCACGGCGGCCTGTTCAAGACAAAGGGCGTAGGCCAGGGCATCCTTGCGGCAGCCATCAACGCACCCGTTTCCGTAATGGAGACCGCGGGCGAGGGCGGCGCATGGGGCATGGCGATCCTTGCGTCGTATATGGTCAATAAGGCATCGGGCGAGAGCCTCGACGATTTCCTGAACAACAGGGTATTCGCGGGCAATAAGGGCGAGAGCCTGCAGCCCGTCGCAGCCGATGTTGCCGGCTTCGACAGATTCATGGAGCAGTACGTAAAGAGCCTGCCCGTTGAGAGAGCAGCGGTAGAGACCATGTAAGCAGTATAAGGGCAGAACCGTCCCCATGTCTGTGGATAGAAAAAGGGAGGAACGTATGGAAAGACGCGACAAGATAAACTATTACCTCGATCTGGCCGAGGTGGTTTCGCACCGCAGCACCTGTCTGCGCAGGCACTACGGAGCGGTCATCGTGAAAAACGACGAAGTCATCGCGACTGGCTATGTGGGCGCGCCCCGCGGCCGGAAGAACTGTTCTGACATCGGCAAATGCATCCGCACCGAGCTCAACATCCCGCGCGGTGAGCGCTACGAGCTCTGCCGCAGCGTGCACGCCGAAGCCAACGCGATCATCAGTGCCGCGCGCCAGGATATGATCGGAGCGTCCATGTTCCTCTGCGGACTCGAGGCCGATACCGGCGAGTACATCAAAAACTCCAACAGCTGCTCGATGTGCAAACGCCAGATCATCAACTCCGGCATCGAAAAAGTCTACATCCGCGACACTCACGACGAATACCGCGTGATCAACGTCAGCGAATGGATAGAGGACGACGAATCGCTGGTAGGTAAATTCGGTTATTAAAGCAAAAGAGGCTGCCGCATAAAGCGGCAGCCTCTTTCACTTTATTTATGATCGTTATGCTGTTACTCTGTCCAGCATCTCCTGCAGTTCCTTAAGGTTCTCGCGGATATTGATGTGCTGGGGACAGGCCTCCTCGCACAGTCCGCATTCTATGCAGTTCTTTGCCTTCGCGTCGTCCGCGATGTCATGCTCCCATTTCCACTTTGTGCGGCCTGCGTTCTCGTACATGCCGTAATCGTTCCAGATCGAGAAATTGCCGGGGATGTTGATGCCGTTCGGGCAGGGCATGCAGTAGCGGCAGCCCGTGCAGCCGTTGAACACGCGCTTGTGCAGGGTGTCGGCCACTTCTTTGACGGCCTCTTCCTCCTCTTCGGTGAGGGGCTTGAAATCGGTGAACGTCTTAAGGTTATCCTCGAGCTGTTCGGGTGTGCTCATGCCTGAGAGAACAACCTTGATATTGTTTCTGCTCGCCACGAAGCGCAGTGCCCACGAAGCGGCGGAAGCATCGGGGTCGAGATGCTTAAAGGGCTTCATTACATCTTCGGGAAGGACAGCAAGAGACCCGCCCTTGACAGGCTCCATGATGACAAGAGGCACATTGAGAGCCTCCGCGAGAGCTACACCTGCGTCGCCGGCCTGGTCGTCGATGTCCATGTAATTGTACTGGATCTGGCAGAAATCCCAGTCCCTGTACTCTATGATATGTCTGAAAGCGTCAAAATTATCGTGGAAAGAGAAGCCGAGGAACTTAATGCGGCCGGCCGCCTTTTCCGAAACCAGATACTCCACTACGCCGAGCTCGACCATCTTGTCAAAACGGTCCTTGTTGCATGCGTGGAGCAGATAGAAATCAACGTAATCGGTGCGCAGTCTCTCGAGCTGCTCGGCAAAAAGCCTCTTTGCGTCGTCGAGTGAATTAACGGCCCAGAGCGGGAGCTTCGTAGCGAAATAGAAGCTGTCGCGGGGATACTTCTGCATCACACGGCCGACAAAAGGCTCGCTGGTGCCGTTGTGATAAGGATAAGCGGTATCAAAGTAGGTGACGCCTGCGGCATAAGCGCGGTCGAGCATCTGCTCGGCAACGACCTCGTCGATCTGACCGTCCTTGGTGGGGAAGCGCATACATCCGAATCCCAGCAGTGAGGGCGCGATGCCCAGCTTATCGATCTGTTTTTTAAACATAGTCCTTCTCCGTTCCGTGCCTGCAGCCGCACCGCGCATGATCCGTCATACGCGGGAACGGTGATCTGTGCTTCGGCACAAAAATACACGTTTTAAGTAACACTTTGATTTTAGCATAAATCGAGGAGTGCCACAATACGCCGCGGATGTTCTATTTTGTAAAATTCATGTAATTTCCCGTAAAACAATTGCAACAAAAAAAGTGTCGTAATTGTGCGGAGAGTGTGATATACTCTATCATGTATGTGTATAACTATGCCCTTTTGACATGACGGGGCAGGGCCGGTACGCATAAGGAACGGAGGCTGTATGCTTAACAACAGAAAAGTCAGGATCATGACGCAGCTTGCGATCTACGAGAAGGGCGAAGGAAAAAGGGACTTTAAGATGTCCAAATTCTACAAGACGGTCTATGCCAGGTTCAATGTTTTAAAGACCGCGCTGATGGTCACGATATCCTATGTCATTCTCTGTGTGTTGTTCGCTGTCTATAAGCTGCAATATATATTGGACAATGTACTCACGATCGACTATAAGGCGATCGGATGGAAGGCTCTGGGCATCTACATCGGGCTCATGAGCGTATATCTCATATGCACGCTGCTCGGCTATTCCATCAGGTACGCGCGCTCCAGGAAAAAGCTCGGCAAATACTACCGCATGCTGAAAAAACTGAAGGATATCTACAGGGAAGAAGACGCTTACGCCGAGGGCGCTGCGGACGATTACGACGAAGGTGAGGATTAAGATCCCATGGTAATGAAACTGCTTGAGTTTAGGACCCTTTTGCTCAAGATATATCAAAAGGCAAGATTCATAATAAATCCGATAATTAAATTCTTTCTGAGCACGATGGTGTTCAACTGGATCAATTCCGAGATAGGCTACGACCAGCGCTTTGCGTCAAAGACGATCGTGCTGCTGCTCTCGGCCATCTGTGCCGTGACACCCGGAGGAGTGCTGGTATTCCTCGCGATGGTGCTGATGCTCGTACATGTATTTCATGCGTCGATACTGCTGGCGGCACTGCTCTTCCTGATGTTCGTGGTGCTCTACGGACTGCTGATGAGATTCGCTCCCGAGGAGGCTCTGGCCGCAGTGGCGGTGCCGGTTCTGGCGAAGTACAACCTGCACTACTGCGTACCCATGGTACTCGGCTGCATCGCGACGCCGCTCTCGATGCTCCCCTGCGCCTGCGGTGTGATCATCTGGTATCTGATCTCGATCGTCAAGAATTTCTCCGGCGTGCAGGTCAACATCAAGAACCTGGACGAGGTCATCTCGCTGTTTACCGGCGTTGTCGACGCGTTCCTCGCAAACAAGCAGATGCTGATCACCATCGCGGTATTCGCGCTCGTGATCACCGCGATATTCATTATCCGCAGATTCAGCTTTGATTTCGCTTTTGTTGTATCGATCGGTGCGGGCGTGCTCGTCAACATCCTCGGCTTCCTTGTGGCCGTACTGCATTTCAATGTTTCTATCAATGCGGGCAAGCTGATCCTGATGTCGCTGATATCGGGCGTTATCGCAGTTGTGCTCGAGTTCTTCAAGAGGGTTCTCGACTACACCGCTATCGAGCGCGTACAGTTCGAAGACGACGATTATTACTACTACGTTAAGGCCGTTCCGAAGGTCAATGTCAGCATCCCTCGCCATAATGTCAAGCGCATGAGCGATTACGGCGACGACGAGGAGCCCGAAGAGACTCCCGCGTCCGGATCCTATGCGGCATTCGGCAATGATGACTTTGACGCGGCCGAAGAGGAAGAGGAGGACATCCGCATCGCCGAGCCTCCGAAGAAGAAAAACCGTTTCGCGTTCAACAGGAGCGACTATATAAAGGAGCCTGCGCTTGCCGCATCCAAGGATTCGGAGATCCGCTACGAGGAGTTTGACGACAGCGATTTCGATGATGCCGGGACCGGCTTTGACGATGAGATCATCCGCTATGACAGGGATGAGGACATGTCATCCTACGGTATGAAGAACATCGGACCCGCCGATGACGACAAGCCCGGTGACGACGGGGATTATGAGACCTGGATGACACTTGACGATGACGACAACAATAACTGATTTCGGGGAAGACTATGGGTACGATTAAAGAATTCATACTGGACATGATCAGTCCCATCACGATGATGAAGTTTTCGATCATGGACGTGATCGAGATCCTGATCATCGCTGTGCTCATCTACAACATCATAAAGTGGGTCAGGGATACCAGAGCCTGGGTTCTGATGAAAGGCATCCTGGTACTGTTCCTGTTCTATATCCTGGCCACGATCCTGGGCTTTGACGCGATACTCTGGATATTCCAGAACGGTGTCGGCGTCGGTATCACAGCCCTCGTTATCCTGTTCCAGCCCGAACTGCGCAAAGCGCTCGAACAGCTCGGAAAGAGGAATATCGTTACTCCTTTCTTCGAGAGCCAGGAAGCAAATGTTTTCTCGGACGAGACGATAGGCGAGATCGTAAAGGCCACCTATGAGCTGGCGAAGGCCAGGACCGGCGCGCTGATCGTTATCGAGCGCAACGTTAAGCTCGACGATTACGAACAGACCGGCATTGCGCTCGACGCAAAGCTCACGAGCCAGCTGCTCATCAATATTTTCGAACACAATACTCCGCTTCACGACGGAGCCGTAATAGTCAGGGGAAACAGGGTTACTTCGGCGACCTGCTATCTTCCTCTGTCGGAGAATACCAGACTCAGCAAGGATCTCGGTACCAGGCACCGCGCAGCGGTCGGCATCAGCGAAGTGACGGACAGCTTTACGATCGTTGTTTCGGAGGAGACCGGCGGAGTGGCGATCGCGGAGAACGGCGAGCTGACCAGACGCGTGGGACGTGAGTTCCTTTACGACCGCCTGATCGAGCTCCAGAACAAGACCGAGGATACCGAGGAGACCAAAAAGGGCTTTTTCGGTAAGGCCGCATCATTTGCGAAGCACAGTGTCGGCGGCAGAAAGGCAGACAAATGAAAGAAAGACTTACACACAATCTGGGTCTGAAGATACTTTCCATTGTCCTCGCCGCATTTACCTGGTTCCTGATCATGAATGTGGCGGACCCGGTGGTAACACAGACCTTCAACAATATCCCCGTGCAGATACTGAACGATAACGTTCTGACAAACCGCGGATATCAGTATACGATCGAGTCCGGTGACAAGGTTGACATCAAGGTCAAGGGCAAGCGCTCGATCGTCGATACGCTCACTGAGAACGATTTTATAGCTACGGCGGATTTCAATTCACTCACGGCGCTGTTCATGGCGTCGATAACCGTTGAGTGCACCTCAGAACACGCGAGCGAGGTTGCCATCTCGATCAAAAACGAGACGATGGCGGTAAAGCTCGAGGATCAGGAGAACAAATCCTTCAACGTAAGGATCGTGCTGAACGGCGAGCTGAAGCCCGGCTATTACTGCTATGACACATCCTGCAGCCCGCAGCTGATCACGGCGACCGCATCCGTTACGCAGATGCAGTCGGTGAAGGAAATCGTGGCGATCGTGGACGTTTCGGACGCGAGCGCGACATTTACCGCGGACTGTGAGCTCGTTGCCTACGATTTTCAGGGCAATGAGATAGATTCACAGAAGGTAAGCCTCTCGCAGACCACTGTTCCCGTAACTGTCGGCATCTATCCGACAAAGATCGTGGACATTAGGATCACGACCACGGAGGAGCCCGCGGACGGCTATTACGTTGAAAAGACGGAATACGCGCCTCAGAACATCGTGATCGCGGCGGATGAGAGCGCTCTCAAAAATATCACCGAGATAGAGATACCCTGCAGCGTTGCCGGAGCGAGCTCGAACATCGAGGTACGTCTGGACGCGGAGGATTATCTGCATGAGCATTACGGAGTGGACTGCTTCATCGCGGACGCGAGCAGCTACATTTCGGCAGTTGTAACGATCAGCCCGAAGGTGGAAAAGACGCTTGAGCTGAACGAGAGCAGCATCCTGCCGATGAACCTGGCGGACGGCCTGGAATGCGTGATCTATTCGGTAGGCTCGACGGTGACCGTAAAGGGTCCCGCAGCCGAGCTGGAGAAGCTCACGGTCGAGGATCTGAAGCTGTTCATCGACCTGACCGGCTGCATTTCGGGAACATATTCCAGACAGGTTAAATCGAGAGCAGAAGGCAATCTCGAGTTCAGGGCAAACGACGTGATGGTGCGCATCTCTGAGGTCAGCACCGAGTCGAATCCGGAGTAAGACTGTTTGGCGGCATGCCTAGTTACGGCGCGGGCTGCAACGGGACATTTTTTTCAAAACAAAACCGTTTGATGGTTTTGAAAAAAATACCCTGCGCGCCCGCGCCTGCAAATTATGATACGCGGAAGACGATCGACCTGAGGGCATGCTCCAGAGTATAAGGACGATCATTTGAACTGCGGAGAAGAGAAAAGGATAGTAAGGACATGAATTACAGGAGATACAGGCGCAATCCGCTGCCCGGGGTGACTGGGAGGCGCTGGCCGGAAAAAACAGTCGATAAGGCCCCGATCTGGTGCAGCGTGGATTTAAGAGACGGGAACCAGGCGCTCATGGAGCCGATGGTGGTCGAGGAAAAGGTCGAGTTCTTTCAGATGCTCGTAAGACTCGGCTTTAAGGACATCGAGGTCGGATTCCCCTCGTCGTCACAGATAGAGTTTGATTTCGTAAGGCAGCTCGTTGACCGCAAACTGATCCCCGACGACGTCAGGATACAGGTGGCGGTTCAGTGCAGGCCCGAGTTTATCGACAGGACACTGGAATCGATCGAGGGCGTGAAACACGCCATCGTGCATATTTACGCCAATACTTCAAAGCTCCAGCGTGAGGTGGTCTACCATCTGAGCAAGGACGAGATCCGTGAGATGGCCGTTAACTCCGCGCTGCATGTTAAGACATTTGCCAAAGATTTCCCCGGTAAGATCACGCTCGAGTATTCACCCGAGAGCTTTACCGAGACCGAGCCCGATTACGCGCTCGAGGTCTGCAATGCTGTTATCGACGCATGGCAGCCCGATAAGAAAAATCCCATGATCATCAATCTGCCGGCTACGGTGGAGAACAATACACCCAATGTATTCGCGGACCGCATCGAGTGGATGTCCGACAGGCTGAACCGCCGCGAGGCCGTGATACTCAGCATTCATCCGCACAACGACAGGGGCACCGCGGTGGCGGCGAGTGAGCTGGCGCTGCTCGCGGGCGCGCAGAGGATAGAGGGTACCCTGTTCGGAAACGGAGAGAGGACCGGCAATGTCGATCTGCTCACCATCGCCTACAACATGTTTGCCGAGGGCGTCGATCCGTGTCTGGCGATCGACGACATCGTATCGATCAGAAAGACCTATGAGGGCCTCTGCAAGATGAACGTGCATGACCGCCATCCCTATGCCGGAGACCTCGTATTTACCGCTTTTTCGGGCGGACATCAGGATGCTATCAACAAGGGCCTCAAGGCGCTCCTCGAGAGCGGCGATTCAGTATGGCATGTGCCCTATCTGCCCATCGATCCCGCAGACATCGGCAGGATCTACGAGCCTATCGTCCGCATCAACAGCCAGTCGGGCAAGGGCGGCGTGGCATTCATCATGGAGACCTACCACGGCTTCAGGCTGCCCAAGGGCATGCGCAAGGAGTTCTCGGATATCATCCAGCGCGTGACCGAGGCGGAGGGCGAGGCTGAGCCCGACCGCATCATGTGGGAGTTCAAGCGGAATTACATAGACATGAAGGAGCCCTATCATTTCAGGCTCGCCAAGATGGAGGATATCCCCGCAGCGGCGGTCGACAACTACCACACGCTCGCTGAGATCACCTACACCGACCACGGCGAAGAGAAGACCTTTACCTCAAAGGGCAACGGTCCCATCGACGCGGTCAAGGCCGGTCTGCAGAAGGAGCTCGGACGGAAGCTGCGCATCCTCGACTATTCCGAGCATGCGCTCGGCGAGGGTTCGAACGCGCAGGCTGCGGCATACATACATCTGATGGACGCCGAGAGCGGTTTTATCACCTACGGCGTGGGCGTCAGCTCATCAACGACGCGTGCATCCATCAGAGCGATCTTCTCGGCGCTTAACCGCATGGAGCGCATGAAAGATAACGGTACGGAGGAGTAATTTTGAGACAGTTCATCAAAAATCTCAAAAAATATAAATATCTGTTTTACGAGCTGATCAAAAAGGACATTAAGCTCAAATACCGCAGCTCGATCCTCGGACTGTTCTGGACGCTGCTCGAGCCGCTGCTCACGATGATCGTGCTGACGCTCGTTTTTTCGGAACTGCTGGGCAGGGGCGACAGGTATTATCCCGTGTATATCCTTTCGGGACGCCTGCTCTACAGCTTTTTCTCGGGCGGCACGAAGGCCGCGCTTAAGTCCATCCGCTCGCACGGAGCCATGATCGCGAAGGTCTATGTGCCGAAGTACATGTATCCGGCCGCGACGATCGTTTCAAACTACGTTATTTTCCTGCTCTCGCTCATAGTTCTGGTGGGCGTGGGAGCGGTAATGAAGGTAAAGCCCACCCTGCATCTGTTCGGCGCGATACTGCCGCTGACGATCCTGCTGGTACTGACTCTCGGAGTCGGGCTGCTGCTCGCGACGCTGAATGTTTTTTTCCGCGATCTCGAGTACCTCTGGACGGTCGCGCTGATGCTGATCATGTATACCTGTGCGATATTCTACAAGATCGACGGCATACAGCATCACCTCTGGATATTCAAGTACAACCCGCTCTACTCGGTGATCGTGAATTTCAGGAATACGGTTCTCTACAGTGTTTACGGACAGGCGATGGACATGTGGCACCTCTGGTACTCGATGGGCGTGAGCGTCCTGCTGCTCGCCGTCGGACTGGTCGTATTCTGGCGCAAGCAGGACAGGTTCATACTGTACGTATGACGTCCGCATGCCTGCCGCAGACGTATGCGCAGCTTTGATAAATTGGAGAGTAAAAATGTCAGATACAGAGTTAAAAAACGGCGGGATCCCTGCAGGAGAGCCGGCAACGACACCGGCCGCAGTTCCGGCGGAACAGACTGCCGGGGCAGTACCTGCCGCTACTCCGGCGGAAAAGCCCAAAAAGAAAAAGAAGCTTCCGCCGAAGGTCGTTACGCTCGAGGGCGTGGGCATGAGGTTCAGGCTCACCGAGCAAAAGGTGGACAACCTCAAGGAATACTTCATCCGCCTCGTAAAACGCAAGCTCAACTACCATGAATTCTGGGCGTTAAAGGACGTGACCTTCCATGTGAGGCGCGGCTGGAGAGTCGGCATTCTGGGACTGAACGGCGCCGGCAAATCCACTTTGCTCAAGATCATCGCGGGCGTGCTGAAGCCCAGCGAGGGACAGGTCACCGTAAAGGGAAACGTGGTGCCCCTGCTTGAGCTCGGAGCCGGTTTTGACAAGGAATACACCGGCGCGGAAAACATCTACCTGTACGGTTCGATGCTCGGTTATCCGCGTGATTTTATCCGCGAGAAGTTCGATGAGATCGTGGAGTTCTCGGAGCTGAGGGACTTTATCAACACACCGGTCAAAAACTATTCCTCGGGTATGAAGGCGAGACTCGGTTTTGCCATCGCCACGGTCGTGGACCCCGAGATACTGATCCTCGACGAGGTCCTCTCGGTCGGCGATTCAAAGTTTAAGAAAAAGAGCGAGAAAAAGCTTAAGAGCATGATGAAAAAAGGCGTTACGGTACTGTTCGTATCCCATTCGTGCGATCAGGTCAGGAGGATCTGCAACCGCGCCATCATTCTCGATCACGGACATCTCATCGCCAACGGCAAGGTCGACGAGATCTGCGATATGTACGAAGAAATGATAAAATAGGACACCCGGCAGAAAGGTGAAGCCATGACACTTGACATTATCATTGCCTGTCTGGACGACGGGAACGGCTATCTGCAGGAATGTCTGGACAGCATATCTGCCCAGGCTTTCAAGGATATTACGATCATCCTCGAAAAGGACGATCCGCAGGCGCCCCGCGGAGTTGCCGCCATGCGCAACAAGGGTCTGCAGAGCGCCGGCTCGGACTATGTCATGTTCATGGACTGCGACGATTATCTGAGCAGGACCGCTCTGACCTCTGCGATGTACGAGGCCCTGAAAAATCCCGGGAGCATCATACGCATCCCGCGCAAACGCAGCCTGCACAAATATTCCGTGCAGCTGGTAAACGAGGGCGTCGAGCGCGATCTGCGCGAGAATATGCCCCGCAGCTTTTACGATACATGTCTGGGACAGCTGATCCCGAGAAGGCTCCTTGAGGGCCTGTCTTTCGAAGAAAATTACAGGTATTACAGCGATATCCCTTTTCTTGCGCGCCTCTATGAGCGTACCGACGTGGTCATCGCCGAGGACGCCCGTTACTATAAGCGCGTGCACAACGATCCGGTTAATTACCCGTCTCTGGACCAGGAGATCAATCCCGAACGTTTTACGGAGTACTGCGCGGCAATGCGTCTGGCAGCGGCAGGCATGTCCGATCCCCGTCCGATACAGGATTATATCTGCCAGTTCCTGATCAGCCGCACCATCGTCGGCAGGAGCCAGAAGGCAGCAGGCTGGAGCGACCGCGACATGAATTCCTTCGCGGCTCTCGTAAAAGAGGTGGCGGCCCCCGCGATCGGGGATTTTAACGGCGAATCGAAGCGCGTACTCACAGCCTTTAAAAACGGCAGGATCAAAAAGGTCAGACGCCTGATCCGTCTGCACCACCGCAGATTAAAGCTCCACGATCTCTTCCGCAGCGCGCACCAGAGGCGCCTGCTGTTTTACAACAAATTATTCCGCAGGCTCCCGGTAAAAAAGGACCTCGTGATGTTCTCGTCGTTTTTCGGCAGGAATTACGCGGACAGCCCGCGCGCGATATACGAATACATGGCGGTCAATTATCCCGGCAAAAAATACGTCTGGGCGCTCAACGATACGAGGATCGAGCTCCCCGGTCACTGTAAGCGCGTCGATACGCATACCCTGAAGTACTTCCGCTATCTGGCTACGGCAGAGCTGTTCGTGACCAACGTGCGCCAGCCCGAGTGGTACGTCAAGCGCGAAGGCGCAAAGCTGCTGCAGACCTGGCACGGCACACCGCTCAAACGCCTTGTGTTCGACTTGCAGGACGTTTATGCGGCAAAGCCGCTCGAATACAAGAGATTCTTCTTCAGACAGGCCTGTGAGTGGGACGCGCTGGTTTCGGACAACGCTTTTTCGACCGCCGCTTTTCAGAGCGCGTTCAGATACCCCAAAGAGAAGATCATCGAGACCGGATATCCGCGCAACGACATACTTTTCGCGCCCGATATCAGGGACCGCGCGGAGGCGCTGAAGAAAAAGCTCGGGCTTCCGTTAAACAAAAAAACAGTGCTCTATGCGCCGACCTGGCGCGACGACGAGACCGAGGGCATAGCGGAGTACGGCTTCACCCTGAAGCTCGACCTGAAAAAGCTCAAAAAGCTCTCGGACAGGTATCATTTTATCCTGCGCACGCACTATCTGATCTCCGAAAACCTGAACCTTACAGAGGACGAGAAACGCTTTGTGACCGACCTCTCGTCGTACAACGACATCGCCGAGCTCTATCTGCTGAGCGATGTGCTGATCACGGATTACTCGTCGACATTTTTTGACTATGCGAACCTTAACAGGCCGATACTTTTCTATGTTTACGACCTCGAAAAATACAGGGACGAGCTGCACGGCTTCTATTTCGACATGGAAGAGGAGTGCCCGGGGCCGCTTTACCGGCGGACCGAAGAGGTGGTCGACGCGCTGCGCGATATCGACGCGGTGAGCGCGGAATATGCGCAGCGTTATGAGGCATTCCGGCAAAAATACTGCAGCCTCGATGACGGTCACGCGTCAAAGAGGGTCGTATCGGCTGCCATGAGGTTGTAAACGTAATGTTTTTTATGTTATAATCTGGGCAAAGAAGCGTATTTTGGGGTATTAGGGGCATTCTATCTAAGGATTGGAGAATACAATATTATGTCAGATTTTTTCAGTAAATTGATGGGCCATGAAGAGGAAGTCGGACAGGAGTCGAATCTCAAGCACAAAGAAACGCCGTTTTTCGTCTATGTGCTGCTTCTGGTGCTGTATATCGGTTCGTACATAGCTCTGAGGCTGGCAGCCCGCAACAGCGGCGTCATGGTGCCTTTGGGACGGGCCAGGCTTCCCGTGGCCGCGTTCACCGGAGTTTTCTCGGCTATATCGAATATGTGCCTGATTTTCATGGTCGTATTCTTTAACCGGCTGGGTTTGTACACCTCGGCGATCATTCTGCTGATCCAGGTCCCCGAGATCATAACCAAGATGATCTCGCAGCACGATTTCTCGGGACTTCCGGGTCTTTTCAGCAACATCCTCACATTAGTGGTCATTCTGCTGATCTACCGCCGCAATGTGGCGATCGAGAAATACAGGGTATTCGATGTCGAGAGATACAGGGAGCGCCAGCTGTATATGCAGCGCCTGTTCGAGCAGACAGCCACGGCGCTGGTCAACGCGATAGACGCGAAGGATGAGTTCTCACAGGGCCATTCGGTGCGGGTGGCGGAGTATTCGGAGAAGATAGCCAGAGAGCTCGGAAAGAGCGAAGAGGAGTGCAACAGGATATATTACACCGCATTGCTCCATGACGTGGGCAAGATAGGCATTCCCGAGGAGATAATAAATAAGCGCGGGCGCCTGACCGACGAGGAATACGACATTATCAAGACGCATTCCGTTGCAGGCAGCAGGATCCTCTCGGAGATCAGCGAGAACCCGTATCTGAGCATAGGAGCGCATTTCCATCATGAGAGATACGACGGCAAGGGCTACCCCGAGGGCTTAAAGGGCGAGGAGATACCCGAGACAGCCAGGATCATCGCGGTCGCGGACGCGTTTGACGCCATGTCCTCGAACCGCAGCTACAGGGACGCCATTCCTCCGCAGGTTGTGCGCGAGGAGCTCATCAAGGGCATGGGAACCCAGTTCGACCCCATGTTTTCAAAGATCATGCAGCATCTGATCGATAAAGAGGTCGAGCATATGCTCAAAGAGCAAAAAGTCGCTGTCGAGCAGGCATGGAACAATAACCTCGAATGCGGCAGATATCGCGAGACATTCACCGATGGCATACTGATCACCCCCAATATGACGACCGTACGCTTCGGGTTCACATCAAAGGGCAGCAGCGGCAGACAGGCTCCCGCCGTGATACTGTACGATTCGCTCGACGGAGCGATACATGCGGGAGAAAAGTCGGCGCGCGATGCTAATTATTTCGAATACTGCGAGATATTCGGAGACGGACACGTGGAGCGAAAAGGTGCCCGCAACATGCAGGTTAAAACGGTCAGGGACTACGATTCCGAAACCCGGCCCGCAGGCGTCGGGGAAAAGGTTTCCTACGTGATCGAAGCGGTCAAGATGAAAGACCACGTGCTGATAAGGATCAAGGAAAGAGAGAAGGTCATCGAGGTTACAGTGGCGCTGCCCGACAGCTCGAGATTCGTATTCTTCTCGCTTACCGGTGAGGACTGCAGCATCAGCGACCTGAACGTCTCCAAGGCTGAAAAACCTGTTTCCGAGAGCTATATCACGAGGATCGCCGATGAGGTCAGCTATATCAACGCTCCTGTCGGAGATATCCCTAACCTGCAGATAGACGGACACCGTTCCGAGTGTTCGGACGGTATTCTGCTCACGGACGGCATGAAGATCACATTCCATACGCAGAGCCTGCCTACGGCGAGACTGGTATGGCATTGCCCGTATGTGGTGCTGTTCTCATCGAATGACAAAAAGGTGAACGGACAGAACTACAGAGAGCTGGCGCTCGTCAGGATAGACGGCGAGAGCTCCAACGACGATCCGGGCTCGGATAACCGCATGCTCATCAGCAGGATAGAGGACTTCGAAGGCTGGGGGGCCTGGAAGCGGGCCAACAGAAAGGGCTTCGACTGCGAGCTGAAGTTCGAGCGCAAGGGCGAGAAAATCATCACTACGACCGAGAATATGGGCCTGAGCATCAGGAACATCACTACGATAAAGAATCCGCCCGAGCAGATCTATGTGGCGCTCACCGGCGACCAGTGCGCGCTGACGGGTATTCGGGTACACAGGGATTAAACGGAAATACAGCATTAAAAAAAGGCTGCGGCGGGCAGCCTTTTTTTGATACTAAGGTTTATTCAGCACTGGGATTTGCTATAAGCGTTACATCCGAGGTGAGCTCGGTGTAGACACCGTCGATCAGGCGGTAATGCGTGATCTTTACGGTAGTGCCGGCACGGTAGGAATTAACGGCGTTGCGGAGGTCATCTGAGGTCGTGATCGAGATACCGTTGACCGCGGTGATGATGTCGCCGATCTGGATGCCGCCTGCCTGTGCGGGGCTGCCTTCGGTAAAGTTCGATACGTACGCGCCGACCGGGATGTTGTAGGAAGCTGCCATATCCGCGGTTACATTGTTGATGTAAACGCCGAGGTAACCCTTTTCGTTTTCGGTCAGGGTCTCGCGGGCAGCGAGCTCATCGAGGATCGCAACGGCGCGGGAAACGGGGATCGCAAAGCCCATGCCTTCAACGGACTCATCGGAGTACTTTGCGGAGTTGATGCCGATCACTTCGCCGTTCAGGTTGAGCAGGGCGCCGCCGCTGTTGCCGGGGTTGATCGCCGCATCCGTCTGCAGGAGCGTCATCGTAGTGCCTTCGATCGTGACATCGCGGTCCTTTGCGGATACATAGCCGACAGTGGTGGACTGTCCGTAACCCATCGAATTGCCGATGGCTACGACCATCTGGCCGACCTTTATGCTGTCGGAATCACCGAGTGTTGCGACTTTGATCGCCGACATGGTCTCGGCTGTCAGATCATTGAGATTGATGGCGACAACAGCGAGATCCGCGGTCGCGTCGGTACCTTTGATAACAGCCGAAGCCGTAGAGCCGTCGCAGAATGTGACGTTGATCGAAGTGGATCTTGCAACGACATGGTTATTGGTAGCTATCAGGAGCTCATCGTCGGTCTTCCGAAGTATGATGCCCGAACCGGCGCCGGCAGATTCATAGGTGCCGAAGAAGCTCGTGTTCAGGAATGTGCAGTCGATAGAAACTATCGAAGGCATCGCGCTCTCAACTACCGGCGAAACATCGGTCGCTGCAGTATTGATATCGGTGATCAGCGCGGTGGAAGCAACAACATTCGCATCGGTCGTCTTAGCCGCATGCGATGCGTGTCCCGCGATCCTGCCGGATGACGAGGTCGCGTTAGGCGCCGCCGAAGGGTTGATCGAATAGTAGAGCTCGTTGGTGAGGACAAATACGCCTGCCGCTACGAGTCCGAACAGAGCCGCCGCAAGGATAACCTTGAGGAAGGTCGGCATGTGACGCTGCTTTTTAACCTTTTTGGGGGCATCCGGGATAACGGATGCGCCGGTGTATGTTCTCTGTGCCTGAGGATCAGCTCCGGGTACGTATCCGTAACCGTAAGCGTACTGCGCGTAAGCGTCGGTCTGCGCGGCGGTCTGAGCGTAAGCGCCGGTCTGAGCCGTATTCTGCGCCGTGTCCCGGGCAGGGGTCTGTGAAGAAACTGTCTGATCACCGTAATTGCCATAGGCGCTGTATGAGCTGTCCTGTGCGGGGGTGCCGCTGTAGGAACTGCCCTGCCACGATACGGTGGTATCTGCCGCAGCAGCAGGCTCGGCAGCGGGTGCTGAGCTTACGGGCTCGGTGTTTGATGCGGGTTCAACTGTCCCGGTATTTTCCGCGGGGCGATATGCGTCGTAATTATTTACATAGTTGTCATCCATAATAGTCTCCAATCCGTGCGGCAGAGATTTTACGGCCTGCCGCGCTGTTTTCGTTACAGATCGAATGTCACCGGTGACATATCTGTTTTCTCTGACACTGACTATAGTCCCGGTTTGTGTTGAAACTGTGAAAAAAAACGAAAGAAACTGTTAAAAAGATTGTTATTGCAAACCAAATAATGTAGAATTATCAGCAACAGAGGGGCTTTGGAATGATAAAGGACAATCAGAATACATTAAACAAACTCCATATTGTTATAGACGCGGCTCTTATTGTAGCCGCTTATTTCCTTGCCTATCCTCTGCGTTTCTATGTGCTTACCCGTCTGAAGCCGTTCGCCCTGGCCGAAGGAGAGCTGTTCCTGCCGTTCGAGACCTACGCGCAGAATATCTTCCCTCTGGTGCCGGGATATCTGATCATCTACAACATGTGCGGCCTGTACCGCCCGAAGCGTGGTCATTCGAGCCTGCGGGTGTTCAGCAACCTGCTCGAGGCCAATATCCTGGGCATCTTCTACTTCGCATTCATCCTCTACGCGAGAAAACAGCTCGATATCTCACGTTGGTTCTACGTAACGTTCGGCGCGTTGAACATGATATTCGGCACGGCGTTCAGATTCACGGCGATCAGGATACTCAAGGCGATACGAAAGCACGGCCACAACCTAAAGCATGTCCTGATGGTCGGCTACAGCCGCGCGGCGGAGGGGTATATCAGGCGACTGAAGGCATTCCCCGAATGGGGCTACCAGATACACGGTATCCTCGACGACGACATGGCCGTCGGCACCCGCTACAAGGGAGTCGAGGTCATCGGTTCCGAGCTCGATCTCGAGGAATACATCGAGAATAACGATTTTGACGAGATAGTCATTTCGCTCAGCATCGACGAATACGAGAAGCTCGAGCGCATCGTCAGCATCTGCGAGAAATCGGGCATTCACACGAAGTTCGTGCCCGACTACGGCAATATGGTCTCGACCGTGCCCTACATCGAGGACCTGTACGGGCTGCCGGTCATCAACATCCGCAACGTGCCGCTCACGAACACGTTCAACATAGTAGTGAAACGCGCGATGGACATCGTCGGGTCGATATGCGCGCTGATCATTTTCGCGATACCGATGCTCGTTGTCGCGATCGCGATCAAATGCGGCTCGAAGGGTCCGGTCATCTACAAGCAGCTGCGTGTCGGCAAGCACGGCAAAGAGTTCAACATGTACAAGTTCCGCTCGATGTATGTCGAGGATAAGGAAAAGGAAAAGTCCGAGTGGACTCACCGCGGCGACAGCAGGGTGACGAAGGTCGGCAGATTTATCAGAAAAACGAGTCTCGACGAGCTGCCGCAGCTCTTTAACGTGCTGGCGGGGCAGATGAGCCTCGTCGGACCGCGTCCGGAGCGTCCTCAGTTTGTCGAGAAGTTCCGCGAGGAGGTTCCGCGCTACATGGTCAAGCATCAGGTGCGCCCCGGCATGACCGGATGGGCCCAGATCAACGGCTACAGAGGCGATACCTCGATCAAGAGAAGGATCGATCACGATCTGTATTATATCGAGAACTGGACACTGGGACTCGATATCAAGATCCTGTTCATGACTATATTCAAGGGATTTATAAACAAAAACGCGTATTAAACAAGGTGCCCGATACCGATCGACAACCCCGGTGCCTGTCACCGGAGGCACCGATAGGGATCAACAGGCACCCGGAAAGGAAAAAATGGCAACAGACGACATCATCAAGGATGACAGTAACGAGTACGAGGATATCTGCTACATGTGCAGACGCCCCGAGTCGGTAGCGGGCAAGATGCTCAAGATGACCGGGAATATGTGCGTTTGCCGCGACTGCATGCAGAAAACCTTCGATATGATGAGCACGGGCGATAACCCGCTCGGAGACATGGGCTTCGGCCTGTTCCCCGGCATGGGCTTCCCCGGGATGCAGATACAGGACATCCCGAAGAGCCAGCGGCTCAGGAAAAAAGCAAAGCCCGAGACTGCGCCCGGAGCAGAGGGCGAGGCAGGCGAAGAAGCGCCCGTGTTTGATTTCAGGAAGCTCCCGCCTCCGCACAAGATCCGCGAAAAGCTCGATGAATATGTGATCGGACAGGACCGCGCGAAAAAGATCATTTCCGTGGCCGTTTACAACCACTATAAGCGCGTGACGAAGGACGTCGCGGGCGACATCGAGATCGAGAAATCGAACATGCTGATGATAGGACCCACCGGCTGCGGCAAGACCTATCTCGTGCAGACTCTGGCGAGGATATTGAACGTTCCGCTCGCGATCACGGACGCGACCTCGCTTACCGAAGCTGGCTACATCGGCGACGACGTCGAGAGCGTGCTCTCAAAGCTCCTTAAGGCCGCGGACAACGATGTCGAGCGCGCTGAGAGCGGCATCATTTTCATCGATGAGATCGATAAGATCGCGAAGAAAAAGAATACGACGAGCCGCGACGTGAGCGGCGAATCCGTGCAGCAGGGACTCTTAAAGCTACTCGAAGGCGCAGACGTCGAAGTGCCGGTCGGCGCCAGCAGCAAGAACGCGATGGTGCCCATGACCACGGTCAATACCAAGAATATCCTGTTTATCTGCGGCGGCGCGTTCCCAGATCTCGAGGACATCATCAAGCAGCGCCTCAGCAAGCAGAGCTTTATCGGTTTTAATGCCGATCTGAAGGATAAATACGACAACGATCCCGACATCCTCGACAAGGTGACTAACGAGGATCTGCGCGAGTTCGGCCTGATCCCCGAGTTTATCGGACGTCTGCCGATCGTATACTCGCTCAAGGGCCTCGACGAGGCTATGTTGGTCAAGATCATGCGCGAACCCAAAAACGCTATTCTCAAGCAGTACCAGAAGCTGCTCGCCCTCGACGAGGTAGACCTCGAGTTTGACGAGGAGGCGCTTACCGCCATCGCGAAGAAGGCTCTCGAGAAAAAGACCGGAGCGCGCGGACTGCGCTCGATCATAGAGGATTTCATGCTCGACATCATGTACGAGATCCCGAAGGACGACGCGATCGGACGCGTGTTCATTACCGCCGACTATATCGAAGGCAAGGGCGGTCCGAGGATAGAGATGCGCGGACAGGCGCGGCTTTCGGCCCCACAGGCGATGCAGATTTCGGCGGGCGAATGATAAAAAATGCTTGCATTTTTCATTGAATGACTGTAATACATTAATAATGGTGGGTTTATAATAACAATCCGGAGGAAAGTACTATGATCGACTTAAAATTTTTACGCGAAAATCCTGAAATCGTTAAGCAGAACATCAGGAACAAGTTTCAGGATGCGAAGCTTCCGCTGGTAGACGAAGTTATCGAGATCGACGCAAAGCGCCGCGCTACGCAGCAGGAGGCAGACGATCTCCGCAACAAGAGAAATCAGATCTCGAAGCAGATCGGCGCGCTGATGGCGCAGGGCAAGAAGGAAGAGGCCGAAGAGGTTAAGAAGCAGGTTGCCGAATTCGGTTCGCGCCTCACCGAGCTTGAAGGCGAACAGGTTAAGCTCGAAGAGGAAGTTACGAAGCGCATGATGATCATCCCGAACATCATCGATCCTTCGGTTCCGATCGGCAAGGACGACAGCTGCAATGTTGAGCTGGAACGCTTCGGCGAACCCGTTGTTCCCGATTTCGAGATTCCTTATCATACAGAGATCATGGAAAAACTCCATGGAATAGATCTGGACGCCGCACGCCGC
>JAEEGI010005100.1_pt1 | contig 30413 bp, 21 predicted proteins | sample 8958751 | NCBI WGS metagenome assembly JAEEGI01 (sample SAMN16246545, study PRJNA631951) | gut metagenome | biome: gut microbiome; feature: rumen; material: KS-attached | host: Bos | place: Iran: Karaj | collected 2018-10 | reverse complement strand
GCCGGAATTCGGCGCTCCCCCCTACGGTCTGCAGGAATGCTTCTACCCGTATTTCGACCTCTTCCTGGTGATCCCGGATACGCTGCGGGAAATGTCCGTGCAGGAAAACCGGATCACCTTCCACGACGACCACCGGGACAGCGACGTGACCTTGGAGCTGTTCGAGATACCGGAATCCCAAGGGGACAACCTCTTCCAGATCTTCCACGTGGCTGCCAGGGACGGGGACATCGTCCTGGGGGACGACTATATCCACTGGCACAATTCCTATGGCATGTACCTCGGCGCGATGTCCGGCTCCACGGCAGCCCTGATGCGCTTCGAGGGGGGAGACGCCTTCACCGTATATGAGGCGGTCTATGACGAGCTGATCTGCCAGCTGATCGATCAGTTCTTCGAGCCGCAGCCCCTTTCCGGCGGCAAGAAGCCCGCGGAGGAGCCGCTGGAGCCCCAGCCCACCGGCGAGCCGGAGGTGACTTACGAGCCCCACCCCACCTCGGGCCCGGAGGTGACCCCGGAGCCCCAGCCTTCCTATGAACCCCAGCCCACCGCCGCCCCTGCAAAACCGGCGCGCAAAAAGGCCGCGCCGAAGACGGAGCCCAATAAGATCGACGAGGTCGTGGAGAAGCAGGTGACGGAAAAGGCGAAGGAGGATTATCCCCCCGCGCCCGACTACGGCAACGACCCCCTGGAATACTATTCCGACGCGGACTGCCGCGCTGTGAACACCAGCCTCGAGGATTATGTGGACCTGTATCCCCTTGAGGAGGAGATGATCCTCAGCGTCATCCTGAAGGTCCTGGCCTACAACGGCTACACCGAAGCGCAGTGGGTGGACGCCGGGGAGCTGATGCTGGACCTGGCCGTGCTCATGGAGGACATCGACGACGCGCTGTTCGATTTTCGCCTCTTCGGCACCGACGCACGGCTGCCGGAGGACCTCTTCCCCTATGTCTGCGAGGCCTTGTATATGGATTGGATCCCGGACTACCGCGTCCGGCCCGAATCCGATCCTCCCGCGCCGGAATGGCTGGAGGATTGGCGGCAGTACGAGGACTTCCGGGAGGAGGACCTGGACTGGGATGAAGTGCGCCGGCTCCTGGACCTGGATGAGCCGATGCCGGATCCCTATGAGGCCATCTATGAAAATGCTTACCCGGGACTTTATTTTACCGACGGCACCTGGACCTATGATCCGGAAGACCCCGACGATCCCTATGATCCCGACTGGCCGGAAGACCCCGACGAGCCCTATGATCCCGATTGGCCGGATGATCCGGAGGAGCCCGACGGCCCGCAGTCCGGAACGTTCGCCGTCGAATCCAAATCCTGGCCGGAATACGGACTGTATTTCGACGAGGAAACCGTCCGGGAGCTGGCAGAGCAGACGGAAAGCGACTTCCACTATTATCTGGACCTCGCCTGGCAGGAAGACCATGAATACTGGGACAACAGCTCCATACATGGATACGAGGAAATGATCCTGCGGGTTGGGCCGGACTTTGACAGCATCGGCTGGTTCAGCGATTCCCGGACCGGCATATACTGCACGCCGGGACCCACCGAATGGAACGGTTACGAATCTCCCGAGTACACGTATTATATGGCGATCTCCGCGGACGGGATCTGGGCGGTGTTTGACCCGGACACCGGGGACGTCTATGACTACGGCATCCTGATCCCGGACAAGGACGGTTATGATCTCTGGTATACCGTCACCGCCTATGGAGGATTCATGACCATCTGGGAATTTGACTACGGTTTTCTGATCACCAGCGAATACGGGTCGCTGGAATATGTTTACGACGACTGATGCTTTGCTCCCCGGGCTGATCCCGGGGTCGGGGCCTGCGCAGGCTTGTCCTTCCGGGCCCCGGGAAGCGATAATAAAATAGTTTCAGAGGAGAAAATGAAATGAAAAGGTTCTTTGCGGTTCTCTTAGCGCTCCTGCTGGTGCTGGGAGTCTTCGGCTGCACGAAGCAGGAACAGCCGCAGCAGCCCACCCAGCAGCCCACACAACAACCGACCCAACAGCCCACGCAGCAGCCTACCCAGCAGCCTGCGCCGGAGCCGACTGCGGAGCCGACGCAGGAACCGGCCCCGGAGCCCGCGGCGGAGGAATGGGACTTCACCGTGCTTGTGGAGCGCTCCGAGCAGGAGTATACGGCGGAGGACGGCACGGTGATCGCCAAGGAGAGCGTTGAGCGGCCGGTCCTGGCGCTTGTGAACGCCGGCGGCGAGGCTTACGCCGACACGGAACCCGGTCGGGGCGTGACGGCGCAGCAGCTTGCCGTCTGCCAGACCTTCAACGACGCGGCGGCCGCCCTGGGCGTCTGGGACATCGACATCGAGGAAGAAGGCCGCACGATCTACGAAATGCGGAAGGAGTCCGGCGACGAGATGCCCCCCGTAGGCAGAGAGATCACCGTATCGGAGATCTACCGGAACGGCGCCCTGCTGAGCGTCCTGGAGGGGGATTATGCCTATCTGGGCGGCGCGCACCCGGACTACGGCCTGCGTGCCTGGAATTATGACCTCGGCAGCGGAAGGTTCTTCGATCTGATGGACCTGACCGACCGCCCGGCGGAGCTGCGGGAGACCATCGCCTATGAAGTCGCCGCACAGATCGCCGCCAGCGAGATCCGGGAGGGCTATTATGAGGACTGGTTCGACCGGCTCCTGGCAAAGGAGAGCTTTGAAGCCTGTTTCGGCGCGGAGGGCATGACGGTCTTTTTCCAGGAATATGACATCGCGCCCCATGCCGTCGGTATTCCGGTGTTTGAGATCCCTTACAGCTCCATCAGCCGGTTCCTGAACGCCTACGGGGAACAGCTGCTGGATCTGCCTTTGGAAGCGAAGGTGATCGGTGACTTCCATGAGGCGCAGCGCCTGTGGAGCTGGCTGGAGGCCGGCGCGCCGGTGGATTATAGCGACAGCCGCACAGAGGGCGATATCTGGTACTTCCGCGTCGATGATCCGGACGTCCAGACCCTTGCCGACGTGAAGGCGATGCTGTCCGGGTACGTGGACGAGAGCTTCGTAGAGGAGCGCCTTGCCGGAAACGGCGTGCTCCGCGAGTTTGACGGCGTGCTCTATGCGGCCGACGTGGGCCGGGGGGACGATCTCTCCATCGCCTCTGTGGATTATGCTGCGCTTTTGAGCGGCGAGGGCGGCAAGGTCATCGTGACGATCCATCGCCAGGACTATGACGACGCCTCGGGCGACTGGATGCCGACCGGCGAGACCGACGTCCACGAGTTCCCCTTCACCCTGCGCGCCGGCCACGCCGTTTTCAGCACGATGGAGAATATCTATTGACGGAAGGTTCCCCGGAGGGTGATCGCCAAGACTGCCGACACGGGTTCTGCCCCCCTATCCTTCCGCGGCGATCCCGGGACGGTTTCCGTTCGCGCCCTGTTTTCACCGGAAAAGCATAAGGCTGCTTCTCAGCATGCGGTTCACAAAGGCTGTGATCGTTTCCTTGTCGTATTTGGCATAGCCCTCCACGAATACGTGCAGCAGCCCGTTGGAAAGGTGGGTATACAACAGATCCAGATCGTCCTCCGTGGCTTTGGGCAGCTGCTGCCGCCAGTGGGCAAGGCTTCTGTCCCGGGCGAGGGAGATCATCCTCCGCAGCACGGAGGAACTCATGTTGCCGAATATGAGCACGTCGCAGGCGTCGCGGTTATTTTCGACAATGCCGTAGAACGCTTCGATCATGAATGAGACATGGAAGGATCTCTCAAGGACCAGAGCCTGTCCGAAAGCGTCCACCAATTCGTTCTCGATGCTCTCCAGGAGGGCAAAGCAGTCGCTGTAATGGGAATAGAAGGTGGCGCGGTTCAGTTCAGCCAGGTCGCAGACCTCCTTCACCGTGATCTTGTTGATCGGTTTCTCCTTCAGGACCTTCAAGAGCGATTCCTTCAGGATCCTCTGGGTATAACGCACCCGTGCGTCCGTCTTCTTCATGTTGCTTGCCCCCGACCTCATTTCCAAAGTTTTTCCAAATAAGCAACAGGCCGCTCCGGTCTGTTGCTTATTTTTCAGTTCCGGAAGATGTGACGATTGATTTTCCTGCCCCGTTAGAATACGATATCAGCGAAAGTTAATCAACACCTATGTGCTTAAATCTTCGGAGGCAGCGGCGATGAAAAAGTATCTCGTCACGGGAGCGACGGGCTTTCTCGGAAGAGCCGTAGCAGCGGAGCTCCTTGCGCGCGGTGCGAAGGTGTTTGCGCTGGTCCTGCCGGATGATCCCCTGGCCGCGGCGCTGCCGCAAGGCGTGACCCCGGTCATCGGAGACGTGTGTGACGCTCCTTCGCTTGCCCGCCTCTTTTCGTTTTCGGACTCGGAAACCATCGTGATCCACTGCGCGGGGGTCGTTTCGATCTCTTCCCAGCCCGGGGAGGACCTGTACAGGGTGAATGTTGAGGGGACCCGCAATATCCTGAGCCAGTGCTTTCTGCACAACGTAGGGAAGCTCGTCTATGTGAGCTCTGTCCACGCGATCACGGAAGCGCCGCCGGGACTGGTGATGACGGAGCCGGTCAGCGTATCCGCTTCCCTTGTGAGCGGGCATTATGCAAAGAGCAAGGCGATGGCGACAAGCCTGGTCATAGACGCGATCAGAAACAGGCTGCCGGCCTGCCTGGTCTTTCCCTCCGGCATCATCGGCCCCGGGGATGCCGGGGAAGGCAGCATCACCCATATGCTGTCGTCCTTCCTCGCGGGAAAGCTGCCCTTTGCGGTGCGCGGCGGCTATGACTTTGTGGATGTCCGGGATGCGGCAAAGGGGATCGTGTCCTGCGCGGAGCGGGGAAAGCCGGGCAGCGGCTATATCCTCTCCGGGCACTATGCCTCGATCCGCGAGATCCTGGAGCTGGTGAAAAAGGAAACCGGCCTGAAGCGGGCCGTGCGTTGCCTGCCCATCGGCCTTGCAAAGCGGATCGCACCTTTTTATGAACGCATCAGCGTGAAGAAAAGCAAAAAGCCTTTCTTCACTCCGTATTCGATCGCGGTTCTGGCTTCAAACGGCCTTTTCAGTCATCAGGCTGCGACGGCGGCTTTCGGCTATGCGCCGAGACCCCTCCCGGAGACCCTGCGGGACACGCTGCTGTGGCTGCGGGGCGAATGACCGCGGTTGTCGAATGTTCAGAGACAAAGGAGGCTGAGGGCTTGATTTTGATGTTCAGGCGAACGGGGCCTATCTGCGTTGTTCTTATGTTCTTTCCGGCCTCTTGAATCTTTGGGCTTTTCTCATTTCCGCCAGTCACGGCGGCTTATGCATAGCGACCATTTCTTCACTCCTCCGGTAACCGATATTCAAACCGGCGTGCGCGTTGGCTAATCTTCGGTTGCTCAATCGGACACGGGATCGGGCTGTGATCAGGGAGACATCCCTCCTGATTCACAGCCCGATCCTATTTGCTTACCGCAGACGGGCAAGCCTGTGGGCGCTTCTTCGGGTTTTTTACAGCCAGCGGGCGTCACCTGGCCGGATCGTCGCAGGGAAAAGCACCTTGGCCTGCTCGGTAAAGGGCAGCCGCTGATGATTACGGCAGCCCCGTTTTGACTAGCAAAGACAGCTTTTCCTGCCGGCAGTCAGCCGGCGGTATACGGGCAGGAGCAGAAGCATCATCAGGAAAAAGCTCACGTCATAGCTCAGATACACCACGCGCATCGTCTGAAATACCGGGATCAGCAGCGTGCACCAGAGTACGCGGAAGACGGCATAGCACAGGAGCGTGCAGAGCATGGGCCAGAGGGTTTTCCCGTAGCCCTTGATCGCGCCGAGCCATACCTGATTCATGGCGTAGACCACATAGAAGGGCAGATTGAACTGAACCGCTTCCCTGGCGTTGTGCAGGATCCCCGGCGACGCGGTAAAGAGCCGAAGCAAAAGCGGCGCGGATGCCGTAATCAGCAGGCTCAGCGGGAAAATGACCGCCCAGCACATGCGAAGGCTCCGTTTTACCGCCTCGATGATCCGGTCCGTGCGTCCTGCGCCGTAATTCTGCCCGACAAAACCGGTCAGGGCGATGCCGTAGGCGAAGGCGGGGAGATACAGGCAGCCCTCCAGCTTGGCATAGAGCGTCATTCCCGCCATGGCGTCCGGTCCGAAAGCGTCGATGCAGGTCTGGATCAGCAGGGAAGAGATGCTCATAAAAAGCGCCTGCATCCCTGCGGGCAGCCCGATCTTCAGAATATCGAAAAGCTCTTTCGGGGAGAGCCCTTTTCCTGTCAGGCCCAGGGCGCAGCCCTTGTCCAGCGTCGTGAGACGGCGCAGAAGCAGCGCCGCCAGCAGCCATTGGGAGGCAAGCGTGGCCGCCGCAGCGCCGCGGACGCCGAGATCCAGCCCGATCACCAGCAGCGCGTCCAGCGCAAGGTTCAGCGCACAGGAGAAGAAGAAACAGCGCAGCGGACCGCGGCTGTCGCCCAGCGAACGCAGCACCGCCGCGCCGACATTGTAGAAAAGCTGCGCGGCGATCCCGCAGCAGACGATCCGAAGATAGGCTGCCGCCGGCGGGCGCACCGATTCCGGGCAGCGCAGCAGTCCCAGCAGAGCATCGGATGCGGCAAAACCGAGGATGGAGAGCAGGACGCCAAATGCGAACACCAGTCGAAAGACGCTCGTCATCGTCTGCCGCAGCTTCCCAATATCGCCCGCGCCGAACAGCTTCGCAGTCACCGCGCTGACGCCGGAGGAGAAGCCGATGAAAAAGTTGATGAACACGCTCAGCAGCAGCCCGGCGATCCCGGTGGCGGCCAGCGCGCCGGGCTCACCGAAATGCCCCAGCACGGCGCAGTCCGCGGCGTTGTAAAGCTCCTGCAGCAGCTGTGTGACCAAAACCGGAAGCGCAAAGGCCAGCAGCGTTTTCCCAATCGGGCCTTCGTCTACGTGAACGGCTTTCTCCATCTCTCCACCTCCTTTGATTTCATTATATCTCTGCGTATACAGACAGGCTATTCCGGGAATTTTATGCAGAGATATAATAAACTGTTATTTCTCGCTTGCGGAATAGGAAAGGAAGTGCTATTGTGAGGAGCGGGGGAGGAATGTAGATGGAACTGCGGCAGCTGGAATACTTTCTGGAGTGCGCCCAGCGCGGCTCCCTGACGCGGGCGGCGGAGGCGCTCTATACGACGCAGCCCCATGTCAGCCAGGTCATCCGGGCGCTGGAACGGGAACTGGGCGTGGCTCTGTTTCGCCGCACCGGAAGCGGCATCGTGCTGACCGAGGACGGCGAACGTATCCGCTTTTACGCGGAAAATGCCGTGAAAAATGCCGCGCTGATCCGGGACGCCGCCGCCGACGCCGGCGGGGAAACGCTGCGAATCGCAGCCAATCCCAGCAGCCGCCTCGCCTATCTGGCGGAGGAGTTTTTCCGTTCCGACGCTTCGGGCGGCATGACGCTGCAATATACGGAGTGCAGCATCGAACAGATGATGGAGCTGCTGGAGCACCGGCAGTATGATCTGGGGTTTCTCTTCGTGCCGGACCACAAGCGCGCTGCCTTTTCCCATTTGGCCCGGCGGCGGCACCTGGAATACCTGCCGCTGCTGCAAAGCGATCTGGTGCTCCACTGCGGCCCGGCCAGTCCCTTTTATGGGCGGGAGCGTGTGACGCCGGAGGAGCTGGATGGCCTTGCCTGTGTCCAGATGGAGGATGATTTCTTTTCCCTGGAGGAGCTTTTGACGGAGCATGAGGCCTTTCGCAGCGGAAAATGCTCTCTGCGGAAATGCGTGCGCACCAACAGCGACCACCTGATGCTGGACATGCTGCGCTCCACGGATTACTGCAACATCGGCAGCTATTGGCTTCGGGAAAACCGGCGGGCTTCCGAGACCTGCCGGGCGCTGATCGAGGGCTTCGAGGGCCGGGTCGCCTTCGGCTGCCTGTCCATCGACAACCGGCCGCTCCGTTCGCCCGCCGCGGCATTTTTGGAACGGCTGCGGAAAGAAATCGGGTGACGCTCATACGCGCCGGAAAAGGCGGGAGCATCGATCGCAGATAGTATGTCGAAGCCGGAAAAAACCGGCAGCGCAAGGAGGCGCAGCATGAAAACGATCGTCGGGACGATCCTCGAAGACGGCTTTGCAGAGTTTTCCCGTCATGGCGAAAAATACCTGATCCAGCCGGAGAGCAACAAAGGGTGCCACTATCTCAGCCTGTGGCGTCTCAACCCCAAAGCGGCCTGCTTGTGCCGCGTCTGCTTTGATGTTTTTGACGGAGTTTCGGAAGAGACCATAGAGGAATTGTTCCTTCAGCAGCTCCCGGACGGACAAACGGTTCGGGACTTGGTTTCCGGTTCGGAACCTCGCTTCAACTGACAAGTCAGAAAACGAAAGCGCCGGCCGCATCCTTTTCGGATTCGACCGGTGCTTTTTCTACACGGCGCTGTTTTGCAGCGCGCCCTTGTTCCGTATCCGCATCACAGGACGGACTGGACGCTCCCGCTCTGCAGCTCCTTCTCCTGTTCCTTTTCCTGTTCCTTTTCCAGCGACACCGCGGTGTTCACCATCTCCGCCATTTTGTCCAGGGTGAAGGTCCGCGTGTCGTTGAGCCAGGCCCGCCGCTGGTGCTCCGGCAGATCCCGGAAGGATTCGTCGATCTTCTCCGCGGCCTCGCTCATGTTCTGCCCCACCGTCACGATGGCCCTCTCGTATTCCGGGGTCAAAAACTCCTTCAGGTTCGCCGCCGTCATCTTCTCCGGATCCTTGTAAATGTCCGCCAGGACGTAGCGGATCTTGTCCCGGTCGTCCTTGCTGACCTCCGTCGGGTCCGTGGGCAGCTCCTTGGCCCGCTGGATCCACTTATGCTCCACAGGCAGACATCTGATTTGACGCAAAACAGGACTCGCAGAGTGTCTGAGGCCGTTGACGGGGCGCAGGAAATGGGATATGCTTAATATGGCAGCTGGAAACCGAAAGCACAGGCAGCCCGACTTCGTTCCGGAGGTAATGCATATGTACGAGATCGACAAGTCCCTTCTGGAAAAAATAGACGCCCTGGAGCTCAGCGAACGCAACCTGGCCTGGCGCAAGGCGATGAAGGAGGCTCCCTGGCGCGTGTACGTGGATCGGGAACGCCTGGCCGTTCAGTCCTGGCGGGAGACCGAGGGCGAGGATCTGGAGCTCCGCACCGCCAAGATGCTGAAGAAGGTCATGGACAACGTGCCCATCAAGATCCATCCCTTCGATGAGATCGTGGGCCGCCCCACCACCGGCGTCATCGGCTGCCAGACGGCCATCAGCGTCTGCGGGGACTATATCCACGACATCTGGAACGACGACGGGGTCATCGGCGTCACTCTGGACGCCTCCGCCATCCTGAACAAGGAGGAACTTGAGGTCCTGCGGGAGGCAGCACGCCTCTTCGAGCCGGGCTGCATGCCCAAGCGCACCTACGACGCCTGGCATGCTCTGGTGGGGGACTGGGCGATCCAGGCGGAGGAAGCCAAGCTGCGGGACCCCAGCCTGCGCAACGGCATCACCGGCCAGTCTACCTCCGCCCTGGACTGGCCCAACATCCTGCCCGCCGGACTGAAGGAATATATCCGCCGCTGCGAGCAGCACATTGAGGACTATATCGCCTCAGGCGGCACGGACGTGAACAAAGTCTATTTCTGGCAGGCCGCCATCATTACGCTCCGGGCCACCATCGACCACTCCCGCCGCTATGCTTCCCTGGCCAGGGAAATGGCCGCCGCCGAAAGCGACCCTGCGGAGAAGGCGCGGCTCCTGAAGATCGCGGAGACCTGCGATTATGTGCCGGAAAACCCGCCCCGCACCTTCCACGAGGCCCTTCAGTTCATGGAGATGTGCTCCCTGGCCAAGATGTTCGAAAACCCCATGCAGAATAACTCCCACTGGGCCCGCGCCGACCAGTATCTTTACGGATATTTCAAGAATGACCTGAAAAACGGCGTGCCGCTGGAGCAGATCGCCTCCGACCTGGCGGACATGATCGGCCGCTGGGGGACCCAGACCTTCGTTTCCGACGATATGAACAAGGAGACCCATCAGATCAACTTCGGCATCAACAACGTCATGGTGGGCGGTCTGGGCCAGGATCATACGGATATGACCAACGAACTGAGCTACCTTATCCTCCATGTGGTGGCCAAGCTGAAGCTCTCCAGCCCCACCGTGGGCCTCCGGTGGAACAACCAGACCCCGGACTGGATCATGCGCAAGGCTATCCGCACCAACCTGGAGACCAGGGGCGGCATCCCCCTGTTCCAGAGCGATGAGGTCATGATCCGCAAATACATGGACTGGGGCATCCCCTACGAGGAGGCCTGCGAGTGGCGGGGCCTGGGCTGCGTCTATCCCTGCCTGCCCAACCGGGCGGAGCACTACGGCGCCGAGGGCGTGGCGGCCTACAACCTGGCGGGCGTCCTGCATCTGACCCTGCACAACGGCCTGGACATCAACGGGGTGCGCACCGGCCTGGAGACCGGCGACCCCCGCAGCTTCGCGTCCTTTGAAGAACTCTATGAAGCCTTCTTCAAGCAGGAAAAGGCGCTGGTCCATAAGGCCCTGTGGCTGGGCGCCGTGGCCCGGGACATCTGCTGGGAATTCATCCGTACCCCCTTCCTCTCCATCCTGGGCATCGAGGCCAGCATGGATCTGGGCCAGGACCTCACCAAGGCCCATCCCGACCACAGCATGTTCGGCGTGTCCGACCGTGCCATCATCGACGTGGCGGACTCCTTCGTGGCCATCAAGAAGCTGGTATATGAGGACAAGGTCCTTACCATGGCGGAGCTGATGGACGCCCTGGACTCCAACTTCGCCGGGGAAAAGGGCGAGGAGATCCGGCAGCTCTGCCTGCGTCAGCCCAAGTACGGCAACGACATCGAGGAGGCCGACGAGATGGTCAGGCGAGTGTCCGACCGCTCCGCCGAGATCATCTACTCCTTCAACAACGCCCCCTTCCGCAATATGATCATCTCCCGGGAGGGCCTGGCCTGGCACTATTTCGGCGGTCTGGGCGCCGGGGCTCTGCCGGACGGACGGCCTGCCCTGGAGCCTTTGAACGACGGCTCCCTGAGCCCCATGCGCGGCGCAGACAAAAGCGGGCCCACCGCCGTGCTCCGCAGCGCCATGAAGTCCGGCTACTCCAGCGTCTGCTGCGCCGCCGTGCTGAACCAGAAGTTCAATTCCTCTCTCCTGGGCTCCCCTGAAAGCATCGACAAGCTGATCGCCTACACGAACGCTTATATGAAGGCGGGGGGCTCCCACATCCAGTACAACATCCTGGACACGGAGCAGCTGAAGGACGCCAAGGCCCATCCGGAGAATTACTCCGACCTGATCGTGCGCATCGGCGGCTTCAGCGCCTACTTCGTGCAGCTCAGCAAGGGCATCCAGGACGACGTGATTTACCGCAGCGAGTTCGAGCTGTAAGGGGAGGGGCCCGGTATGGCACTGACCGCACGCATTTCCAATATCCAGGGATACTCCATCCATGACGGACCCGGTATCCGGACGGTGGTCTTCCTGAAGGGCTGCCCTCTGCGCTGCCGCTGGTGTGCCAATCCGGAAAATCTGGAGGACCGGGTGCGCGTGGGCTTCCTGGCAAACCTCTGCAAGCACTGCGCCCGCTGTGCGAAGGTCTGCCCCCGGGGGGCCATCCTGCCGGATGCGGACAGGCGCATCGACCGGGAAAAGTGCGACGATTGCGCCCAGTGCGTGGAGGCCTGCTTCTATGACGCGCTGGTGCGCTATGGCGAGGAAAAGACCCCGGCGGAGGTCTTCGACCAGGTGCGCCGGGACAAGATATTTTACGATTCCTCCGGCGGCGGCGTCACCGTCTCCGGCGGGGAGCCCCTGACCCACGCGGACTTTGTGGCGGAACTCTTCACCCTCTGCCGGGGGGAGGACATCAATACCTGCGTGGAGACCTGCGGCTGCGTGCCCCGCAGCGCCTTTGAAAGGGTGCTGTCCCTGACGGATACCTTCTACTTTGACCTGAAGATTATGGACAGCGGAAAGCACCGGGAGTATACGGGTCAGGGTAATGAGCAGATCCTTTCCAACGCCCGGTACCTGGCGGACAGCGGCGCGAATATCCTTTTCCGTCAGCCCCTGATCCCCGGCGTCAACAGCCCGGAAGAAAATGTGAAGGCCTCGGCGGACTTCATCCGAGGCCTTGGCAGAGAGGATCTGGCCCTGCAGCTCATCCCCTATCACCGCATGGGCACTTCCAAATACGCTGCCCTGGATATCCCCTACACCTTGGAGGATATGAAGCCCATGACAGCCGAGGAGGTGGAGGCGGTGCGGGCTCTGTACGAGAGCTTTGGCGTTTCCTGCACCGTCTCCAAATAGACGAATATACCCTGCGGGGGCTGCGCTGTGCCGCAGCCCCCGGTTTTTTCGTCCGATCAACAGGAGAATCCCGTCAGTCACGGATCAGCTGTTCCAGCGTTTCGAACAGGTGTTCCGATTCCACAGGCTTGCTCAAATGCGCATTCATGCCTACCTGAAGCGAACGCTGAACGTCCTCGTCAAAGGCGTTCGCAGTCAGGGCGATGATCGGGATCGATTTCGCATCCGGCCTGTCCAGCGCCCGGATCGCCGCGGCCGCCTCCAGTCCGTCCATGACCGGCATGCGTATGTCCATAAGGACCGCCGCGTATGTGCCTTCCGCGCTCTGGGCGAACATATCCACGGCGATCCGGCCGTTCTCCGCATGATCGGCTTCCATATCGCGCAGGCTGAGGATATTCATCATGATCTCGGCATTGATCTCCATGTCTTCCGCGAGCAGGATGCGCTTCCCGGCCAGGTCGGCCTTATGGATGACCCTGTGCGCGGCAAGTCTCCTCTGGAGGGCCTGTTTGAACTCGTCAAGCACGCTGGAAGCGAACAGCGGCTTTGCAATAAAGCTGTCCACGCCGGCGGAGATCGCCTCTTCCATGATGTCGTCCCAGCTGTATGCCGTGAGAATGATGATGGCGGAGTCGTCGTCATATTGCTCTCTGATCCGGCGCGTGACCGCCACGCCGTCCTGCTCCGGCATTTTGAGATCTACCAGGATCAGGTTGTAAGCTGCCATTCTGCCGTGGGCAAGCTCCAGCATTTTCATCGCTTCGTCCCCGCTGAGGCAGGTGTCCGATACGATACCCACCTCCTCCAGCACCAGCTTGGCATGGGCACAGGCGTCGGGATCGTCGTCAATGATCAGGACGCGCAGATCCTGCGGACGCATCTCCAAATTCTCGTGCATCCTCTCCTTATCCGAGGTCCGAAGGGTCACGGAAACGGTGAAGGTGGTGCCGACGCCCTTTTCGCTTTCGACGGAAATATTGCCGTTCATCATTTCCACAAGGTTTTTGGTAATGGCCATGCCCAGACCGGTGCTGCCGTACTTATTCGCCTTGCCCTCGTCCTCCTGTGAGAAGGTATCAAAAACCTTCGGCAGAAAGTCCTTGTCCATGCCGATTCCGGTGTCCTTCACGATGAAGCGCAGGGTCGCCTTGTCCTCGAAGCTGCCAAGGGGCTCCACAAGGAAGGTGACGCTTCCTCCGGCCGGGGTGAATTTGACGGCGTTGCTCAGAATGTTGAGGAGGATCTGCTTGAGCTTCATATCGTCGCCGATATAATAGCTGTTGACCTTGCCGGTGATGCGGCAGTCATAAGACAGTCCCTTCTCCTGGCACTGGCCGTTGATCATGGTGTTGATCTGCTCCAGAACCTCCTGCAGGGAAAATTCCTCATTCTTCAGCGCCATTCTTCCGCTCTCGATCCGGCTCATATCCAAAATCCCATTGATCAGGGAGAGCAGATGCTTCGCGCTTTCGGAGATCTTTTGAAGGCGTTCCCTCGTGAGGTCGTTCAGGTCCGGATCCTGGAGCGCAAGGGTATTCAGTCCGATGATGGCGTTCATGGGTGTGCGGATCTCATGGCTCATTGAGGACAGGAAGGAAGTTTTTGCGGCATTCGCCTCCTCTGCCTGCGCCAGTGCGGATTTGAGCGTTTCCTGCTGCTCCGACAGCGCTTTCTCCATCTGTTTTTGCTTCGTGATATCCACAAAGATGCCGATATAAGTGATGGGGGTGCCGTCGGGCCGGCGTGTCAGCTGGCCCATGGCATGAAACCAGCGCCAGCCTTCCTTTTTTGTTTTCAGCTGATACTCGACATCATAGGCCGTCCGGCCGGTATAATCGTTGATCGCGTCGTAAAATTGCTTCAGTACGCGCTCCTTGTCGTCCTTGGCCAGCAGATCGGACCAGGATTCCAGCTTGTCGGGAAAATCCTCTTTGCTGTTGTAGCCCAGCATCCGGCGGAACGTGTCCGACCATGTGACGCTGGCCATTTGCCCCTGCTTGTCAAAGTCCATGTACCAGGGGCCGGAATCCAGCATTTCATGCAAAGCGGTCAGCGATTCATTCTGCCGCTCCTGCTGCAACAGCTGGTCCTGCAGCTTCAGCCGCGTCTCCAGCTCCTGCTGTTTGACTCTGTTCTCGGCCTCCACCGTCTCTTTTTCCAGCATGAGGCGGCTGTTCTTTCGATTCTGGGTAACGACGACAAAGAATATGCCGAACACCAGGAGCGTGGTGAGAACGCTCTGCATCAGGTTGCGGTTGATAATGGCCCTGGTAATGATATTGATCTGCTCACCGACGACGCTTTCCCGGATCAGATAGGTAAGCATCCAGTCCGTGCCCGTGACCGGAAGATAATACAGGGTCTCTTCGATGCCGTTGTAGTTGAAGGTGATCACACCTTCCCGTCCGGCAGAGAAGTCCCCATTCACCTGTTCAAAAGAGGAGCCATCCTCAAATACGGCGATGGTCAGAGCATCCAGAAGATTATCGCTGCTGGCCAGTCCGCCCAGAACCACGTTGGTCAGGGAAATGCCGGTCCTGTCATACAGGTTGCAGAAGGTCACGCCGTTGGCGTCAGACTGGAGAGACAGTCCCTCCAGCAGGACGTCCATATCGATTTCCATGAAGCAGCAGGTCAGCGTTTGCCCGTTAAAGGGCAAATGCTCGACCGGTACGGCGATGACGACCTTTTTGTCCTCGGTGTTGATGTCTTTGATGGATACCTGCGGGCCTGCAATGGTCATATAATCAAAGCTGTAATCGCCGATGTTGTAGATCGGCCCCTGGGAAGTATAGATCGTCCCGCCGGTATCCACGAATGCAAACTTCTCGGCGCTGTAGAGCTTTTTCATCCTGGCCTGAAAGGCCTGAAGATGCTCCATATCCGACAGATCGGTCTCATCCAGCAGCTCCAGGGCGTGGTCAATATTCTGAATGTTGCTGTATATATTGGAGGCTACGACCTGCTCCCTTCGGCCCGCCAGTTCGCCCAGATAGAAATTGCTGACAACGTGAACCGCTTTTTCTGTATTTTTCCGGGCGCTGACGCCCGTCAGAAACGTAGATAAAACCAGAAGCAGCACAATGACAGCGGCGCTGATCACGGTTATTCTCAGCGTGCCGGCCCTCAGCTTATCTCTCATGTTTCTTCCCTTTCTGCGATCGCTGCCGCGCAGCTCAGCTTTTTCGTTTCAGGCAGTCATTCTCCCTGCATGCATGCCCGGTTCCTGCGTATTGCGCAATTTATATAATGTTATCATGTAACTTATCCGATTTCAATAAGCCGGCAATATTCATGGCCGGCAGCGGTATAAAAGGATACCGACATGGATCGGGCTTGGCAACACAGGCGCTCCATGACGATATGAGGGCAATGCCGGTCAACCTGGCATTGCCCTCATGCTGCTGATTAAGTTTTATTGACTGCACAAGTATGCTGAAGGAAGAAAGCGTCAGATGCTCCTACCGCCAGTTTTGCCCTGGATGTTTACGGACATGCCTCACAGAAAATGAGGCAGAAGTCGGCGGACCGCATGGAACAGTACATCATGGGCGTTATGGACAATTAGGCTAAAATTAGGCTAAAAACAAAGCGGAGAGCCTCGAAACCCTTTAGTTTCAAGGCTCTCCGTGGAGCAATCGCCCAAAATCGCTATTTCGGGAAATTGCTCTGATATCACCAACAGTAAGTATATTATCTATCATATACGTTAATGGTACAACATGTGCTCTGGAGCGGCTTTTGATGCCTCCTTCCCCTCATGCCCGGCAGAGGGAATACGACCGTTGCATGGTCGAAGTCCTCGACTTTCATGGACGAGGGGTCGTTTTACCAAAGGAGGATTCTTTTTTCTCTCATAGCAAACGCTTTGGGAACAACCGGCAAGGCCAGTGGTTTTCGTTTACAAATAAGGCGCCCCGGCGCAAGAACGCAGGGGCACCGCGATTGGAATCGCTCAGTACTCTGTCTGCGTGTAATACCACTCGATCTGGCCCGCGGAGCATGAGAACCGAATGCAGATGGTTTTGCCGATCTCCTTCGTTCTGTCGGGGATGGGACCGCTGAAGACCATGGTCCCGTTCATGTCGCCGGTGAGGAAGTTCGTGTTGGATTCTCCCGGCCAATAGCTCTTTTCCCCGTCGGGACCTTTGAGATAGCCCCCGAATCCGTCGGAAATGCTGATGGCACCTGCAGGCGCGGTGCACCGCTTGCCATCGTTTTTTTCGCCATGGAAATTGGCAACCCGATAGTTGACCTCCAGGGTGATCTCGCCCCCTGCAGGGATCATAGTGGGCGGCGTGTCGCAGCCGAACACAAGGTCGGCATAGGTATATTCGTTGCCGTAGCTCCAGCGATAGAGATATTGCATCCACTCCTTGCCGTCCTTCTGGCCCACATAGGAATACTGATATGTATCCGGGTAAACGGTATCGTCCACGATGACCTTCATGTCGGTAAAGACCCAGTAGCGGCCCTGCGGGGGCTTCGCGCCGAGATAGATCGTTCTCGTATCGGCGTCATAGTCCACTTCCTTGCCCAGGGCCTTGCCGATGGTCCGGATGGGCAGATAGGTGGTGCCGTTGTAGTTGGCGATCTCCACGGGGTTGCCGTTGGCGTCCTCCGGCTGGACGGTCTGCCCGTCCACCATGAGGGTATAGCCGCCCACCAGCACATCCCACGTCTGCCAGACGCCGCTCGCCCCCAGCACGGGCAGGGCCAGAGCGATCATCACGGCTACCGCGAGCATGCCAAACAAGAAAGATTTCCAATGGAACCTGCTTTTCATATCGCGCCTCCTTATCCGTTATTTCATGATGTGATAGTTTATATTACCAATGGAGGTAAGTCTTGTCAAGAAAAGCGGTCAGCAGCGGTCAGCGGCGGCCGCCGGAAGGTGCCTCGGGTGCGAAATGGTACACTTCGTTCTTCATCTTGATGCGATGGCCGTAGATGCCCGTATTTGCTTGCTCTAGGGGATAAATAGCATTTTTGGGCATAAGGGGTGGACCAATCGCGCAAAAATGCTATTTGCGAGACTGATTAGGAATATTAACTTTCGTATTGAAATATCGTCCTCGTCTGAAAATTCGCCATTCAACGTCTGTTCGGCCTTCATGGCGGAAAAGCCCGTCAGGGTGCCGTAAATGGCCCCCGCATTCTGCTCTTCCACCTTTCCCGTCAGGGTGATGCTCTCGTCCCCGGCAGGGGAGCCGTTGAGGATCAGAATGCTCATGCCTTGCCTCCGATGGTGGTCGAATTTTGTGGGGGAGGGAAAAAGCCGGAGCGTGATCAGTAGAAGGATTCCAGGGTGCTGGCGCCCGGCATCATCAAAACGAATTTGAAGTCGCCGGTTTCGCTCGTGTTTTCGGTGTAGTCGTTTCCCGACGAATGAGTGTTGGCGACGGTGCCATAGAGATTGATATGCACGATGCTCGGCTCGCCCCCTTCCAATTCGATTCGGAATCTGCTTTGCGTCGGATTGATCTTCGTCAGCTCCCGGAGGCCCTTGTAGGCATAGGATCCTTTGTCGTCATACCCATACCATTTCTGTTCCACTCGGATGCTGTCCGGCACTTCGGTCAGTATGCCGGATATCTCGTATCCGCTTTCCTCCGTGATCCTGCCGCGAACCGTAAAACCGCCCCGGCTGGCGCTGCGTTCCACGTTTTCTTCATAGTAAGAAGAATAATAGCTGTCGCTGAGCTCCGTGGCTGAGACAGTAATGGTAACGACGCCTTCTTTGCTGATGCTGACGCTGCCCGCCGCAGGGTTGGCTTCATGGAGCAGCTCGCTGAAGGAACCGCCGGGATAGGAATAGTCGGGCTCCAGCAGGGCGTCCCTCTTGAGCTCGAGTCCCTCGCAGATCACTGCCCGCCTTTCCTGCCGCTTTCCCCCTTCGACCTTGATGGTAATGTCCGCCTTCTTCTGCCCGGTCATCTTTGGGAGCTTGATATCCGCCGGGACCCAGAGATTGTATGGGTAATTTTCCCTGTCTTCCGTCTCCTTGAAGAGCATGGTATCCGGCGCGCCCATCATCAGATAATGGTAATAGGTGCAGCGGTAGACCACGTCCCCGCTGGCCGGCACCTCGGGCAGAAACTCCGGCGTATAGGGGTAATACCACTCCAATTTGTTGTAGGAGTCCTTGGAGGGGTCCCTGGTGTCCCGGGGGATCAGGGGCAGAAACAGGGGATGCGGATTCCCTCCGAAGCGCATGGGCGTGATGAGGGAGGGATCGTCGAAGCGCAGGCCCGGCTCTTCCGCGGCAAAGCGGGCGTTTTCCGGGATGCTCCGCCAGTTTTCTCCATAGATGGATTGCTGCAGCGTCTCTCCCCCCGTCAGGGCGGTGTCCTCCACATGGAAGACCAGCCGGGTGTTGAGAATGGGAAGCAGCTGCCTTTCCACTTCCTTCTGCAGGTTTTTGCAGCTTTCGTGCTGGATCTTCGCAACCGCATCCCGCAGGATCTCGTAGGTGCCGGCCTTGAGCTGATCTACAAAGGCGTTGGTGATCTTGAGGCGATCCGCTGCGGAAGCGCTGCGCAGGCGCTCCAGGCTGGCTGCCTCGCCCTCCTCCCCGCCCAGCCAGAAGGCGGCGTGGATGAAGGCTTCCTGCTTGTCCTCCGGCATGTTCCAGAAGGCCCAGGCATAGCTGAAGTAGAAATTGTCCAGGGCCTGGGACAGGTATTCCGGATCGTCGGAGCAGGTCTTGAGAATGGCGGTGAGGGCGTCCGCCCAGCCGGGGCTGAAGGAGGGAGACTTGCCGGTGGGAGAGGTGGTGATCTTCAGCCCCTTTCGGTTGACGGCCTTTTTGATCTTCTCCAGGTCCGCGTCATCCATGGTCTCCCCCATCTCCATCGTGAGATAGCGGAATTCGCTGCCGCGGACGGAGGGGTACAGCACCGCAGAGGAGCCGAAGTCGATCCGGTAGCAGCTGCCGGTATAGTATTGCAGGTACATCTCTTCCAGGGTCGGCCTGGATTTGGTTTCATATAACATCCGGTCTGTCAGTTTGTTGTAGATGTTGGTGCCGGACCACCAGAGGATGCAGACCACGGCGGCGACCCAGTTGGCGCAGCAGGCGGCTGCCAGAGCGGAGAGGGTGAGGCCGGCGATCTCCTGCTTGTACTTCCAGCAGGCTTCGGGATACGCCTGGATCATGGCGTATACATCCTTGTTGCCCCGGCGCATTTCCGATATGATCTTGAGATTTGTCAGGGCGATATCCATGATCAGGAAGGTTTTGCCCAACCCGAGATCCTCCAGCGCCTCGATAAAATCCCCGAATCCGCTGATGGTGCTGTCCGCCAGGCCGAACTTGCCCATAAGATCATGCAGCTGATTCGTCATTTCGTCCCTGGCTGCATCATCCACAGCTTCCATGCTGGGTGCGAAGAGCTTATCCAGCTTTGTCCCCAGGGCGGCGATATCTTTCTCGTCCTTTTTCTGATATTGATTCCACAGGCGATTCCAGTCGATGCCCACCTTCCACTCCATGGAGTTCTTCTTGCTGCTGGGGACCAGGACCAGAACGCCGCTTTTCAGGTTGACGGTGAAACCGTCGGAATCCACCAGTTCCAGCAGATCCTTGTCGAATTTATAGGTTTTCTCCCCCAGAACGCTGAAGTGGTCGGTATAAAGGACATAGCTGCTCCCGTCCTCCGAAAGCTCGGTGTATACGTCCTCCCACCGATCCTCCGTCTCGTTGTACCAGACGCAGCCGCCCAAGAGGCCTTCCGTCTCCCGCGGGATGGTGATGGCCACTTCCGAGGAGAATTCATGCTGTCCGGAGGCCAGGGAAAAATCGTAAGCCCGGATTGCCCAGCCCTCCTCTCCCGAGGAGAGCTCCGGCAGGGTTTTCACGATGAGAGTGTCCGTGTCTTCCTCCAGGTTCCAGGAGTTCAGCTGCACCTCCACTTGCCCGACTCGGACGTCGGGGGTCTGGCGGCTGACCTCCGCCTCCGCCCGGGGGGCCGAGTCGATCTGCTCCGGCGTATAGCGCAGGCGGATGGCTTCCGTGAAGGGGCTGTCCTCCTCGTCGTCTGCCGCCGCATCCGGCATGCTCCCCGGCTGGGGGCCGATGCCGTCCGTGGGGACCGGGGAGGCCGTGGGTCGGACGGAGACCGAGGGCCCGCCTCCGGGGCTGTCCTTTTTCCGCAGGAAGCCGGGATATTTGAGGCCGGCGATCCCCAGCTCCACCAGCATCACCACCGCCAGCAGGAAGCTGAGCAGACGGGTGCCTTTGCCGGCCCTGCGGCTTTCTCCGTTCCCGGCTGTCTGTGGATGGACTGACGAGCTACGGTTCGGCGCCGCGCCCTTGCGGTTTGCGGAGCCGGAACGGGCGCTGCTCTGGGGGTGGGGTTCTGCATCTCCCGCCCCGACGGGAAGCCCGTCGGAGATGGTCACGGTGCTGCCGGGCGGCGCGTCGATCACGATGGAAGCCGACCCCTCCTCCGCTGTCCGCGCACCGCAGGTTTTGCAGAATCTCGCCCCCTGCTCCAGCTCCGCGCCGCAGGCAGGGCAGAAGGTTTTCTTCCCGTTTTCCAGCTTCGCGCCGCAGGCGGGGCAGAAGAGGGCCCCTTCTTCCAGCTTCGCGCCGCAGTGCTTGCAGTAGTTCGCCATCGTCTCGCCTCCTCAGTTCCGAAGCGCGTCCGCCGCCTCCACGATGGCCGCGCCGCTGTAGCCGGAATACTTCCGGCGGAGCTCCTCATCCTTGGCCTCGCTGCGGGCATGGAGGATCCATACCATCAGGAGGATGTCGATGATGAGAAGAGCGATCACGCGGAGACGGCCTTTCCCGGCGGTTTTTTTCTTTGGTCCCATGATGTCCCTCCTGTCGGTGCGTCGCTCGTGCAAACAATCAATCCTCGATCAGTTCATTATCTTTAGTATAGATCATGTCAAGCGTCAGCATCGGCGATCTCCTTTCCTGAATTTGCTTGGCTGTCACTCACAGCCATCCCCTGACGAACCGTTTTTCAAGATCTCGTAAAGTCCGTCCGTGAAATCTCTGTAATGCTTCGGGAAATTCTCCGAGCCGGTTGCGGATATCTCTTTGTCTTCATTCACTGTCGCCTTGAACCGAAACATTATTCCATCCAGAACGTCTTTCGGATGGGAACCGTGAAACCCGTCCCATGAGAGAATCCTGCAGGAGTTGAGCAGCTTCAGCACCGTTTCTTCATCGCATACTGCGCGCTTTTCGAGGATGCGCTGGTCTTCCTCCTGCGTAAACCTGATCCCATAACGGGACACCTCGGCTTTGCCGTCTTTCATCACGATCTCGACTTCGCCCACGTGCCGCATTCCGCTTGTGTGAAGCGTGACGATCTGGAACGATTCGATTTCTTCTTTGTTGAAGGTTCTCATTTTGCTCCTCCTTTTTTCCGAACCCCGCTCTTTCATCTCCCGGCTGACCATTCCTCTTTTGTCAGAAGATTGACGTGGCCTTTTCTCGTTTCGCCCATCTGCGTAACCGACACGTTCTCCGTCGTCCACTGATAATGGAAGCCCAGCTTCTCCTGCACGCGCTTTGACTTTTCGTTGCCGTCGTAATAAGCGCACCAGACCCGTGCAAGCGCCAGGTCCTCGAATGCATGGCGAAGCAGCTCCCGGGCAGCCTCCGGCACCAGACCGCGGCCCCAGTAGGGAACGCCCAGCCAGTAACCCAGCTCCATTTCGTCATCTTTTTCCGCAAGATCGTTCCGATGCAGACCGATACTGCCGATTGGCTTCCCCGTTTCCTTCAGCACGATGGCATAGGTCTCCGGCACCGCCAACACATTCTGGATGACTTGGCGGCTGTTCTCCACGCTGGTATGCACTGGCCATCCCGCAATGGGACCGACACGAGGGTCCTTCGCGTATCGGAAGCACTCCTCAGCATCCGCTTCTTCCCACGCTCGAAGGATGAGCCGCTCTGTTTCCAGGATGATCCCGGTCCTGTTTCCGCAATTAGCGTTTACCTGTGTCTTTATTTCGTCTTCCTGTCCGGCAAGAGTGTCAGCGTCGTGCTCCCTGAATACGGCAGAAGCCGCTTCAAGATGCATGATCGATTCTTCTGCCGCCTTGACCGCACCCTGGCAGTGAATCCTGACGACAGGGTGATCGTCCGTCTCCGAAAGCTTTTGCAGCTCAGCCACGAAAGGCATAACGAACGCCGGTCTGCGTTTTCCGAGGACGCGGAAGATCTCCGGCGCCTCCATCCGAACCTTGTCGTCCGTATCGTACAGGAGCGCTTCGAACACAGACATGTGAGCCTCATAAATATCGGGCGTGTTCGTAGCGATATTTTCCGAGGCCCAGATAAAGCTCAGCCTGACCCCGGCCTCCGAATCGGAGGCGAAGCGGAACAGGCCTTGCCAATACGGCTCGATCAGCTTAAAGCTTCCCCGACCGATGCGGCCAAGGGCGTTTACGGCCCGCTCCCGCAAAAGGGGCGCCGGGCTGTCGCAGAAGGCCGCGATTTCAGGAACCGCGTCCCGAACGGACGGCGGATACTTTAGCCCAGTTTCGCCCAACAGCCAGAGCGCTTTCGCCTGGATTCTTTCCGATTCATGGGCAAGCAGGGACGAAACATAAGGAATGCTCTCTTCCCACCTGCTTTTGTCCTTCGTCAGTGCGCCCAGTTCCTTATAGAGCTCCGATTCCTTCAATCCATCACATCCTCAACTCCCGATCCATCGAGCGCCCGACAATCAGCGCGACCTCCATTCTCCGGACCTTGGAGCATGTCCCGGACCGTGTCTCCTCTCGTTATCAATCAACACTTCACCTTCTGCCGCTCAGGAAGGCATCGCCCTGGTAATGTTGCCATCGAAGATAAAAAACAGCAGCCGGACCATCGTCGCTATGCTCTGTTCACGAGTATAGCTGCCTTTCGGGGTAAAGTAGTTGTCTCCTGTTCCGTTCATCACTCCAATCCCCTGCATTTGTCCTACAGCTTCAAGAGCCCAGGAGGAGATGCTGTCCCGATCGGCAAAGTCCGGCTCATATTCCCCGATGTCCTTCCCGGCGGCTTTTGCCAAACGGGCAAGCATGGTCGCTGCCTGTTCCCGTGTCAGAGGCGAGTCCGGTGAAAACAGCCCACCTCCCACACCGTTTACTACACCAAGCGCGGCCATTTTCTCTACGTTGGGATCATTGGTATCCGTAAACCCGATCCGCTCAGATATTTCTCCAATGTAGCCCTCGTAGAGCGCCACTGCTAAAGCGCAGAATTCAGCGCGTGTCGTACTCTGTCTATATGCGCCTTGTAAATGCTCGGGGACAATTTCGAGACCGATGCCATTGTGAATATCCTGAATTGCCCATCTGGATGGATGATCCGGATCCGCGGGGTCTTGCTCATCCGGCTCTGTCCTCCGGACCGTGCGGTCAGAAGGATCAACTAACGACATTACGAAAGACGGTGCTGTCTGCAAGGGGACCCAGTTATCTTCCGTAGTTCCCGGTCCGGACATGGAGTAACTCATATCCCCTACATAACCGTTACCCAAAACACCGTTTCCCCCGTAACCCCAGGCCCAGACAACGCCATCGTGGTCTATGGCAAATCCCGCGCCAAGAACGCCAGTCAGACAGCAGTAGGCAACATTCTCCATGATCTGCCGCGGAGCAAGAACACATGCCTCCAGTTTCCTGGTCATACCGACGGCATACGCTTCTCCGTTGCCCAAAACGGCACGGTCGTTTTCGCCCCACGTCCAAAGCGTTCCGTCTGTTTTCACGGCGGCACTGGTCTCGATCCCGGCCCAGGCCTGCATCACATCATCCATAACCTTCACAGGCTCAATAGTCTCCGATGAGTTGTCGCTCACTGTTCCGTTACCAAGCTGCCCATAGTAATTGTTCCCCGCCATCCACAGCGAGCCATCCGCTTTGATAATCGCCAAATGATTCCTTCCGCAGCTTACGGTGCTTACACCGTCCATCCACTGAACAGGTGTCTCTGTCTGGAACAATCCGCCCAGGTGTCCCCAAACCCAGAGAGAACCATCGGTTTTTACCGCCGCCCCGTAACCCTCGCCGCAACTGACGGAAACCACATCTTCCATTACTTTTTCCGGTGAACTATACGCAACACCGCCCGGAATCCCGGAGGCGGCTCCCCACATCCAAAGGGAACCATCTGTTCGGATCGCCGCTGTGCAATACTCGCCGCACGAAAATGCTGATACTTGATCCAGTACCATTACCGGCGCTCCCTGGTACTTCGATCCGTTTTGTTCCTTCTCATATTCGCCGCCGTTGCCGACTTGAGATTCATTGTTTCTGCCCCACATCCACAGAGTGCCGTCGGACTTCAGCGCACCGCCATGCTCGTCTCCGCAGCTGACGGAAACGACGTTATCCATGACTTTGACGGGAACGCTTTGTATCTCCACAACGCCGACGGTTCTATCCCCCTGTGTCAGTCCGGGGATGTTTGCGACTCGACCGGCCATCCATAAGCCGCCGTCGTTATCCACGAATGCCGAAAACCAGTCTGTTGCAGATACTGCGGTTGCATAACCGACACGGCCTTCGCTGTATGCTGCTGCGGGAATATACATACAGGCAAAAAGGCTGAGGACAAGAAGCAATGAAACGGCTTTTCTTTTCACAACGCATTTCCCCTTCAGCTATAACAGCTTATTTTCCCGATTGTCCGGCATCATCATTGCACGTTTTCCCTGGGAGCGCCTGTAGGCAGCCTGCGCAGTATCCTCCGCAACAGCAAGATACCTGTAGCGATGAGCGCCAGATACAAAGCCGGATAGAAACCCCAACGTATCCAATCCGGATAGCGCAGCGCACGCAGGGGCAGGATGCAGAGACGCATGGCGGAAAAGCAGGTGGCATAGACGAGGAAGCGTCCACCCTCGGGCAGGGAAAAGCGTCGAACCACCCGGAGTGCCAAAACAATACAGGCCACCGCGCCAAGCAGTTCATAGAGCTGCGTGGGATGCACTGCCTGCCGGAAAACGGCCGCCCCCAGAATGTTCAGGTCCACGCCGCCGACCATGGCGGGAAATACTACGCCCCAGGGAAGTCGGGTGGGGATCCCGCGGCAGCAGCCGTTAAGGAAGCAGCCGACCCGTATGAGGCAGAAGCCCGCCGCCGCCGGCATAGTAAAGGCGTCCAACGCCGCCCACAGGCTTTGCCGCTTCAGTCGCGCCGCTGCAAGCAGTGGGAAAAAAGCTCCCAGAATGCCGCCGTAGAGGGACAAGCCGGTCAGCTGCAGCGTGTACCAGGGCCGGTCCGGACCGTAGGCTCCCGGCGAGACCGCCAGATTCCAAAGCCGTGCCCCGATCAGGAAGGCGACGACCATGGCAAAGATCGTCAGCACACGGCTCAAGGGAGACCAGGCCCGCTTTCCCAGTGCGGGCCAGGCCAGCGCCGCAGCGGTCAGCACTGCCAGCACTGCCGCCAATGGATAACTGCGGATCGGAAGACCGAAGACTTTTAAAACGGGTGCCATGGCTTACGGACCGCCCTCCGGCACTTCGCCGGTACCAAGCGGCTTCCGGCCAGTGATCCGGTAATCGATGGTTAGCAATCCCTTGAGTTCCTCGGACTTCAGCCGGAATGTGCCGGTCACCTGCACTTCCGACCTGTCATTGCCGACGTAGGTGCAGTACAGTGTGACGTTCATAACCTCCCCTTCCAGAAGGAGTTTCGTTTTCATGATGCCCGTTTCCGGGTCATAGGCCGTAGGCTGCTGAGAAAAGATAAAGTTTTCCTGGTCTGGATCGGGCACATTGGAGATGACCGCGAGGTTTTCTCCCTCCTTGGAGATGGTGAAGGGCAGGTCGGTGGTGGCACCCTCAAGTTCATAGGGATCGCAGCCGGAATCGCTGAGGGCTCCGTTAACGGATTCGTCGAGAGCAGAATAGACTGCCTTGTTCACGTCGATCTTTTCAATGGTCAGTTTCGTGTCGTCGTAGTAGCCGCAGAGTTCCTCCAGGGTGGGGATGTCGTCGACGACGCTGATCACGGTAGTGACGGCACCGCCGTGGGGGTACTCCGAGTCGTTGATCCCGGGGACGATGAGCCTGCGGTTGACCCTGACGCCGCTGTCTTCTGCGGGGGGCTTGGGCACGACCACCTTGGAGAAGGGGATCACTGTGACGGGTGCTTTTCTCTGGATGCAGTCGTAATAGCTGTTATAGACCACAAGGTACGTCGGCTGACCTGCCAGAAGATAGGAATTCAGAGTACAGTGGAAGATCTCGCCCTTGCTGTCCATGTCCACCGCCCATTCTTCGCTCTTCCGGATCTCTTCGCTGCATTCCGCCGAACGGTTGAAAACGATGTATTTGCCCTTGAACAGCGGCGATTCGTTGAAGGAGATGGATTCGCCCTTGCTGTTTTTCAGGTCCAGATCGAAATAAAGCACCTGGTTGAGGTAGTCCTGCTGCTTGCCCATGGCGGAGTAGACCTGCTCCTTCATGGCAACGTAACTCTCCGTCATGAAGTTCTTGTAGAAGTCGCCGTTCTCGTTGAGCTCATAGCGCAGCTTCTTGACCATCTCCTCTTTCATGTTATTGATTTCCGTCGAGGTATGGTACGTCGAATCGGTGTGGCCCGCATTGTAAAGCTCAATGAGGACTTTCTGCTCCCGTTCGCTGAAGCTGCCGAAGAAGTAATTGGCGATTTCATTGACCTTGACGTCGAACAGATCCACCCAGCGGTTGGGCTCGTTGGGATTGTTGCGCTTGATCCGGTTCATGATGGAAACGTAACCCGCCTGCTTCCCCTTCTTGGTGCTGAGGTCGATATAGCCCCCGAGCTTGTCGCTGTACTTGGTCTCGATCTTCGCGCGATCGTCGCTCACGGTGGTGATGTTTTTGTAATCATCCTTCGTTACTCGCCAGTCCAGCCCGCCGGTCCGGGGAATATAGCGAAGGCGTTCCTCCGTGAAGGTTTCATAGGCGTTGGCAAGATAGCTGTCGCTTCCGTTATAGGCGAAATTCTTGATCTTGGAATCCAGATAGCTGAAGCCGAGGACCAGCGCGGAGGCTCCCAGAAGGATGGGGCCGCTGGCAACGAAAAGCCCCGCGCCTGTGTAGTAAATGGCCGCAGTATTGGCTATACTGGCGGCGCTCACAGCCGCGCCCATCAGATCGGTCTTATTACGGGATACCGCGGCATCAAAGCTGTCGGTGCGCATAAAATCCCGATAGACCCTGATCCCGGCGCAGCAGATGCCGATGGCGTTGAAGCCGACGTCCACTCCGCTGATCAGCTTGCCGTTAGGGAGGATCAGATCCTTCAGGCTGAGGGAAACATCCCCGCCTGCGGCGATGTTCCCCGTGTATCCCGTCTGCTGATAGAGCCACTCAAGCGTGTCCTGCTGGTTGCGGGCAAGCAGGGCGTCCACATATTTCTCCGCGCCTTCATCCGTGAAATAGGCACGCTCGATCTGGGACGGAACCAGATTCACTGTGATCATGTTGAGAGGTTCACGGTCGCTGGTCGGCGTATAGTCGTCCCAGCTATATTCGGCCATACCTTCTTCGGAGAAATGGCGGAGATAGAAGGTGATGGTCCTGTCTTCTTCGTTCACGTCATAGGCGCTGTATTCCCAACAGTCCAGCTCCTCGTTGAAGTGCTGGGGCACCAGGGAATAGGGGTCGCTGGCCGAGTCGAAGGGGACGGTGACTTTCACCGGCATGGCGAAGTCGTGAATGTCGCCCAGGTCAAAGTCCCAGCCGCCGAATTTGCAGCCGTGCTCCGCATCCTCTTTCGCCGGGAGGGTGCGGAGGGTGAATGTCCGCATACCGGCCTCCGGCTCATCGTTCTCATTCTCCTCGTCGGCGAGGAACATGAGATTATCGCCGAAATCCACCGTAATCCCGTTGGAGAAGCGGGCCACAGGGTTCTCAGGGGACACCTCGACGGACATGGCAGGGGCGGCGGCGATCTCCGCATCCGTATAGCGGATGCTGATGGGCATGCCGATACCGTCGGTGGACTGTCCTTTCGCCACCACCTGCCCGTTGGATGTGACCTCCAGCTCGATCCGTTCGGCACCCAGGGCCTTCCCTGGGCGGTTTATCAGCCGGAAGATCCAGGCGGGCTGGATGACTCCGGTGAAGAGGATGACCAGAATAAGCAGCACTGCGATCAGGCGCTTCGGGTGGCGGCGTCTTTTCAACATCGCCCGACCGTCTTTGCCGATGACCACCCGCCGGTTCTTCGGAATGGCATTTCGGGGTGCGCCGCATTGGGTACAGAATCCTTCGCCCTCGCGGAGTGGCGCGCCGCAGTTGCCGCACTTCCCGCCCTTACCAGACCTGCGGGCCTGCGTTCGCGTCTTTCCCGGCGCGGGTACCGCCGCAACCACGCCGGAGTCAGCGGCCGCTGCAGCAGGCGCAGGAGCCTGTGGTCTCTGAGCTGGCGCAGCAGGTACCGGGGTCTGCGTCGGTGAAGCCTGTTTAGAAGCGGCAACAGGGGCGCCGCAGGAGGTGCAGAACTGTGCTTCTTCCGGCAGCGGGGCCCCGCAGCTGGTGCAGAATTTTGCCATCGTGTCATCTCCCTCTCTTTCTCAGGCTCTGCCTGACCGTGCGGACTCGACCGTTTCTGAGAAGCCCGGCGCGTTCAGGTCAAGATCGAATCCATCCTTGAGCTTGCCGATGGGACGCAGGACGAAGATGTAGAGAGCGGCGGCCAGCAGCACGATGATGATAATAAAGATCAGCAGCGCTGTAAGGCAGCCCCGTTTCTTTTTCTTCGGCGCGGCGGCGAGATCCGCTGAGACCCGGCTCCAGGCGTTGGCCGGGGGGACCTCGCCTGCTGCGAGATTGCCGCAGCTGCCGCAGTAAACGTCACCTTCCTGAAGCTCTTGCCCGCAAAAAGCGCATTTTCTTGCCATTTTGCAGCCTCCTACCACGTGCATTCGAATCTGATTCTGTCTGATTCTGAAAATGAATGAGGACCTCAACAATAAACAACTAAGAGCTATTATATATAGGGCGGTTCCTGCCACCTAATACATAAGACTGTGGTTCATTTGTAGTAAATCAGTCGTCCCCGTAAGCCCGGTACAGGAAGGTGACAATCTGTGCGCGGGTACAGGTGTTGTCGGGAGCAAAACGCCCAAAACCTTGAGAGTCCTTGCCGACGCCATTGGTAATGCCATTGTCCACCGCCCATGTAATCGGTGATTTCAGTTCGTAGGGCATATCGGAGAAATTCAACAGACGTTCCCCCTCCGCCTCTGGCGCGCCCGCCAGCTTCCAAAGATAGGTCACGGCCATGGCGCGGGTGCAGTCCGCATCGCCGTTGAAAACGCTTCCTTCCACGAGGCCCATTTCACAAGCCCAGATCGCTGCGTCGGTGTAATACTTTCCTTCTGGGACATCGGTGAAGGGATTCGGCCCCTTCGGGGTCGGCTCTCCCTGGGAACGCCAGAGGAAGGTCAGGATCTCCGCTACGGAGCAGGTGCGCTCAGGCGTGAAGGTCGTGGCGGATGTACCGCTGGTGATACCTTTTTCCACTGCCCAGAGGACCGACTCCGCAAACCAGTCGGTCTCGAGCACATCGGCAAAACCGCCGACCGTTTTCACTCTGCCGGTTTTAATGCTGCTGAAGGGCTGTCCCGGCAGTGCGACGTTCTCCGCCAGCTTTACGATCTCATACCGCAGGAACTCTCGGTTATACTCGTCGATCTGCTCATAGATTGGTTTCTTCTCATACAGGATCCCGTCGTCGCAGAGGATATAGGTGGATGCGTAATTACGCTCGTCATTATTTGGTAACTCATGAGCTATATCGCAGGTGTCGACCCAAACTACATGATCCATGATGAACTCTGCGCCGTTCTTCCCGTACAGTTCTCCGTTCTGATACAGAATGTAATTAAATTGAAAGGAGCGATAGGAAGAATCTGCCTTGAAAAGCTCTTCCTGGTCTATATACGGGCCGACCACCAGCTTGACATCGTCTGCGATTTTTGTCTTGTTTGCCAGGTTTTTTGTGTATGCACTGCAAAGATCCCATTGAAAACAACGGGATGGATCAGCTTTCCGATGGCCTATGCTTTCAATCCATGGTATTCTTGTTTTTTCTCCACAAGATCATTTAAGTGAAGG
>JAEEGI010005092.1_pt1 | contig 30427 bp, 28 predicted proteins | sample 8958751 | NCBI WGS metagenome assembly JAEEGI01 (sample SAMN16246545, study PRJNA631951) | gut metagenome | biome: gut microbiome; feature: rumen; material: KS-attached | host: Bos | place: Iran: Karaj | collected 2018-10 | reverse complement strand
TATGGGAAACTGGAGCCTGATGGATGGGGCATGCTACAACGGCGGCTCGGTCAGCGGGGACACGCCCATCGGATACAGTGCTTACGAGAAGAACTTCATGGGGTGGCTGGACTATATTACCCCGGTCGACAATACGCACTACACCTTGTCGGTGTTCAACAACAAAAGCGAGGAGACCGACCAAGCCATCCAGATTACCAGCCACTTGAACCCGAACGAGTACTACATCCTAGAGAACCGTCGCCGACAAGGCTGGGACCTGTGTATCCCCGATGAGGGTGTGCTCATCACCCACTTCACGTATATAGCAGAACGCTGGGAAAGCAATACGCCCAACAACCAGCCCATTCAACTTGCTACTGTCGTTCCAGCCGACAATCAGCTAATCGAGATTGACGAGTTTTCTGATTGCTTTGGCGAGACCAATCATGCACTCACCCCCACATCGACACCGGCCATGACACTCAACATGGATGCTGACGGAGAACTAGCCAACACCAGTGGTGGTGCCGGCACACTCAATAAGCCCGTGACCGAAATTGTCCTTAACAACGATGGAACTGCCTCATTGTGGTATAACAAGGCTGAACTCAGTGTTACCCCAGATAACCTGAGCATGAGGGTTGGTATTGGCAGCAATAAAACCGCTACCTTCCAAGTCAAAGGCAAAGGATTACCAGAAGATGCAATACTGACGGTCAATGACGAGAACAACGTGTTTACGATTGACACCGAATTGCTCACTGACGCTCAGGTATCGCAAGAACAGGGCGCAACAGTCACTGTGACGTTCCAGCCCACCGAGATTACCACCTACAATGCCACCATTGATGTGGCTTGCGAGGGGGTGGATACACTTACCGTCACGCTCATTGGTGAAGGCTTGATTGAGTCGGAAACACCGGTGATGTTACCTGCCGACACGCTAACCATCACACCGCACTCGTTCCGTGCCGACTGGACCGACGGCTCACCCATCGAGAATGTGAAGAGTTACACCTTGCATGTCAACTACAAGCCAAAGTATGAGTTGCTCTACGACAATAGTTTCACCAGTTGGCAGGATGTTTCTGAGACCGTATGGTACTGGACAGAATACATCGATATAGCCCCAAATCTAGGGGACTATGACTTGCCAGACTGGACGGGCGAGCACATTTATAGTCATGATGGATATATGCAAATTGGTGACCGAAAGTCGGGATATAACGGCAACAATGTGGCTGGCAATCTCACAACTCCAGCCCTCGATCTGAGCGATTATGACGGCAAGGTAACTGTCGTCTTTGAAGGCAAGTCGGCAACTACTGGCACTAGCCTGACGATCGCTGCAGGAAAGGGTGCCACCACAACCACTAGCAATACCGTGTCGATGACCACAACTTCCAAGGCCTACACGCAAGTGCTACAAGGTGATGCCGTGGACAATGCCTTTGTGCGTCTGTCAACCGCCAGTGGCAAGCCCGTGCAGTTTACGAGTCTCAAGATTTATGCTGGTGAGTACAGCGAGGGCAATGCCAATGCTCCACTGATGGCCGTTGTCGAGAACGGTGATTCTCTGCAACGCATGATCGAAGGCATTACTGACCTCAACTATACTGTCACTGACCTCAAGGGTTATGGCACATTCCGTTACTGGGTTGAGGCAGTCTATAGCAACGACTCTCACAGCGAGTTGAGCAATATCGAGACTGTCACGTTGCGTGACGCTGTGGTGCCCTCCCTGCTTGGTGACGTGAACAATGATGGCGTTGTCGATATCGCCGATGTGAATATCGTCATCAACATCATGCTTGGCAAGGACAGTGCTGACAACTACGATGGCCGTGCCTATATTACCCATGGCGATACGAATGTTGACATCGCCGACGTCAACGCAGTCATCAACCTTATGCTCGGCAAGTAATAATAGGATTAATAAAAACAATGCAGCCTGGCGGATTTCCTGCCAGGCTGCATTGTGCATTTTGCATTGCCTCAAAGGTTGTCAATCTGTTTCTTTGCCCATTCCTTAGCGACGCGGATGGCCTCACGTTTGGCTTGTTGGGTCAGACTGTCGAGCATCGCTTGCGTTGGGTCGTAGGGCTCGTTGTCCTCACGTGGCGTGACACTGCCCAGGGTGTCGTCGGGCGCAACAGCGGGTTCGTCTGGTTCGCTGGCGGGTGGTGGAGTGACTCCTACGCTGGGTTCCTCGGCACGGCTCATATCGATGCCCATAGCCTCTTTCAGCACTTGGTCGATGTCGTCCTTGCTAAAGGTGAATACATGTCCTAGGATGCCTAGCGAAATGGTTTTGGGTTTCTCGCCCACCATAATCTTTCCGGTCGAGTAGACAAAGTGGTTGTCCACCTGCAGCAGTTGGTCAATGGCGATGTCGGCACCCTTGCCCGACATCCACTTAATGACTTCACCCAACAGGTCACCCATGTCGCGTTCCTCAACCTTGTCGTTGACCCACTCGCGAGACGAGCCCACAATAGCTTGGCGATGTGCCTCGCGGTCGGGCACGGTAACGACGAGCACGCCCAGCACAATCAACAGGATAAGCAAAGCAATCAGCCACTTGGTGCAACCACCCTTGCGTTTGGGCTCGGGTTGTCGCGCTGGGGCAGTCGTTGCTGTCTCGTTCCAGCTAGGCGGTACAGGTGGCGCTGGGTTGTGCTTGGGTGGTGTTGTGGCGGCCTGGGCGGCACTGTGGCGCTCATATTCCAGGCGTTGCAACAGGGTGGTCAAGGCAGGCACATCGCCAGCTTGTTTCCAGTCGGACATCCCTTCGGTCCACACCTCAGTCTCGGGAGTTATTCCCATCTCGGCCAGCTGTTCGATGCTGAACGGTCCGCGCTGCTGGTCGTCAATATACAGGTAGTACATCTTGTTATTTTGAAAAATTGATAATTAGACTATTTTACCATCAAGAAGATGAGCAGGGAAAAGAGCAGTATCCAGAAGAGGCAACCCACACAGTTTATCTTTACCGTTTTGCCACCCTGGGGCTGTTCCCCTGGTTGCCCCTGTGAGGCTTGCTGTGTCTGATTGGGGTTATAGCGTTGACCGTAGGTGTAAGGGTTGGGCAAACCCTCGTGGTGGTCAATGAGGATTTTGCGCGGAGCACCGCCACGATAAGGCCCGACGCAGCCCGCTTGCTCGAGTTGTGCAATCAAGTCTTGAGCACGCTCGAGAGAAATCCCGAAGTAGTCGCGCAACATCATCGGCGTGATGGCATTGCACTGGCTCAGGTAGCGTACTGCATCGTCAAAGAGTGGGTCGCGGCCATCGCCGCCCAGTTGTGACGGTAGCGGCGGGGGAGGAGAACCACAGTCAATAACTTCGGCTGACTCGATAACTTCGGCCGATGACGACTGGGGTACTGTGCCCGAGTCGCGACGCAACTCGAGCGAGCCATCGTCGAGCGGTACATAGGCATAATCGCCCACAATCTCCAGCTGGGTAAGACACTGGGGACAGATGGTCTTGTATTCGGAGGCAATCAGAGCCTCTACACTTAGCTCAATGTGTTTGCCGCACTTGGGACAGGTATACTTCATTATATGAAATTGTTCTCACACGCAAAGGTACGAATAAAATCAGAAATATGCTCATTTTTCAACAAAAATGCCAAAAAATTTGGGCATTTGAAGGTTTTAATCTACCTTTGCTCACACATCTAGCAACAAGTGTGCCAACGCTTTGTTCTAACTAAACTTTTGTTCTTATGTTTCAATATCGAAATAGCATCAAGCGATTAGTTGCGCTTATTCTCGTGATGATTGCAGTGACGGTCATGCAGGCACAGACGGGCGACCTGCCGCGTTCCACGCCTGCCCAGCAAGGGCTGAGCACCCTGGCCGTGAGCCAGATGGTCGACTCATTGCTCGCCCTACCTGAGACCGAGATACATCATGTGATGGTTGTACGCCATGGCCATGTCGTGGCCGAGGTGCACCCCGCCCCGTTCCGTGCCGAGGATGCCCACACTCTATACTCAGCCAGCAAGACCTTTGTCGCACTGGCAGTAGGACTTGCCATTGCCGATAACCGGCTTCGGTTGGACGACCGTGTGGCGGCTATAATGCACGACCAGTTGCCCGATACTGTCAGCGACGCGTTAGCGCAAATGACCGTGCGCAACCTGCTCACCATGAGTAGCGGCATCACGCCCGACTGGTCGATGCGCAACCGCGTAACCGATTGGGAGCGCACTTGGCTTGCAAAACCCGTCAAGGAGCCAGGTGAGCACTTGCTCTATGACTCGATGTCAACCTATATGCTCTCGGCCATTGTCCAACGCGTCACTGGCAAGACTGTGCTGCAACTGCTCAACGAACGGGTGTTTGCCCCCATGCACATTACCGAGGTCGATTGGCAACTGAGTCCCAGCGGAGTGTGCACAGGTGGCTGGGGACTGCGTCTCCAGGCCGAGTCGCTCGCCAAGGTGGGTGTATTGATGCTGCAACGCGGGCAATGGGAGGGACGACAACTTGTACCCGAGCAGTGGGTTGACGAGATGACCACACGGCACATCAACTATGACAATGCTGACGGCCAGGATCCAACCGACGGCAACCAGGGTTACTGTTACCAGGTATGGCGCTGCAAGTGGCCCACAGCCTATCGTGCTGATGGGGCACTGGGGCAATATGTGGTGATGGATCCCGCTAGCGACATCGTCGTGGTTATCTTGGGGGCGAGCCGTCGTGGGCACGGCGAATTGGCATGTATCTGGAACCAGCTGATGCCCGGTGTCGACTGTCTTGACAAGGGAGGCAGCAAGGCGTCCAAGCACCTCGATGCAGTGTGCAGCAGCGCCACATTGCCGTTGCCACAAGGCAAGCGGCGGTCGCCCAGAGTGGCGAATGCCGACATCAAGTTGCAGCCCAACAAGCATCGGATTGACTTGATCAAGTTGACCGAGCAAGAGGGGCAGATGATGATGCGCATCTATTATCATGACGGGCGCGACGAGTTCATCCCGCTGGGTTATGGGAACTGGTGCTATGGTAATCTGATGGGCGAGCCGCCTTACTCCATCATGCCCAAGGGGCGCTTTAACGGCTTGCGACATAACTTTGTCACTGGTGCCGCCTATGCCTGGACAACCCCCACTATACTCACCATTCAGGTGCACTATGTCAACTTTGTCAGCGCCACGACACTGACCTTTGACACTGAGCGTGCCACCGTCACTATCACTGACAACTTCGACCCCACTCATCCCGAAGTCATTACTTGCGCCACTGTCAAACAGTAGTCTTATGCGTGACATCACTGATTTAGCACGGGTTAAGCGCAACTACCTGGTGTATCTGCGGGTCGAGAAGGGGTTGTCGGAGAACACATCGGAAGCCTACCGTGATGATGTGGACAAACTTACCAGCTATCTGGCCGACGTGGGTGTGGCCGTTGAGCGTGCCACTACCAATGACCTTGACAACTTTGTCGCTGCCTTGCACGACCTGGGTATTGGGCCGCGCTCTACGGCACGCATCATATCGGGCATCAAGAGTTTTTACAAATATTTGCGCCTTGAGGGCTTTACCGATCAGAATCCCACGCAATTGCTCGATTCGCCTCGGTTGGGACGGCATTTGCCCGAAGTGCTCACGCTCGAGGAGATTGATGCCATGATTGCATGCATCGATATGGGCACACCCGAAGGCGTTCGCAACCGCGCCATCATTGAGACCATGTATAGTTGCGGGCTGCGTGTGAGCGAGGTCGTCGGGCTACAGATATCGCTCATTTATGCCGACGAGGAGTTTATCGTTGTGCGTGGCAAGGGTGACAAGCAGCGCATCGTGCCCATTTCGCAAGTTGCGCTTGAGCAGATCGGCATCTATATGAACGAGGTGCGCAGTGGCCTCACCGTCAAGCGCGGATGTGATGACATTCTGTTTCTGAACCGCCGTGGAGGCCAGCTGTCAAGGCAGATGGTATTTATCATCATCAAGCAGTTGTGCGAGCTGGCTGGCATCCACAAGAGCGTCAGTCCTCACACCCTGAGGCACTCCTTTGCTACCCACCTGCTCGAAGGCGGTGCCAACTTGCGTGCCATCCAGCAGATGCTGGGCCACGAAAGCATCACCACCACCGAAATTTATGTCCATATCGACCGCACGCGCCTGCGCAATGAAATTCTGCAACACCACCCCCGCAACAAGCATTGAGAGGCATAGAGTGTGAAAACTACTAAAAAATGCAGCACTTCTGCTCAAATGTCAAAAACATTTTGTAAATTTGCACGTTTCAAGACTAATTGATTATTGTCATTAAATAAAAATCTTAATTATATCCAATGTCATTACTCGCACAAGTCCCTGCTGCAGCCGACACGCTGGCGCAGAATGTTATCGACACTGTCGCACAGGCGGCACAAGCCGTCGCCCCCGTGGCGCAAGCCGCTCCAGCGGCCGAACCCGTTGTGAAAGACCTCTCGGTGTGGAACCTGACCATGGCCGGTGGCTGGCTCATGATTCCGCTGGCACTGCTGGCTGTCGTGAGCATCTATATCTTCTTTGAGCGCTTGTTTGCCGTGAGCCGTGCCTCGCGGGAGGACGCAGCATTCATGGAGAAAATCAAGAACTTTATCCACCGCGGTGAGGTCGACCAGGCGGCACAGTTGTGTAAGGACACCAACACCCCCTATGCCCGCATGATTGAAAAGGGCGTGAGCCGCATCGGCCGGCCAATGAATGACGTGCTTGTCGCTATCGAGAACGTGGGCAACATGGAGATTGCCAAGCTCGAGAAAGGCTTCAACTGGCTCGCCACCACGGCTGCTGGTGCTCCCATGATTGGTTTCTTGGGTACTGTCACCGGTATGGTGCAGGCATTCTTTAAGATTGCCAGTGCCGGAGCGCAGAGCAACGTCAGTACTTTTGCCAGTGGCATCTACCAAGCGTTGGTCACCACTGTCGCTGGTCTGATTGTCGGTATTTTGGCATTGTTTGCCTACAACTATCTCACCAGCCGCGTCAACAAGGTGATGAACAAGCTCGAGGGTAAGTCAATGGAATTCATGGACCTGCTCAACGAGCCGGCCAAGTAAACACGCGTCACGACTATGGCACTGAAACGACAACACGAAACCCTGTCGATGTTCAGCATGGCGTCGATGACCGATGTCATCTTCTTGCTGCTCATTTTCTTCATGGTTACCTCGACGTTCGTCTTCCCGTCGGCACTGGAGGTGAACCTGCCACAGAGCGGTCAGCAGACGGCATTGAAGCCCACCACGCGCATCTACATCGACGAGGATATGAACATGTTTGCCACCCAAGGCGACAGCATCAGCGAGGGAGCCTTGATGCCGTTGGCACCTGAGCAGCTCGAGCCGTTCATGCAGAGCGTGCAAGCCGCCAACCCGCAGGAGTTCATCGCACTCTATGCCGATGAAGCTGTGCCCTACGGACGCATCGTTGATATTCTCGACAAGGGATCAAAGAATGGCCTCAAGGTGGTGCTCGCCACCAAGCCCGCCTCGGCACAATATGCCGCTCCCGAGCAAACCCCTGCTCCAGCCGAACAGACCGAATTGTAATTGAGAAATTCTCAATTCTCAATTTTTGTAGAATGGAAGAACGTAAAAGCAAAATAGTGGCCTTGTTGCTGACCCTGCTATGGCTGGTGGGGACGGTGTTGCTTATGGTCTATACCCACCTGCACTATGAGTACCCGCCCAAGGACATGCAGGCACAGCTGCAGCAAGACTCCATCATGTTTGGCGGCGAATTTGTCCAGTTGGGCAACCTGCCCGACCTCACCGAAAGCGAGGAGATGACTCCCGAGACACCAGCACCTAGCGAGGAAAAGGCCGACCAACCCGATGTCGAGGGTGATGACCTGGATAATGCCGGTGAGCCACAGCCTAAACCCACTCCCAAGCCTACGGTTACCGCTAAGGATGAGTCGCCGATGAAGGTCAAAGAGAAGCCCAAGGAGGAAAAGCCGCAGAAGACAGGTCCAGCCAAGAGCGACAAGCCTGACGCCAAGAAGGATCAGGTGAAGCGTGGCCAGGAGACCACCACAGCCAAGACCGATCGCGTGAAAGATGCGTTCGGCAAGAACTCAGGAACAGGCAGCGGCAAGCAAGGATCACCTGATGGTAATGCCGATCAGGGCGAGCGTCGTGGACAGCCAGGCATCAGCGGACTCGTGGGATATACCGCTGAATACTGGGGCCGTCCGCACAGCAAGTGGACTGGTAAAGTCAATGTGCAGGTTCGCGTAAATCCCCGCGGCAAGGTCATCGAGGCACATGCCGTCAGCGGCAGCGGCGAGGCATGGGCGCATCCCGAGGTGCGACGCTCGTGCGAGCAAGCTGCACGCGAGAGTGCGTTCTCGGTGCCCAAGAATCGCACCAGCGAGGGCATCGGTACCATTACCTGGCGGTTTATCTAACTGCTATTCACACATGCTCCCCCTCTAGGAAAGCCTAGAGGGGGATTTTTTGTCCCGTTTTGGGGTTGTATTTTATATTGGATTTATCGGTAAAATTGGGGCACTTTTCTATGTTTTTGGGGTATTTGGTATAGTTTAGTTTGCGATAAAACCAATTAGTGTTAACTTTGCGAGTTAATAAATATTTTGTCAGTCATTCGACTTAACAATCTACCTTAACTACATTTAGCTACGTAACTACTGAATAGTATGAAACGCAACTTAACTATCCACTTGCTGGGCTGGGGCATCGTGTTATTCTTGCCTTTGCTCTTCTTCGCGTCGCCCAACGACACCTGGTCGATGACCTTGATGCGTTGGCTGAGGTCTTTGGGAGGGCCATTGGCCTATATGTTGCTGTTCTACATCAACTACCTGTGGCTCGTGCCCAAGTTCTATTTTGGCGGCAAAAAGGGGTCCTTTTATGCCATCAACGTGGTGTGTATCGCCACTGCATTGGGCATGATGATGGGATGGTGGCACGTGGTCAATGACTGGATGCCCGCCGAGGCGCACCGAGGTCCACGTGGCCCGAGGCCACACAATCCGATGTATTTCTACAACACCATCTCGCTTATTCTCGTGGTGGGACTCAGTTTGGCCGTGCGCTTGACGCAGCGGTGGCAACATGCCGAGCAGGCGCGTCAGGAGGCCGAAAAGAGCCGTGCCGAGGCCGAGTTGAGTAATCTGCGCAATCAGCTCAATCCACACTTCTTGCTCAACACGCTCAACAATATCTATGCCTTGATCGCCTTTGACGCCGACAAAGCGCAACTGGCTGTCGATGAACTGAGCCGGTTGTTGCGGCATGTGCTATATGACAACCAGCAGAGTTTTGTGCCTCTATATAAAGAGGTGGCATTTATGCGTAACTACATTGAGCTGATGAAAATCCGTGTCACCGATGGCGTGAAAATTGAAACCGACATCCGCATCGCCGACGATGACTCGACGCCCATCGCACCGCTCATTTTCATCTCACTGCTCGAGAACGCCTTCAAGCATGGTGTCTCGCCGCAAGGCAAGGGATTTATCCGCATGGAAATGTCGCAGGAGCATGGTACAATTACATGCGCTATCAGCAATAGCAACTATCCCAAGCGTGCCAATGACAAGAGTGGAAGTGGAATTGGGCTAGAGCAGGTGAGCAAGCGGCTCGAACTCATCTATCCCGGCCGCTACACATGGGAGCGCGGGCTCAACCCCGAAGCTACCGAATATCATTCAAAGATAACAATTAAGAATTAAAAACTATGACTATCAAGTGTATAATCGTCGATGATGAGCCCCTGGCTGTCGAACTGTTGGCCAGTTATGTAAACAAAATCCCCTTCCTGGAGTTGGTCGGGAAATATAGCAATGCAACCGATGCCCTCGAAGGTATAAAGAATAACGAAGTAGATTTGTTGTTCCTCGACATACAGATGCCCGAGGTCAGTGGTATGGAACTGTCCAAGATGGTGCCCGAAGGAACGCGTATCATCTTTACCACCGCCTTTGATCAATATGCCGTCGATTCCTACCGCACCGGTGCTCTCGACTACCTGCTCAAGCCCATTACCTATGCCACCTTCCTCGAGGCATGCAACAAGGCTCTGCAGTGGTTCACGCTTGTCCACCAGACCGAGAATCAGCCCGAGCAAGAAATCAAGAGCATCTTTGTCAAGAGCGAGTATAAGTTGTTGCAAATCAATTTGGACCAGATTCGCTATATCGAAGGCCTCAAGGACTATGTCAAAATATACACTGAAGATTCTCCGCACCCCATTCTGTCGTTAATGAACATGAAGGCGATGGAACAGATGTTGCCTGCGTCACGATTCATCCGCGTGCACCGCAGCTTCATTGTCTCAAAAGAGAAGATTCGCGAGATTGACCGCAATCGCATCGTCTTTGGCGATGTCTATATACCTATTGGTGACAGTTACAAACAAGCCTTCAACGAGTTTATCAACCGATAAAAATGACAAGGGCACAAGCTGGTAGGCTTGTGTCCTTGTTCATTTGGTGAGGATTGTCTCTAATAGTATCGACCCGAGCGGCCAGCGTAACGGAACACGCGACCATCGCGGCGTGAAGAGTCCTCATAGAGGATGAGGTAATTGCCTTCGAACTCATAGTAGAGATATTCGTTGAGACCGTCGTCAAAGAGCATCTCCACCTTGCGGTATCCACGCTCGTACCAGTCAAAACCGACTCGCGTGCCGAACTCGTTGCGGTAGACACCCGTGCCATTGTCATAGAAGGTGTATTCCTCATATTCACCGGCCAAGAGGTCATACTCCCTACCATTCTCTATCACCGATACCTTCTCCCAGGTACCCAGCAGGTCACTGTTGTAGTATTCCCAGTCGTCACCACAGCTGTTTAACGCCAGCGATAAGGTGACCAACGTCATCAATGCGTAAATCTTTTTCATAGTCGTATATGTATTTAGTGTTTTGTTATTTAGACCTTTGCTATGGATTTGCGTTTAATGGCTCACCGCTGCAAAGGTATCACTTTTTTGCCAAACATGGGGCATATTCAACAAAAAATCAATAACTTTGCGCCAATGTAAACATGCCACTATATGGATAAGAAAGTATTGATAACAGGTGCCGGCGGGTTTATCGGCGGATTTCTGGTGGCCGAGGCGCTGAGCCGGGGCTACGAGACCTGGGCGGCCGTGCGGGCCACCACCAATCGCAAATTTCTCACCGACGAGCGTATACACTTCATTGAACTGGACTTTACCGATGAGCAGGCACTGCACGATGTACTAGCGGCCCATGTTGCCGAGCATGGGCGCTGGGATTGTGTAGTGCACAACTTGGGGCTTACAAAGGCCACCAACTACCTGGACTTTGAGCGCGTGAACTATAGTTACCTGCGGCTGCTGGCCGAAACCTTGCGCGACATTGACGCCGTCCCCGAGGTCTTCTTGATGATGAGCAGCCTCAGCGTGATGGGTCCTGGTGACGAGGTGGGTTATAAGCCATTCCAGCCTGGTGATGTGCCCGCGCCCAACACGCGCTATGGCACCAGCAAACTCAAAGCCGAGACATGGCTGCAGATGCAATCGTCGTGGCTGCCCTATACCATCTTCCGGTGCACGGGGGTCTATGGTCCTCACGAGCGTGATTACTACCTGATGATGAAGAGCATCAAGGCGGGCTTTGACTTCACTGTGGGCTTCAAGAAACAGATGCTCACGTTCATCTATGTGCGCGACTTGGCACGAGCGGTGTTCCTCTCGCTGGACAAGGGAGCGCTGCGCAAACCCTATTACATCAGTGAAGACTGTGGGTACACGCAGTCTGAGTTCCGCAAGATTGTGTGCGAGGAACTGGGCAAGCGCTGGGTCATTCCCGTCAAGTGCCCATTGTGGGTCGTGAAGGCCGTGTGTCACATCGCTGAGTGGTGGGGCAAGGTCACCATGAAAGCCAGTACACTCAACCCCGATAAATACCGCATCCTTAAGCAGCGCAACTGGCTATGTGACACCAGCGAGGCAAAGCGCGACTTCGGTTTTGAGGCTGAATACGACCTGCGCCGCGGTGTGCATGAGGCCATCGAGTGGTACCGCGCTGCAGGCTGGCTATGATGATGCCTTGGCAGTTATATATAACGTCCTTTTAAATTCTAAAAAATTAGTGGCCGCTGTTTTTGGAGATGAGTTGATCAACTAGTTGTTGGGCGGTGGTGAGGGTTTCTTCGGCTGTCTCGATAGCGGTGGCGTCGAAGTGGAGCTGGGCCTGGGCGTAGTAGGGTGAGCGGCGCGCGAGTGCTTCCTCGACATGAGGCAGAATCTCGTCCTCGGCCAGCGGAGCGATGGTGGGACGTTTGAACTTGTGCTCGGGCAACGCCAGACGGGCGGCGATGACCTGGGGTGTGGTGGTGAGCCACACGGTGGTGCCTAGGCGGTTCATCAACGCCATGTTGTCGCCATAGCAGGGTGTGCCGCCTCCGCATGCCACCACAGCTGGCGCTCCTGCCACTTCGTGCAGTGCCTCGCGCTCCATCTGGCGGAACCTTTGTTCGCCCAATTGTGCGAAGATGTCGGTGATGCGCATCTCGGCGCGTTCCTCGATCAATTCGTCCAGGTCATAGAAGTCCACCTCGAGCAGTTGGGCTAGTACGCGTCCCAGCGTGGTCTTGCCACAACACATATATCCCACCAGGAAAATCGTCTTCATTCCTCACTATTTTGTATAATGACAGTGCAAAGATAGTAAAAAAACACTAACTTTGCTGCCCAATAACAGAAAGATGGCAACAAACAGAAACAAATGGTACGTGGTGTGGGTTGGCACCGAGCCAGGTGTATGTGACTCGTGGGCCGAGTGCGAGGCGCGCGTGAAAGACTATCCTGGGGCGCGCTACAAGTCCTACAAGACACAGGAGGAGGCCGTGCGGGCATTCCGCGAGGGCGATGACACTCGTGAGGTGTTGCGTGCCATCGCGCGCGGACCGTTGACGCATGTCAACTATGAGGCATTCCCCGAAATCATCGCCGACAGTATTGCTGTGGACGGAGCCTGCAGTGGCAACCCGGGCATGATGGAGTATCGCGGCGTGGACGTGATGACGGGCGCCGAATTGTTTCATCAGGGGCCATTCCCAGACGCGACCAATAACATAGGCGAGTACTTGGCACTGGTGCATGCCTTGGCGTTTTTCCACAATACACAGAATGGACACACCGCCATCTACAGTGACAGCCGCACCGCTCTGGCGTGGGTGCGCGACCGCAAGTGCAAGACCAAATTAGCCCGTACTCCCAACAACGAGCGACTCTTTGCCATCATCGCTCGCGCCGACGCATGGCTAGCCACACATACCTGGACCAACCGAATCCTTAAATGGAAAACTGAGGAGTGGGGTGAAATCCCCGCCGACTTTGGAAGAAAGTAAGCATGAAGCAGCAAGTTGAAAATATCAAGCCCTATCACGAGCAGGGCAGCAAGACTGAGCAGGTGCGCGACATGTTTGATTCCATTGCGCCAGCCTACGACTTTATGAACCGCGCGATGACGTTGGGCATTGACCGGTGGTGGCGCCATGTGGCAGTAGGTCGTGTGGCACGCCATCTTCAAAACTACCCGATACCACGACTGCTAGATGTAGCGACTGGCACGGGCGACTTCGCCATCCAGTTGCAGCGCAGTGTCGCCAGTGCTGTGGTGCATGGCATAGATTTGAGTCAGGGCATGCTCGATGTGGCGCGCCGCAAGGTGGAGGATCGCGGTCTGCAGGATGCTATCACTTTTGAGCAGGGTGACTGCTTGGCGCTACCCTTCGATGATGACTCGTTCGATGCAGTGACTGTTGCCTTCGGAGTACGCAATTTCGAGCATCTGGACCGCGGCTACAGCGAGATGTACCGTGTGATGCGGCCAGGTGGCATCCTGTGTGTGCTCGAGCTATCCACGCCGCAGAACCGTCTCGTCCGCTGGTTTTATGATCTCTACACCCTGCACATCATTCCCTGGGCCGGGTCGCTCAAGAGCGGTGATAAAAGCGCCTACCGCTATTTGCCGCAAAGCATCGCCGCTGTGCCACAGGGCGATGCCATGCTTGATATCATGCGGAAGGCTGGATTCACAAAGTGCCAAGCACATACGCTAACCTTAGGCACTTGCTCGCTGTACACGGGAGTGAAGTAAAAATCCTCTATGTTCTCGCGGGGAACATAGAGGAAGAAAGTGCAAAGTTACGACGAATTTTTGACACACGCGCAATGATTTCAGAGAAATTGCTTTGTTAGCATTTTTTTTGTTTTTTGCCTTGGATGAACCGAGCGATTAACATTAACTTTGCATCCCGATAACTCAATTTATCGGTATGGACAAACACAGTTTAATTTCAATCTCAGACCTCAGTAAGGAAGAGATTATGGCGCTATTGAAGCGCGCAAGGGAGTTTGAACAGAATCCCAACCAACGCATCCTGGCGGGTAAGGTGGTGGCCTCGTTATTCTTCGAGCCCTCAACTAGAACCCGCCTTAGTTTTGAAACAGCCGTCAATCGTTTGGGTGGACGAGTCATCGGATTCAGCGACCCCAAGAGTAGCAGCCAGGCCAAGGGCGAGAGCCTGAAGGACACCATTATGATGGTCAGCAACTATGCCGACCTGATTGTGATGCGCCACTACCTGGAAGGTGCTGCCCGCTACGCCAACGAGATTGCGTCGGTGCCCATCATCAACGCCGGTGACGGCAGCAACCAGCACCCCACGCAGACCATGCTCGATCTTTACACCATTTACCAGACCCAGGGCACGCTTGAGAACCTCACCATCACCATGGTGGGTGACCTGAAGTATGGCCGCACCGTGCACTCGCTACTCGAGGCCATGCACCACTTCAACCCCCGCTTCAAGTTTGTCGCCTGCGACGAACTGCGCATGCCCGAGCAGTACAAGCAGTACTGCCGCGAGTGGGGCATCGAGTATGAGGAGACGCGCGACTTCAGCCCCGAGATCATCAACCAGACCGACATCCTGTACATGACTCGCGTGCAGCGCGAGCGCTTTAGCGACCTTATGGAATATGAGCGCGTGAAGAACATCTACACCCTCACCGCCAGCATGCTCACGGGCTGCAAGCCCAACATGCGTGTGCTGCACCCGCTGCCCCGTGTGACCGAGATTGCCCAGGATGTCGACGACACCCCGCAGGCCTACTACTTTGAGCAGGCGCTCAACGGCCTCTATGCCCGCCAGGCACTCATCTGTCGAGCATTGGACTTTTAATCAATGCATAATGCATCATTCACAATTCTCAATTAAAACACCGAAGAGATGGTAAACAAAGAAAAGAAAGAACTTGCAGTGGCCGCGTTGCAGAACGGCACTGTGATTGACCATATCCCCACCGAGTCGCTCTTTAAGGTTGTGGATCTGTTGGGGCTGAAAGACCTGAAAGACGTCAGTGTCACCATTGGTAACAATCTGGACAGCAATCGCATGGTGAAGAAAGGCATCATCAAAGTGGCCGACATGTTCTTCCCCGAGGAGACCCTGAACCGCATCGCCGTCATTGCGCCCAATGTGGTGGTCAACATTATCCGCGACTTTGAGGTGGTGGAAAAACTCCACGTCACCCTGCCCGACGACCTGATTGACATCGTCAAGTGCAACAACCCCAAGTGCATCACCAACAACGAGCCGATGCGCACCCACTTCCACGTCATCGACCGCGAGCACACCACCCTGCGTTGCCACTACTGCGAGCGCCCCGTCGCCCAGCAAGACATCACCCTCAAGTAGTCTCGACCGATAAATCTCTGAAAATAAAAGGATGCGCCTCAAGTTCTTGGGACGCATCCTCTTTTGTTGTCTTTCATCAGGTTAACAGCCAACTATGACAAAAAGCCAAAAAAATGCACAAAGTGTTGACCGATTGCCGAAGTTTTAGTAACTTTGCGGCGCAAAACTAGAGAGAAAACCTTTTTAACATAAACACGAATATGAATAATTCGGTAATTACATTCCCCGTGCCGGCCAATGAGCCGGTGAAGGCCTATCTGGCCGGGTCGCCCGAACGCGTGGCCCTCGAGAAAGAACTGGAGCGTCAAAGCAACCTCGTCGTCGACATCCCCATCATCATTGGTGGCAAAGAAATCCGCACCGGCGATGTGGGTCAGGTGACTTGCCCCCACGACCACAAGCATGTGCTCGCCACCTACCACAAGGTGACCCGCAAGGAGGTGGAGATGGCCGTTGAGGCCGCCATGGAGGCCCACAAGCAGTGGAGCCGCACGCCGTGGACCACGCGAGCCGCCATCGTCATGAAGATGGCCGAGCTGCTCGCCACCAAGTATCGTCCCATCATGAACGCCGCCACGATGCTGGGCCAGAGCAAGAACATATACCAGGCCGAGATCGATTCGGCTTGCGAGACCATCGACTTCTTCCGCTACAACGTGCACTATGCCAGCAAGATCTACGCCATGCAGCCCAAGGACGGTGTGGGACAAATCAACCACACTGAGTATCGTCCGCTCGAAGGCTTCGTGTTGGCCGTGACTCCATTTAACTTCACATCGATTGCTTCTAACCTGTGCATGACCCCCGTGCTCATGGGCAATGTGGCACTGTGGAAGCCCTCGACCACCGCTCTGCTGAGCAACTACTACCTGATGCAGCTCTACAAGGAGGCTGGTCTGCCCGACGGCGTGATCAACTTCTTGCCCGGCAGCGGCGCGCTCATCGGCGAGGTTGCTACCCAGTCTAAGTACTTCTCGGGCATCCACTTCACCGGCAGCACCGCCACGTTCAACTCGCTGTGGCGCCAGGCTGGCCAGAACCTGGGCAAGTATATCTCTTATCCCCGCATCGTGGGCGAGACCGGCGGCAAGGACTTCATCTTTGTCCATCCCAGTGCCGATCCCAAGGCTGTGGCAACTGCTGCCTTCTGTGGTGCCTACGAGTTCCAGGGTCAGAAGTGCTCGGCCGCTTCGCGTATGTACATCCCCAAGAGCTTGTGGCCTGAGGTGCTTGCCGACATGAAGCGCATGGCCGCCGAGGTCAAGATGGGCGACGTGAAGGATGCCGGCAACTATATTAACGCCGTCATCGACGAGACCTCGTTCAACAAGTGCCAGAGCTATATCGACTTTGCCGAGCAAGCTGCTGACGCACAGGTTGTCATGGGCGGCAAGTGCGACAAGTCGGTCGGCTGGTTTGTCGAGCCCACAGTCATTGAGACCAGCAATCCGCACTTTAAGTCGATGGAAGAGGAAATCTTTGGCCCCATCATCACAGTCTATCCCTACGATGACGACAAGGTCGACGAAGCTGTTGAGCTGTGCAACACCACATCGCCTTATGGCCTGACGGGTGCTGTGTTCGGCCGTTGCCGTATGGCCGTTGAGAAGATTACCGATGCGCTGTGCTATGCAGCTGGCAACTTCTACATCAACGACAAGCCAACGGGAGCCGTGGTTGGCATGCAGCCCTTTGGCGGCGCTCGTGCCAGCGGTACCAACGACAAGGCTGGTGGTGAATTCAACCTCATCCGCTGGATTATCCCGCGCGTGATTAAGGAAACCCTTGTTTCGCCCACCGACTATCGCTATACTTACCTGAAGTGATTTTATGCAAGATATCAAACCTTGTAAAGTCAACGTAAGCAGTGAGACTGGGCGGTTGCGTGCCGTGTTGCTGCATCGGCCAGGAGTGGAGATTGAGCGGATGACACCGCTCAATGCCGAGCATGCGCTCTACAGCGACATCCTGAACAAGCCCATCGTCGACGGCGAGTATGCCAACTTTTGTGGCGTGCTCGAACGGTGGACACAGGTCTACTATGTCGAGGATGTGTTGGAGCAGATTTTGCGCAACTTGGGCGTGCGCATGCAGATGGTCAATGAGACCGTGCGCAACTATGGTGCCAAGTCGCAGCAGCTGCTCGACTACCTGGACAGTTGCAATACACGCCAGCTTGCCGCCACGCTCATCGAGGGATATGAAGACCCCGAGTGGGACGGCTTGGATGACGACCGCTACTTGCTAGAGCCGCTCTACAACTTGTTCTTTACACGCGATGCGTCATCGACGGTCTATGGTCGTGTGCTCATCAATTCGATGAGCTTTGAGGCCCGTGAGCGCGAGACGATGATCTATGAGGCCATCTTCCGCCATTTCTTCGGCGTGGAGATGCTCAATGCCATGGCGTGGAACAAGTGGGCACGCACCGAGGGTGGCGACGTGCAGATTGCTGGTCCTGACCTGTTGTGCATCGGCCAGGGCATCCGCACTAATGCCAAGGGCATCGAGTACCTGGCGCAGACCTTTGCCCGCGAGCGCGAGCACTTTAACATCCTGGTGCAGGAACTTCCGCACAAACCCGACTCGTTTATTCACTTGGACATGGTGTTCACCTTCCTAGGGCAGCACCAGTGTATGGCATTCGAGCCAATGTTGAAGAAAACGGGCCTGTTTGCAGGCAAGGACACCACGCTTATCACCATCGATTATGGCAAGGTGAGCTATCGTAATGTGCCCAACATCGTTGAGGGTCTGCGCGGACTGGGATGGGACATCGAGCCTGTGCTAGGCGGGGGCAGCGACCCATGGGTGCAACTGCGCGAGCAGTGGCATAGTGGTGCCAATTTCTTTGCCCTGGGCGACGGCAAGATCATGGGCTATCGTCGCAATACGCATACCATCGACGCGCTTGACAAAGCCGGTTTTGCCGTGCTCAATGCCGAGGATATTGTCAGTGGCAAGGTCGACATGGCCAGCTATGACAAGTTTGTTGCCGCATTCCCTGGTAGCGAGTTGCCACGTGCAGGTGGCGGCGCCCGGTGCATGACCATGCCTATCCTGCGCGACTAGTTCGATCCCTTGCTATAAAACGAATCATCCCGACGGTGTCTGCCGCCGGGATGATTGTGTATTTCCTGCCTTCTCTCTTCAGACTAGGGGAACTAGAGAATGAAAAATGGAGAGGCCTCGTAACGGGGTAGGGCGTAGAGCTGGATGTCGCGGCCGCGCTGATCGGGGGCGTTGCTGGCATCGCCCACTGTAAGCCCGCGTGACTCGATGGCATCACGCATCGCTGCTAGTGCCAATGCAGGCGTGTTGTTGTCGTTGCTCAGGTGGCACAAGAAGACCCACTTAAGGCCTGGATGGTAGTGTTCACGCACAAACTGTGCTGCCAGCGAGTTGTCCAGATGCCCTGTATTGCTGCGTACCCGCGCCTTGAGGAACTCGGGATAGCGGCCTGTGTCGAGCATTGTGCGGTCATAATTGCTCTCAATCATCAGGTAATGGGCGTTTTGCATATAGTGCTCGGCGCGTGGTGTGATGACTCCCATGTCGGTCGCCACCACAAAGGTCTGCTGTCCCATTTGGATGCTGAAGCCCATGTTGTCGGTGCCGTCGTGTGAAGTCTCAAAGGCGGTGAACTCCATGCCGCACAGCTTGAAGGGCGTTTCTACCCAGATGGGCACTTGATAGTCCTTGACGCGACGCGAGATATTGTGGCGGCGCAACATGCCGTTCATCAGCCGCATAGTGCAATAGACGCGAGCCTGCTTATTGTAGTCACGCACAATCTTGTAGACATATCGCACATGGTCTTGATGGTCGTGGGTGAGGACCACACCCTTGACTGCGTCACGGCCAATGCCATTGCGCCGCAGCTCGTCAAACACGTTCTGCGGGTCGACGCCAGCATCAATGAGCACGCCGTTCTGAGGCGTGCCGATGTAGGCGCAGTTGCCACTGCTGCCGCTGCCAAAGCTGATGAATGCCAGTCCAGAGCCTAGTTCGTCGTCGTGGCGCAGTGACTCGTCATTGGCTGGCTTTGCTGGTTGTTCGGCAAGCTCATCCCATTCAAAGTTGATGGTGTTTGGTGTGCCTTCATTAAATCGGTGATATTTGGTGGTATTTTTGTTCATCTCATTTGTACAAGAGAAAAATGGTCGGTATTTTGCCAAAATCGGGTTTCTGTGCCGCCCACTGCGCGATGCTGTGTGTGACAATGCGCTCGTTCTCGCCGGTGATATCACTAGCTACGCACAGCCGCAGGTTGCCAGGCAGATGTTTTACTAGGTCGGCCAGCAGTGTATTGTTGCGATAAGGCGTCTCGATAAATATCTGCGTCTGGTCGTCGCGCATGATGCGCTGTTCCAGTTCCTTGAGGCGGCGAGCGCGAGCCTGTGCCTCAATCGGCAGATAGCCCACAAAAGCGAACGACTGGCCGTTGAACCCTGACGCCATCAGGCCCATGAGGATGCTTGACGGTCCCACCAGAGGAATCACCGTCAGACCACGGCGTTGGGCAATGGCCACAACATCGGCACCAGGGTCGGCGATAGCTGGGCATCCTGCCTCGCTGATGATGCCCATGGGCTGGCCCGTTTCAAGTGGAGCAAGGTAAGATGCTATGTCCTTTGGGTCGGTGTGGCGATTCAGTTCATAGAATGTGAGCCCGTCGATGTCAATGTCGCGGTCGCAACGCTTGAGGAATCGCCGAGCCGAACGCACATTCTCAACGATGAAGTGACGAATGCCCCGCACCACCTCGATGTTAGCGGCGGGAAGCACCTGGCTCAGTGGCACATCGCTCAATGTGACAGGGATGAGATATAACGCGGGTTTCATTGTTGAGAATACTACCGATTTCAGTTGAGGTGCAAAGTTAGCATTTTTTTCTGGATTACCCTTTGAGGCATTGCCAAAAATGAGATTTTTTAACCCACAGTTGCAGCAGTCATTTTTTTTGGCGAAATTTGCAGCATGAATCGAAAACTATTTTTGCGTCCCCTCGTGGTCTTGTGGATGGCACTTGCCACACTTGTTGTATCTGCTGGTTTGCCGCATTCGGCAACCAATCGGCATGGTGTCGGCAGTGAGGCATTGATGCAGTTGATTAATGACCTGCGTTCACAGCCTTTCACCGAGTTGCACCACCTGGTTGTAGTCAAAAACGGGAACATTATTACCGAAATTCATGCTGCACCCTACCGCGCTACCGACACACATAATCAGTTTTCGGCCAGCAAGATGCTCACGGCTCTAGCAGTGGGGCTGGCAGTTCAAGATGGGAAACTCTCACTTGACGACAAGTTGGGTGATATTAGTGTGCGTCACCTGCTCACTATGACCAGCGGCAAACAAGTGAATACTCAGATTCGCGACACGAGCGACAACTGGATGGAGAGTTGGCTGGCATTGCCTGGCACGGCGCCGGGCAAGAAATTCGCCTACGACACGATGAGCGCATTCATACTATCGGCTCTCGTGCAGCGCGCCACAGGGTGCACCATGTTAGACTACTTGCGGGAACGAATCTTTCAGCCCATGGGCATCACTGATGTCGAGTGGGAACTAAGCCCCGATGGCATTAACACTGGCGGTTGGGGTGTGCGATGCAGCACGCTCTCCATGGCCATGCTGGGTCAATTGGTACTTCAGCGTGGGCAATGGAATGGCAAACAACTGATTGATGCACAATGGATCGACATGATGATACAAGATCAACTGCCGTCATTGGGCATCATCCCCTCACATCGCGATGACTATAACCATGGTTACGGTTTTCAGATGTGGCTTAATGCATATCCAGGTACTGTCCGCGCTCAGGGCAATTTCGGTCAGTTGGTCTATATCGTTCCCGCCGATAGCCTAGTCATTGCGGTCAATGCAGCCGCAACCGACCAGTTGGCCATTCTGCGTGTTGTGCAGCGTGATGCTCCGTTGTTGTCCTCAAGAAAAGCCACGAATTTACCACTGCTAAACAATCTTTTGGCTTTGCCGTTGCCTCAAGGAAAATGTTGGAGTCAAGACAGTGACACACTGCTCGTGACATTGGCGAGCAACAAGCATGGCATTCAGTCTTTGGAACTGCGTCGTGACAGCGCCCGCGCTTGGCTGGACATCTGCAGGGATGATGGAACCAGTGAGCGTATCTCGCTGGGCTGCAATCATTGGGAATATGGTCGGTTAGCTGGGACACCTCCTTATAACATCGGAGCCAAGAACCGTTTCAGCGGTATGGATAAGGGGTTTAGTGTCGCTGGCGCATATGCCTGGACGATGGGGCATCAATTGCTTATACAGTTGCACTATGTCGACTGGTACAGCTCGCTTTCGATTCTCATTGATCTGCACCGTGGTGTGGCAACTCTAACCAGCAATACTTCGGCCAATCGTTCTGAAATAGTCACCTGCTCGGTGGATGTAAACGACCAGCAAACAACTTTCCATGCTTGTCGAACGGCATGGATTGCTGGATGTGTAGCGCTACTAGTCATCTTGTTTGTCATCGCAATGGGTTTTGCGGTTCGATGCATGATAGGCAAAGAATGATGCAAGACTTAAGAATTTTCGATTCTCAATTCGACAGATTCTCAATTAAAAGTAGTAATTTTGCAAAATTATTGTACGAGCCATTATATGATAGAAAGACATATCATCATTGACCAGGTTGACCCCGTGACATTTTATGGGGTCAACAATAGTAATATTTCGCTGATACGCAACTTGTTCCCCAAACTGCGCATGGCTGCTCGTGGCAGTGTCATCACGGTGTTGGGCGATGACGAAGAAACTGCCGAGTTTGAACGGAAAATTCACGAATTGGCCGACTATTGCGCGCGTTACAATACGCTTACCGAGGAGGTCATTATCGATACGATCAAGGGCACGCCGCCACAGGAACTGAAGATGGACGATGTCATCATATATGGCGTGAACGGCAAGCCCATTCAGGGCCGTACACCCAACCAGCAATTGCTGGTCAAGACCTTCGGCGAAAATGACTTGACCTTTGCATTGGGACCAGCCGGAACTGGAAAGACTTATCTAGCTGTGGCCCTGGCAGTACGTGCGCTGAAGAACAAGGAAGTGCGAAAAATCATCCTGTCTCGACCAGCTGTTGAGGCTGGCGAGAAACTGGGCTTTCTGCCAGGCGACATGAAGGAAAAGATTGACCCCTATCTGCAGCCGTTGTACGATGCACTCGAGGACATGATTCCCAATGCCAAGCTTCGTGAATACATGGAGACCGATGTTATCCAGATTGCGCCGTTGGCCTTCATGCGCGGCCGCACACTCAACGACGCCATCATCGTGCTCGACGAGGCGCAAAACACCACTACCCACCAAATCAAGATGTTCCTCACCCGACTGGGCATGGGATCGAAGATGATTGTCACAGGCGACGTGACGCAAATCGACCTGCCTCGCACCACACAGTCGGGACTGATTCATGCCTTGCGTGTACTCAAGGATGTCAAAGGCATCGGGCGCGTCGAGTTTGGCAAGAAAGACATCGTCCGTCATCAACTGGTGCAACGCATCGTTGAGGCCTATGAGCGATTCCAAGAGGAGCCACTGTCCCCTTAACCCCCTAAAGGGGGAATGTTCTGTTGTACAACAACCCTGTATGCCCTCTTTAGGGGGTCTCAACTTTTAACTCTCAACTCTAAACTGATGAAAGTCCGTTGTTTTTTGGGTACATATAGAAAGATAGGGCTTGGTCTTCGCGGCTTGGCGCTTTTAATCACTATTATCCTCGTTTCAACCGAGGTGCAGGCGGGTTTGCCTCGTGCGTCGACCAGCGATGTGTCGGTCAATGCAAACACGATCATGCAATTTCTTCAGGATGTCACGCAGATGTCAGAGGTCGAGTTGCATCATTTGATTATCGTCAAGGATGGGTATGTCATCACCGAGGTGCATGCCGATCCCTATCGAGCTAGCGATCCCCACAATCTTTTCTCAGCCAGCAAGATGTTCACCGCTCTGGCCGTGGGATTGGCTGTTGATGATGGCTCATTGTCGTTGGATGACAAGGTCATTGACTACTTTCCCGACAAGTGCCCCGATAGCATTATGCCCGAAATGGCCGACATCACTGTACGTCACTTACTCACGATGACTAGTGGCAAGCAGGTGAAAGCTCAGATTCGTGACAATAGCGATGATTGGGCGGCGAGTTGGCTGGCATTGCCTGGTACGACACCAGGCAAGACGTTTGCCTACGACACCATGACCCCCTTTATTCTCTCGGCTATTGTTCAGCGAGCCACAGGAAGTACTATTCTGGACCTGTTGCAGTCACGCATCTTGCAGCCTATGGGCATCACCGATGTCGAGTGGGAACAAAGTCCTGATGGCATCAACACCGGCGGCTGGGGAGTGCGTTGCAGCGCTGAGACCATGGCGATGCTGGGACAACTCTTATTGCAGCAAGGCTGTTGGGACGATCGTCAACTCATCAGTCGAGAATGGGCGGTTCAAATGACTACAGACCAGTTAAGTACGATGGGGATTGAGCCATCGCATTCTGGTGAGTATAATTGTGGTTATGGCTACTTGATGTGGCGTTGCAGTTGGGACTCGGGCTATCGTGCCGAAGGAAACTATGGACAATATATCATCATTGACCCCTCGTTGAACTTGGTCATCGTTACCTGCGGCACTATCCCCAGTCAGTCTCGGATGTTGGCGCCAGTAAAGAACTTTGTGCAGCGTTTATCACAGAACAATAGTGATTTGGGCAGTTCAGACCAACAAGCACTCGACGATTTGTGTCAAAGTATCCAAATGGACAAGGCCAGCGGCCGACTATGGAACTCGATTTATCCTTGTGCACACCTTATCTTATCAGAGAATTTGATGAATATCAAAGAGTTGTATCTTCAGCATCACTATGGTAATGGGCAGATTGTGATTGTCGATGATACTGGTTGTCGCGACACTTTGTCGCTGGGATATAACGAGTGGTTATATACTCCAATGCGCGGAAAACCCTATTATAACATAGCTGCCAAGAACCGATTCAGTGGGATGGATCGGGGTTTCACTGCTGCAGGCAATTTTGCATGGCCCTCGACAGAGGAAATTGAAATAAGAATTCATCATGTCGATTGGTACAGTGCAATGATACTGGTAATAAATTTCAATGAGAACAAATTGTCCTTCACCTACAATCAGTGGCCTACGTGGCACGAAATGGTTGATTTCACTATGGTTCCACCATCCTCATCGGTATATGGTGATGTGACAGATGACGGCACGGTTGATATCAGCGATGTTAACTCAGTCATTAACATTATGCTAGGCAAAGAGAGGTCGGTAACGAATCAGTAGCCTATGAGCCGTGATATCATTAAATGTGTAATTCTCAATTTTCAATTAAAAGATATGACCCTAACAAGAACTGATTTCAATTTCCCGGGACAAAAGAGCGTGTACCATGGCAAGGTGCGCGATGTGTATAACATCAACGATGACCTATTGGTGATGGTTGCCACCGATCGCATCAGCGCCTTTGACGTCATCCTGCCCAAGGGTATTCCCAGCAAGGGACAGGTGCTTAACCAGATTGCCGCTAAGTTTCTTGATGCGACTGCCGACATCGTGCCCAACTGGAAGCTCGCCACGCCTGACCCGATGGTCACTGTGGGCAAGCGCTGCGAGGGATTTGCAGTTGAGATGATTATTCGCGGCTATCTCACTGGAAGTGCCTGGCGCGAGTATAAGAATGGTTGCCGCATGTTGTGCGGCGTTCCTCTGCCTGATGGCATGCGTGAGAATGAGCGATTCCCCGAACCTATCATCACTCCCACCACTAAGGCCGAAGAGGGTCACGACGAGAACATCTCGCGTGAAGAAATCATCGCTCAAGGCATCGTCAGTGCCAAGGACTATGCTGTGATGGAGCAGTACACGCGGGCCCTGTTTGCCCGCGGCACCGAGATTGCAGCTAGCAAGGGCCTCATTCTGGTTGACACCAAGTATGAGTTTGGCAAGCGCGATGGTCAGGTAATTCTCATGGACGAGATTCATACGCCCGACTCTAGCCGCTACTTTTATGCCGAGGGCTATGAAGAGCGTTTCGCCAACGGCGAGCCCCAGCGCCAACTCAGCAAGGAGTTTGTGCGCCAGTGGCTCATCGAGCACGACTTCATGGGCAAGGAAGGTCAGCAGGTGCCTGAGATGACTGATGCCTATTGCCAGAGCGTGGCCGACCGCTATATTGAGCTATATGAGGAAATCACTGGCACACCCTTTGAACGTGCCACCGACACCGACCTTGCTGCCCGTATTGAGCGCAATGTCACCCAGTGGCTCAACGAGAATCAAAAATGAGATATCGCAACGAAGAGGACAAATGCTATGGTGTGGCGGGCATGGCCATTGGGTTGAGCATCTTTGATGCCGAGGACTTGCTCAGCGAGGTTGACATCGATGCCGATGGTACCGATTGTGTACGGTTTGCACCTGACTTTTATTACACGGGCAGTCCGCGCGTGCCGGCGAGCAAGTCATGGCATCACATCTACGCTCATTACCAAGTGTCGATGGGGCTTGCCATTGCCAATGCCCTGTGCCGCAAGATGGTACTTGATCATGGTGTGCTCGACCGCAAGCGGCGTGACGAGCTGCTTGATGCCGCTGTTGCTGATGGCCTCAACCTATGCCAACTCGACCGTGACGAGGTGGAGCCTATGTTTGACAAGTCCTACAGCTACCTGATGCGGGTGTTTGGCAACCGCGACATCCAGCGCGTCATCAACGATTTTGCTGGTGAGTTGCAGCAACGCCGCACCCTTACCCGCGCCGAGGTGGCTGAACTGCTGCAAGAGCTGGATCTGTAGCCTTTAGCAATTAGCAAATAGCAAATAGAACTCCATGAAAGTTGTCTTGATCAATCGCAGTGACCAGTTGGGCGGGGCGGCAATTGCCACCCTGCGACTGATGCATGGCTTCCAGGCACTGGGCGTGGATGCCCGCATGGTGGTGGTTGATCGGCATGGCAATGAATCCAATGTGTCGCTAGCGGGAACAGCATGGCATCGCCGATGGGCCTTCTACGCCGAGCGCATGGGCATCTATTTGCGCAACGGTCGTTGCCGTGACACTTTGTTCAAAATCGACACTGCCACGCATGGCATTGATGTGAGCAGTCACCCCTGGGTTCAGGAGGCAGACGCATTGCTGCTGGGCTGGACCAACCAGGGCATGCTCTCGCTCGACGGTTTAGATCGGTTGGGGCGGTTGGGCAAGCCTGTCATCTGGACGATGCACGACATGTGGCCATGCACGGGTGTGTGCCATCATGCCTATGAGTGCAAGGGTTATCTGGCCCAGTGCGCCGATTGCCCTTTGTTGCCTAGTGGCAGTAAGCTGGCCAGCAAGACATTAGCGCGTAAGGCTGCACTTTATAGCAAGGCTTCCATCCGTTTTGTGGCAGTGAGTCACTGGTTGGAGCATTGTTGTCGCCAGAGCACATTATTGCAAGATGCTGATGTCACAGTGATTGGTAATCCTTTCCCCACCAGTGACTATTCCTGCGACTATGTGGCAAGCCCCGCTTTGCCCGACGATGCCGTTGTGATTGCTATGGGTGCTGCACGTCTTGATGACCCTGTCAAGGGCTTTGATTTGCTCATCGATTCGATGCGGAACCTTCGTGAAAGTGCACCAACGCTGGCCGATCGCCTGCATCTGCTGTTATATGGTGATTTGCGAGACAAGTCGCTGTTGCAACAGCTTGCGGTTGGCTACACTTATATGGGCTATATCACTGACATCAACGCTGTGTTCCGGCAGGCGCACATCGTGCTGAGCACCTCGCGCTACGAGTCTTTTGGCTACACCCTGCTCGAAGGCATGGCCAGTGGATGCATACCCGTCACGACAGGTGCCGGTGGCCAGGTCGACATCGTGCAGCACCTGCACAATGGTTATGTCACAGGCAGTAATGACCCTGCCGACGTGTCACAAGGCATTGCTTGGGCAGCACAAGCGCAAATATCTCGTGCCGCTCAGCATCAATGGGTTGCCGACAATTTTGATGCCCCCATCATCGCACAACAGTATCTCGCCTTCATCAATAACTCTTAACTATAAACTCTTAACTATAAACTCCCCCGTGCAAACAGTATTATTTCATAGCACCATTTTTGGTCCCATCCACAGCCGTAGGCTAGGGATTTCGTTAGGCGTGAACTTGATGCCCAACGATGGCAAAATTTGTTCATTTGACTGCCTCTACTGTGAGGCGGGTTTTAACGCCCAGGGCCCCGGCACAACGGGCATTCCAACGCGTGAGGCTGTCAAGCGCCAACTCAAGGCGAAACTTGAAGCCATGAAGGCCGATGGCTCGGGGTTGGATGTCATCACCTTTTCGGGCAATGGCGAACCCACGTTGCACCCGCACTTTAAGGAGGTGGTTCACGACGTGATGATGTTGCGTGACCGCTACTATCCTGACGCAAAGGTGAGCGTGCTCAGTAATTCGACCATGGCAGGTCGGCCCGAAGTGGCCGAAGCGCTGAAGCTGGTGGATAACAACATCCTCAAACTCGATTCGGCCATCGCAGCTACCCTACGTGTCATCAATCGTCCGCAGTCGCCCAACCTGCTCCCCACAGGAGTCATCGAGGATCTCAAACAGTTCAGCGGACAATGTATCGTCCAGACCATGATGCTGCGCGGCGAGTGGGAGGGGAAACCCTTTGACAACACCACCGACGCCGAGGTCAACGCGCTCATCGAGGCCTACAAGGCTATCCAGCCACGCGAGGTGATGCTCTATTCACTTGACCGAAAGACGCCCGCCGACCACCTGGTCAAGATTGAGCACGACGAGTTGCAGGCCATCGGCGACCGCATCGCCGCAGCCACTGGCATCCTCGTGCAAGTGAATTGACAAAACCTGTCGACAAGATGAAAGTGAAGTTGTCATGGCGACTGGTTGCCGCATTGCTGCTGGGGCTTGTGGGGTACTACATTGTATTTCAAGCGTTCTACAACCAGATCGCTTTCAAGACCATATTCCCATATGATGGCTTAGCCGACATGATGGTGGGAGTGTTCTACAATTTCACCCCCACCTTCCTTCAGTCAATCTTTATCGCTGCCGTCATATTTCGGCCCACTAAAGTACATCACATTGGTCGTAAAATTGCGGTTGATGCAATCTTGGTCATCACGATGCTCGTTTTGTATAATTTGTGTTATCTTCATTTCTTTCATGGCCGTGTTGATTGGGGTGGCAGTGCATTCAATGCAATCTTTGTGTTCCTCGGTATCGAGACCACATTCTATGTGCTCAATTTCAAGAATAGCATGCGCGAAGCCCAGGCACAGAAGCAACTGGCGTTGCAATACCGCTACGATGCCCTCAAAGCACAAGTCAACCCACACTTTCTGTTCAATTCGCTCAACATTCTTTATTCGCTCATCGACATTGACCAGCAGAAGAGCCGTGAGTTTGTCCTATCGCTCTCGCAGATGTATCGTTACATCATGTCGCAGCAGAACCGCGACACCGTACCACTGCGCGATGAGATGGACTTCCTGCACAACTATGTAGACATCTTGATGAAACGCTACCGCGACCAACTGACCGTGGACATCAATGGCGAGGACAGCATAGTTGAGCAACAGTTGGTACCCTACACCCTGCAACTGCTCATTGAGAATGTGACCAAGCACAACATCATCTCAACACGACACCCCATGACAGTAACCATCAATATTGGGAATGATAACGTGACTGTGAGCAACCCCATCCAGCCCAAAACCAGCGAGAGCCCATCACATGTTGGTTTGCGGTATTTGACAGAGTTATACCAAGCTCACGGCAAAGAGTTTGCAGTGAGTAACGATGGCACAACTTTCACCGCAATAGTACCATTCATCTAATTAAGAACTAATCATGAACTATGTACTGACGCAGCGTGCCGCGTTGTCAGTTGCCAGTTGTGACCATAGCGCATTCTTAATCCAAATTATTAATTCTACATTCTTAGGTAGTGAACTATATCATCATTGAAAATGAGGCATTCGCCCTCGAAAATTTAAAGCAGACCGTGGCGCGATTGCGTCACGACTACCACTTGACGTTCACCGCCGAGAGCATCGAGGAAACAGTAGAATATCTGCGTACACACCCCGATATCAGCCTCATCTTCATGGACATTGAACTGGTCGATGGCAACTGCTTCGAGATCTTTCGCCAAGTCAAAGTCGAAACACCCGTAATCTTCACCACCGCCTACGATGACTTTGCAATACAGGCCTTCCATGTCAACAGTATTGACTATTTGCTCAAGCCCATAGGTGATGAGGCTCTCGGTACAGCCCTCGACAAGTTGGAGCGGCTCACAGGCAAAAACCCTGCCACTCCAGACTATGCCACACTGATGCGTCAAATGCTACAGCCAACCAACCGACAACGCATCTTACTCAACAGCGGCGACAACTATAGTTATGCCATGATTGACGATGTAGCCTACTTCATGAGCGAGGATAAATACGTCTACGCCTGCTTGCGCTCCGGTCAACGGCGAATGACCGAGTTTCACAATCTGGCTGAGGTTGAAGGCATTCTAGACCAGAGGCGATTCTTTCAAGTGGCTCGCCACATCATCGCCAGCATTGAGTCAATTGGCAAAGTAAGCAAGTACTTCAATGGTCGCCTCAAGGTTGAGGTACGAGCAGATAACGACCGTCAAGAGGCCGTTGTGAGTGCAGCTCG
>JAEEGI010005088.1_pt1 | contig 30440 bp, 30 predicted proteins | sample 8958751 | NCBI WGS metagenome assembly JAEEGI01 (sample SAMN16246545, study PRJNA631951) | gut metagenome | biome: gut microbiome; feature: rumen; material: KS-attached | host: Bos | place: Iran: Karaj | collected 2018-10 | reverse complement strand
AGCTGCTAACTGTCGACTAGTATACTAGCTCATCGCGTCATTAGTGCTTGTACTGACTCATATTATGCCTTGTTAATAAATTCTCTAGAGAATTGAACCACATGCACTAATCTCCTCAATCGTGAGAGGCCTACTATCGCTTGAATTCTCTAGAGAATTTAACAACTACTCATAGCCTTTCAAGTTGCAACCCAATATCTTTCTATCTGCTAGCTTATTATGCACCCATTACATGCTTATTATACGCAATGATGCCACTATTATGGCGTTTTTATGTCACTTCTATGTCACTATTATGTCACTTTTATGTCACTAATCAATTTTGTAATTAATTGAAATATAATAAAATAACTTCAATTTATGTCATATGTCACTAGATTTTGAGATTTCTAATATTCTCTTTACTTATTTTCGATGTTTTTCAAATGAAAATTGAATGATTTTCTCACTTTTTCCACCAATATTTTGTAATTTTCTAGAAAACCAGAACTCTACAGGGACATCCATTTCGAAAAAGACAAGTACTCATCCGACATCTGATTTCCCCTAGGAAATGCCCCCAAATCAGTAAATATTCACCAGTTTTGCAAAATTCCACCTCTCAACGCACCTCGATTAAGAAAAAATGCTTATCTTTGCAGTAAATTAGAAAAGGTATAAAATATGTCGTATAGTGAAATAGCACAGATGGAGCTTATGAATGCTATCAATAGCATCAAATCTGAGTCAGATTTGAATGAGTTCAAGGATATGTTGGCACGTTATTTTGCCAGCAAAGCCCAGAAAGCTATTGATGCTTTATGGAATGATGGTGTCATAAACAATGACACTATTGAGGAATGGGGTGAAGAACACATGCGTACTCCTTATCGCTATGAGACGAATCGTCCTTGATACTGGCCCAGATTGTCTGTAATCAAGATTAAGGAGTTTGTTGCCCAAATCTGCAACAAAGAATAAAGTAATAAAGGAAGTCCACGCGGACTTCTTTTTTTTGTGCTGGAATTTCCTTTTGATTCGACTTTTGGCCCGTCCGCAAAAAGAAATAGAAGAAAATGTTGTGGAAAAGTGACCCAATTTAAGAAATAATGACTACTTTTGAATAAATTCCACCTCACAATGAACGTCGTTTGCTAAATTTTTTATATCTTTGCCAATGATATGAACAAAAAGAACTTAGACATCGGCTATTTCTTGTCCTTTTGTATTGAGCAATACAAGGAGGCTAAACATTTGCCTGGAGCTGAAGTTGCAAAGATTTTCGGCCAATATGGTGTGCTTGAATATCTTGAAGAGCACTTTGAACCACTTCACTCGCAAAGCCGACAATGGATTTTGGAAGACATTGATGAGTTTATTAGTTTTAGGAAAGGAGAGGTCGCATGAAACTATATCATGGCAGTTTAGAGCAGGTCGATAAGCCTGAATTTGACATTTATTGAAGCAAAGGAGGTGACGTTATGAATCTAAATGTGACACAGGATAATCTGTACCTTTTCCTTCCTTCTAAAATTAGTTGGATGGCAGACATGCTTTCTGAGGACAAGCATGTCAGCATAGCTGATGCTGTTAAGGAAATATATGCATCAGACACATACCGCCATTTAGAGAATGAAGAAACAAAATATTGGCATTTAGGCCCTGTTGCACTATATGAGGATTTAAAATAAGTAATTCCCAATAATTGCAAAATGGAAGAAAATGTTGTGGAAAAGTGACCCAATTTAAGAAAAAAACACTGCTTTTGCAAAAAATACAGCTCTCAACGCACCTCGTTTAAGAAAAAATGCTTATCTTTGCAGCGTCAAAAAATAGAATTATGTCATATACAAGAGAACCAATAGTAATTGATAACCCTTCAGAGAAGTTGCTGAAGACCATCAAGAAACTCAGAGAGCATAAGTTGTCTGAGTTAGAAAAGCTTCGTAATATGAAGCCTGAGGAATTCTCTTGCCGGATTATCTTATAATGACATATTCATTCTCCATAACGACAAGAAAAGGTGATGAATATCGCATCAAGTTGCTTGATGTGGATATTTCTGCGCTTGCCAAAGAAGTAAGAGATGTCATTGAAACTAACAACTATGATATCTCTGAAATCATGATAGATCGGGTAAGTGGTGGCGAAAGTACTGCGCAAGAAGTATTGCATGCTATTACGGGAAGAATTGCAGATTTGATTGCTGAAAATGAGAATCTGATTCTCTATTACTCTTGTGATGACATGAACCCAATACCTTCCAGAAATACAAAGGGGGCGAATAAGAACCTTTCTGTTCAAGAGTATCGTAGCAGATTGTTCTCATATATGTTTGATACTTATATGATAAGCCATCAAGTATCTGGGTTCTCTAATACTCCTATTATTATAAATGGAGATGGCTACAAGCAGTTCATGCACCTTATCGCTCGAGATAGTCACCAATCTATTGTTGATTTGATAAAAGCTGACGTTCTTGAAGGTTGGGGAAAGTAACTGTAATAGAATAAAGTAACAAAGGAAGTCCACGCGGACTTCTTTTTTTTGTGCTGGGATTTCCTTTTGATTCGACTTTTGGCCCGTCCGCAAAAAGAAATGGAAGAAAATGTTGTGGAAAAGCGACTCATTTTAAGAAAAAAACACTGCTTTTGCAAAAAATACAGCTCTCAACGCACCTCGTTTAAGAAAAAATGCTTATCTTTGCAAGCAGATATTGTAATAGTAAGATGAACGATAATACACATAAAGATATGGCCAGTGAGCCCATAGCTATGACTTATGGCATGAGCGCAGATTTGCGTAATAGCGGATTGTTGAATGAGGTTCAAAACCTAAGCCGAGAAGACAAGCATTGTCTTGTCAGATATTTGTATGACACGAATGAAGATGGCCTTAACAATTTTGAAGAACTGAATGACAATCAGCAACCTTACACAATGGAGGAGCTCAATGCTCGCATAGATGAGGCTGAAGAAGAAATCGAGCGTGGCGAAGGAAAGTCTTTTGACGAAATGATGGCTGGTTTCAGGAAAGAATTATTATGGCTCAAATAAAATGGCAGAAGAGGGCAGAGAATGAACTCTTCAGATATCTGGTTAAAGGTTTTATAGAGTTTGGTGAGACAACCGCAAACAATTTTGCAGCTACGGTAGCATCTATCAATAAAGATTTAGAGCGGTTTCCAGAAATAGGTTATCCAGAGCCTTTACTGAAAGACAGGAAGAAACATTATCGAGCCCGCCATATTATAGGTCGTTTCAAGTTGATTTACTATTATAATGAAACAACGGATACGGTTCATATAGCAGATATTTGGGATATGAGACGGGATCCTGCTAAATTGACTAATAGAATAAAGTAACAAATAGAAGTCCACGCGGACTTCTTTTTTTTGTGTTGGGATTTCCTTTTGATTCGACTTTTGGCCCGTCCGCAAAAAGAAATAGAAGAAAATGTTGCGGAAAAGTTGCTATAATTGTTTTTTTTTTCGTACTTTTGCAAAAGCTATTGCCCCATTGGCTATGATACTCTTTGAGTAGAGAGGAGCCGCGAGGGCGATGCACTACATTATGGAAAGGCGTTACTGACGCTTTGTTTTTGGATATTCGAACTACCACAATCGAAAGCTGAACAAGAACAATGCAAAGGTGACTGCCACGGGGTGTGTATATCAGACTCCGTAGTGTGCTGCGAGGTTCGTGTAGCCTCAATGCACACTTTACGGTGTATCTATATACTCCTGCGTGGGTGTTTACTTTGTCTGTTTTCAGCTTGGCTGTGGTAGGCCAGAATATCGAGCAGGCAGATGCAAGCACCCACGTTTTTCTTTTGTAGTTAACCGAAAGTGATACTTGTTCGTATGGGTGAAGGCGGACAACTATAAAAGAAAGAATAACGACAAAGGAATAATTTAGAGTCTTTGACATCCTTGATTAGGCTGAGGAAGCAGAATTAGGACCTCTGGAAACACATCAGTCAGACAAGGCAATGGATGTTTACGCTCATACGGGCGTGGACCATACGATTGTTGTCTGATGTAGGCCGTCCTAAGCCTTGCTTCTACCAATCCCTCCACGCCCCCTTTTCGAAAAACGATAAGAGGGCTTTTTTCATGTCAAAGGATACTAATAGAGACATACAGAATACCCCATCCAATATTGATAATGAGGGACTGTCTTGGGTGCAGAAGGAATTCTCTCATCCAAATAGGATAATAAGACTCGCAACATCATTCAGTGGTATTGGTGCTATTGAATATGCTTTCAAGCGACTTGGCTTAAATTGTAAGATTATTTTCGCTGGTGACATAGATGCGAATTGCAAAAAAACATATTTCGCCAACTATGACATCAAAGAAGAACAATGGCATACAGATATACATAATTTCAATGCTAAGCCATATAGAGGTAAGGTTGATTTGTTTGTAGGCGGGGCTCCTTGTCAGGCGTTCTCTATTGTTGGTGACCAAAGAGGCTTTGAAGATACAAGAGGTACATTATTCAGAGAATTTGCGCGAGTTGTCAAAGAATGCCAGCCAAAGGTCTTTATCTTTGAGAACGTGCAGGGACTATTTAAGCATGACCGCGGAAGAACGTGGGAAGTGATATATAACACCTTTGTTGATTATTGTGGTTACGATGTCCATTATCAGTTGCTTAATGCAAGAGATTATGGAATTCCACAAACGCGTGAAAGGCTTTATTGCATTGGCTTTCGTAAGAAGACAAATTTCAAATATCCTGCTCCAATACCATTGAAGTATAGGATGTATGATTTTCTTGAGGACTATCAGAAAACGGAATACTATGACGAGACAAGGAAAGTCAAGATATTGGCTGTAGACGATGAACATCGAAAAGAACTACTGGAGGATCTTGACAATGAAAGGTTTAATGATTTTGTTTTCCCAATTCACGAAGTTGAAGACAAATATTACCTTTCTGAAAAAGTCGGAAAATATGTACTTTGTCCAGGGACAAAGACATTTAGGACTCCCATTAAAACAGACCTTGACATAGCTAGACCTTTATTGCAATCCATGCATAAGATGCATCGGGCTGGAGTAGATAATTATGTCACTTACAACAAGGCTAAGGGTATTGATGGTTTGCGCAAGCTAACGCCAAGAGAATGCCTTCGACTAATGGGCTTCAAGGATGATTTCCAAATTGTTGTTAGCAATACTCCAGCTTACATGCAGGCAGGAAATAGTATAGTAGTCGACGTTCTTATTGCTTTGTTGAAGCAGATGGACATAACAAAATATGGTGTGGACTATGAAGAATAAATATTCTGACATACAAAACACTAAGGCCAATATAGATGTTATAAATGATTGGCGTAATTTGATTTTCTCTCATCCAGAGAGGACTATTAGGCTTGGCACATCATTCAGTGGTATTGGAGCAATAGAACACTCTTTCCATCGGCTGGGATTAAATTGTCAAATACAGTTTGCTGGCGATATAGACGAGAATTGTAAGAGAGCCTATTTCGCAAATTATCCAATATTAGAGAGCCAATGGCATTCAGATGTTCACGATTTTGACGCAACTAAATATGAAGGCGAAATAGATCTGTTTGTGGGTGGAGCACCTTGTCAGGCTTTCTCATTGAGAGGGAAACATGGCGGATTCGAAGACACACGAGGTACACTTTTCAGAGAGTTCGCTCGTATCGTTAAGGAATGCAAACCAAAGGTATTCATCTTTGAGAATGTCAAAGGAATGTTGAGTCATGATAAAGGTAGAACGTGGCAAATAATTCGAGACACTTTCGAGAACTATTGCGGATACGACATCTATTTCCAGGTTTTGAATGGCAAGGACTATGGCATACCTCAAAGTAGAGAAAGATTGTATTGTATCGGCTTTAGGGAAGAAACAGATTTTAAATATCCTGCTCCGATTCCATTGGAGAAGACTGTCTATGATTTCCTGCAAAGAACATTTGACACAAAGTATTTGTTAAAGCAGAAAGGAGTGAATTTTGTAACTCGAAGCATAAACTATGCTAAAAGCTATACTCAAGTAAATGGAGATATAATGCTTTGTCAAAAAAGAAACCAGCAATTCAACTGGCATGGAGATTTTGTTTATCATCCCAAATTAAAATCAGATACGAATACGCCAGCTACAGATGTTCATCTTTACAAGGTGGCTGATTATGAAGAAGACTATTATATAATGCATAAACCTCAGCTATATGCATTGACTTCTCTTTCAGAAACAGAAGCAAGTATGAACAAAGTATCTTTGGACGAGATTGATACTGCATACGGGAGATTCAGGAAGTTCACACCAAGGGAATGTCTGAGGATGATGGGCTTTGACGATTCATTCAAAATAGTTGTTTCTGATACAGAAGCATATCGGCAGGCTGGCAATAGTATTATTGTGGATGTATTAATGGCACTGTTAAAACAGATAGATATAACAAAATACGGAGTGTAATATGGCAGATTTAATATGCAGATGGAGAAATGGCACCCCCAAAAATGTTATGGAGGTGGTTAATTCTATGCCACATCACGAAATGCCTGAATGGCAATTCAAGAACTTCATGAATAAATCAGTTTGGGGCAATAGCTTTTCAAGAACCGTATATCAGTTTGCGTCTCAACTCGCTCTTTATTATATCTCGGATGATGGAGTATATCATCCGCGTTTTGACCATGATATAAATGAACTGGAGGCAAAAGATTATATGGAAAGGTGGCTACCAAGATATTACATCCCTAATCCTTATGTTTCATCTGATGGCTTTGACAAAATAGATTGTCCCACATTGTTCCTTAAATCCTTGTATGATTATGTATCGAAGCATCCTAATTGTACCTACTCTGAGGCATATTATGAGTGTTTCCATGAAACAGCAAAGAACAATGATGATATTATTCGAAACTATATAAATAACTATTCTAAAGTGTTAATCTTCCACAAAGATGGTATGCTCAGTAAAACAAATGCAAATCCTCATAAAATATTTAGAGATATGGACAGAAATGACAAAAAGGCATTTTTTGATTTTTTCTTTGATATGAATAAAGAATACATCAAAAATGAATTGAACAACTCTTCTTATAGTAATTATTTTACCGCTACCCGTACTAAGCCATTTCTGCTCCTTGCAGGCATCTCTGGCACGGGCAAATCTCGTATAGTAAGAGAATTGGCCTTTATGACTTGCCTAGAGGAATTACAGGATGAGGATGGAACAACGCCTGGCAACTATTGTATGATAGAGGTGAAACCTAACTGGCATGATTCTACTGAATTGTTAGGCTATTATAGCTCGTTCAATGGTGGAGGCTACAGATTTACAAAGTTCGACAGGTTTGTGGTGAAAGCTTGGCTGAATCCTGATGTGCCTTTCTTTGTCTGTCTTGACGAAATGAACTTGGCGCCAGTAGAGCAATACTTTGCAGAGTTCCTCAGTGTATTGGAAACCCGTTCAAGAGATAACGAAGGTAATGTTGTTACGGGGGCTATCATCGACAAGAAATACTTCAAAGACGATACTAAAATGAAAGAGGATTTAGGGCTTGATGGTGCTGATGATTGGACCATCAAAGTTCGTAGTGATTTGGTTAATAAAGGTTTGACATTGCCTCCTAACCTGATTATCATAGGCACAGTAAATATGGACGACACCACTTATCAGTTCTCGCGTAAGGTGATAGACAGGGCTATGACGATAGAGATGAATGGTGGTGAGTTGAGCCAGATGTTTGGCAACAGTAATAGTCTGAAATACAGGAGTGATGAAGATATCGTGAAGTTAGGATTGTTTAAGGCGCCTTACATTAATGCAGAAGAGGTAATTGAACGTTATCAAAGTCAGGCCAATTTTATCAAGGAGAAGTTGCCAAAGAAACTGGAGGCTATCAATACGGCATTGAAAGATACACCATTCCAAGTATCGTATCGTGTGCTAAACGAACTAGTGGTTTACTTAGGCGCATTGATGGATGAGGCAACAGCAAAAGGTGAAGCAATAGATGATGATGCACTGCCAGCATTGATGGATCAGGCAATGGATCAAATCACTCTGATGAAGATCCTGCCTAGAATAGAGGGTGATGAAGATATGTTTAGAAGAAGTGGAGGAACAAATGTCTTGAAGACGTTGCAGTCACTTTTCTCTGAAGATTCTGATTCGTATAAGAAACTGAGAGAGATGATAGATCGTCTCGAGAGAACAGGATTTACCCGTTTCTGGCCGTAAGCATAAGCAATGGATGTACTGAGGTTTGAGCAATTGGCAAAAGACTATACTATCGTGATAAGGACAGATAGTATAGACTACTCGTGGCAACGATTCCAGTCAAGAATCCGCGAGGGTGCGCTGAGCTATTGCAAATATACCTCAAAGGACATAGGGACACTTACTCTTTGTAATCCTGCTTTGACCCAACAATACAAAGAAGCGAAAGAGTGGGAAGAATGTCCACCAGTCATTTTCGAGACCAACAAATACCAGATTACCATCCAATTTGCTGAGACAGACGACAGGCCAAAGGTAAAGCATGCGAAAAAGGAAGTGGAAGATTTCTTCTTTTACGACAAGGACGCAGGCAAGGATAGTAAAGGGTGTAAACTGACTGGTGACGTTAACTTTTTGAACGAACCTGGTGTCTTCAAACTGGAGTTTGAATATACAAAGAATGGTGTACGCCATAACGAAGTCTTTACCTTCGAGATAGTATCACCAAAGCTTGATACCAAGAACGACTATAAGCAAATACTGGCAGAGGTCAATGATGAGTACGAGAACATTGTATTCAGATATCTTGCTACAACTTATCAACAATTACAGGAAAGCGGAAAGGCCAATACGGACGAGATTTGGATTCAGCGTTTCGAGGAAGTCATAGACAGTTACGTTAAAGCGGTTTCATTAATTGTTCATCAGCCCCATTTCCGCCAGCGTAACATCACAGAATACAAACACGCTGACCGCATAAAGAGATGGACTCCTCAGATGGAAGAAGAATATCATGAGACAGAGGCCAGAGGCGAAGAGCGGCTGGAACAACACTTCTTTGCCTATCAGGAAAAAGAGACTACGATTGATACGTTGGAGAATCGTTTCGTCAAATATACGTTGGATAGGATTGGCCGTAGACTGACAGACGTGATAGACAAGATTCTGAGAAGTGACAATAGTGTAGATATGTCTGACGGGAAGCGAGGACAGTTATCTGATTCGAAGCGTGAGCAGCTATGGGGATATAAGAACAAGTTGAAGAAGTTGAGCAATCATCAGTTTTTCAAGTTGGTTGGTCGCTTTGAAGGACTGAAGCAGGAGAGTTTGGTATTACAGAATCGTACTGGCTATGTTCAGATATACAAGAGTTGGATTAAATTGAAGAGAGGCATAGACCTTTATAATGGTGTGGCCAACATTGGAACGCTTCAGATATGGGAAATTTACGAACTATGGTGTTTTGTTAAGATGAAGCGATTGGTTCGTGATGTCATGGGGTGCAAAGCTGAGGATATTGAGGAAGATAAAGAAACTATGCTCAATCCATTTACGAGTAGCAAGGTAGAGCACATCGTGAAGTTCTGGTATCCAAATACCAATAAAACTGGCGACTATGTGACTTTGCACTATCAGCACACCTACAATCGCCATAAGGACGAAATGCATACGGCCACTACTGAGCAAAGGCCAGATATCGTACTAAATATAGAAAAGGTACGCGAGAATATCACGCTAACTTATCTGTATGATGCGAAATATCGTGTGGCTGACGACAACGATGTGAACAATGACAAGGGTACATTGGCCGATTACCCAATGCCTGATGCCATCAATCAGATGCATCGTTACAGGGATGCCATCTATTATGGTTCCAATTATCAAGAACATATTGCCAAGGAGATTATTGGGGGATACATTCTATTTCCAGGACGTGGCACAAATAAGAACGTCAAAGAACGCTATTTCTGGAAGAGCATAGAAGAAGTGAATATTGGAGCATTCCCATTGCTGCCCAATGATGAGAACACATTGCTGCGTGAGCATTTAGAGAATATACTTCTGAAGAAAACGAAGATGGAACAAATCATAGATGCAAAGCCTCAACGAGGATTACACTATGCAGAAGTAAAGCAACCAACAGAAGGAATGTTCTTGGTAGCATCAATTCCTGATGGCAGACGCCAAATAACCGCATCTCAAAAAGACTTTGAATCAGGTGTGGCAAAATCCTTCCGTTCATTATGGAATGTCTATGATAAGATTAATGTCAATAGCATCAAATATTTTGCTCCAGTGATAAACCATCAGATCAGTAACTATTACGAAGTAACAGGTGTGTTCCCAATCATTGAAGAAGGTGTCGCATGGATGGAGTATGAATTAGGAACTTGTTTCTCAACAAATCAACGAATAGATTGCGACATCGAAGAGGATGATGTACTACTGAGAACCGCGACGGAATTTTATAATGAAATGGGACGAGGATGCATCATTTACAAACCAGAGCAGAAACTTGTAGTTGAAGAATCATTTGAATAAAAAGTACACAAAAAGAACCGTCCCGTTTGTGTACTTTTTCAAATATTTTTCGTACCTTTGCCACATAAACCCAAGATGAACTATAAAATAAAACGAATATGAACGATGAAGAAAGAATAACACGTGCCTTGAACGGCTTGGCTGACATAGCTAAGCGCAACGAGGCTGAAAAGGAAGAAGAACTTAAGCTTCAGAAAGAGAAAGAAGAAAGGCGGAAACGCCTTTATAAACTTTATTATGAACAAGCCCCACCTATTTCGTGGAAATTCCCCAAGGATTCATAATTGTACAGAAGATGAATAATAGAAAATATGAAACGTAAAATATACGTAGCAAGCAGCTGGCGTAACGGGTATTACCCTGAGGTAGTAGCTAAGTTGAGGGAGGCTGGACACGAGGTGTACGACTTCCGCAATCCACCATCGGGTGACCCTGGATTTAAGTGGAGTAGCGTAAGCGAGGACTATATGGAATGGTCGCCACAGCAATATCGTGATATGCTGCAACATCCTTATGCCGTGCGGCAGTTCAAGAACGACATTGAGGCTATGGAGGCTTGTGACACTTGTGTACTGGTGTTGCCTTGTGGTCGTAGTGCTCACACAGAAGCGGGATGGTTCGCAGGACGTGGTAAGCTGACGATAGCTTATATCCCAGAGATACAAGAGCCGGAGTTGATGTACAAGTTGTTCGATAAGGTTTGTTGCTCAATAGACGAACTTATTGATGCGTTGAAGTGATATGGATAAACTCTCAGCACAACAGCGATCAGCCAATATGGCAGCGATTCGAAGCAAGAATACGAAGCCAGAAATGATTGTGCGCAAAGGACTGTGGAGTAGGGGATTCCGTTATCGTTTGAACCATAAGCGGTTGCCTGGGCATCCGGACTTGGTACTGAGGAAGTATAGAACGTGCATCTTTGTGAATGGGTGCTTCTGGCATGGACACAATGTGGCGTTGCCACAGATGGAAGATGTCGGAAGGATTCGCAACGCCACACTCTGCAAAGCAGAGAAGATGGAAGATGTGATTGAGAATTCAGAGTGCTGCAAGATTCCGAAGACGAATAGGGAGTTCTGGGTGGCGAAGATTCGAAGAAACAAGGAGCGCGACAAGGAGGAACAGCGTAAGCTGGCAGAAATGGGGTGGCATTGCATCACAGTATGGGAGTGCGAGCTGACGCCCAAACGACGCGAAGAAACATTGGAGTCATTAGCCTTCACGTTGAACCACATTTGGTTGCAAGACCACAGAACCTTTGTCACTTTTTATCCTGTACAGGAAGAGGAGGATAATCAAATGCCAATGGCAGCTGAAGATAAGTCATGAATCCTCTCGGAATCTTGTAATTTAGGAGGGCTCATTTTCTTGTGCATGGCATTGGAAAATAAGGAAAAGTTTGGAAGTTTCAAAAATAGTTTGTATTTTTGCATCAGAAAAAAATAGATGAAACTGATGAAGAAATTATGGTTGCTGGTAGTAGCCCTTTTTATGGGCAGTGGCTTGATGGAGGCTCAGACCACCGATATGGTGGTGAATGAGCTGAACAAAAGTGGTTTCTGGAATCCCTACGTGAGGTGGTTACAGAGGGATGACACGATGGAGGGGTATCTGCGCAACCTTGGTGATAACAGCGTGGACAAGATGAAGATGACGCTGAGGGCTCTCGACGAAGACCACAGACGGGCGCAGGAGTTGTTGAATGCTCGTGATGAAATCGTTGGGAAGAATGAGAGCAAGAGGCAGCGTAAGAAGGACGGCAGGACGGATGACGAGCGTCTGGCCAGCCGGTTTAAGGATGTGGAAGCTGCCAAGCGTGTCTTTGAAAAAGCCGAACAGGTTGAGCATCGCTATGAAATATTGAAGAATGCCATCAACCAAGAGTTAGAACAAAGAAAGCCTGCAGTGATGCCTGCAGGCAAGTTGCAGTATTTCAGCTATAGTACCAGCAATGCCTTTGGTGGGTTTAGTGAGGAGATTACGCTTGACGGACAAAAGGGTAAGCATGATCTGAAAGTGGAGGCACGGCGTATGAATGTCGCGCCTGAAGAGGAGGAGAAACCTGTCGTTCCCAAGGAGGTGAACGACTCGGTATTCCAGCGCGTTAGGGAAATGGTAGAGCAGGGACGGCTCTACGAAATGGGGCGTCATTATATGCCCGATTACGATATCTTAGATGCCTCCAACTGGTCGCTGTACATTGTTTTTGAGCAAGGTTCCATAGGTTCAGGTGGTTATGCCGAGGGACCTGACCACCATGATACACTGCATGCCATCATCAACTATCTGACCAAGATTTTCAAGGGCGAGTAGTTATCGCATTCAAGTATCGCGATATGGTTCCATAGGCATCAATGGCCAGAGGTTTGGGTTCGTGAGTAAACCAGTAGGCAGTCAGCTTCTCGCCAGAAGAGAACTCCATGTGGATGCGATACGATGTGCCGCCAGTCATCTGTTCATCGACGTTATAGCCATTAAGCATGAAAATATTCATGTTGCGTAGGACGTTGCTCAGCTTCTCGACATCCTGCGCTGTGGCTGGATATTCGGTCTTCTTTGAGCCACTGCCTCTGTCCTCGCAATAGACCACTTTAGGCTTAGTCCCCTCGTCGGCTTTCATCTCGTAGTAGCTGTACCTGAGTTCGCCTGCGGGCAAACCGTAATTGGTAAAAGAGCAACTGCAATAAATCATCTTGCCTTTAGGGTAGAACGCGTAAGGTTTGGACGTCTTGGCGACCGATGTCAAGAAACCATCTATGCTTTCCAAGGCTTTCTTCATCTCATTTGGCTGATGCCGTTGTGTACACGTGGCGCGATAGACCGCACCATCAGCGTATTGCAGCGATAGGTAGTACCTGAAGGACTGGTCTGACAGGTCTCTGCCGTCATGACCATCCACCAAATATATTTTCTCCTTGACAATCAGCTCGCTTAGCTTCTTCATATCCTCCTCAGTGACAGCGTATTGCTGTTCTTCGTTGTTATTGGGAATCTCTGTGGTTTCGCCAATTTTCAGCACGGCACCTTGCCCATCCTTGTACGATAGATATTCGAATCTTCCTCCTTTGGCTGGACGTGTTGGCATGCACGCCCAACTACATTCTATGAGTTCACTTGTAGGAGCCTTCATGCCTTTATCGACCTCTTTGATAAATACCTCAAGCTCGTATAGCGCCTCCCGCTGTTTCTCGTTCAATGAGTTGCCGTCGCATTCAATCACCATGTCCTCAAACTTGATGGTGATGTTCTCCTTACCACTGTCGGAAGTGGAATCCGACTTTTTCTGCTTGATGGCATAAAGCTTTTTCTTCTTGATGATGTCGGCAACCTGACGGAATACCTCCTCGCTGACCTCGGTAGTGTATTTGTTTTCGTCCGGCATGATACGTTCGGAGGTCTTTAATATGCCCTTCCCATCCTTCCAATTTAAGTTGAATTCTGCTTCGAGAAGAGCTTCAGGATTAATTGTAATATGGGAATACGACAGCAACTTGCCTTTTGGAGCTTTAGCTGCAAATACGGCTACGGATATCATACATAAAGCTATAATAGTTGTTAGTCTCATAATATTTATTGATGAATAGTTTTACTTTTCGAATGCAAACTTACGACAAAAAAATGATAAAAACAAGCGAAATACCTAAAAATATGTTTGGGTCGTTAAAAATATTCTGCAGAAAAGTTTGGTGGAATGAAAAAGAATGCGTATCTTTGCCGATGACGAATAACTGAATCTTTTTTTATTAACTAAACAAATACAAAACAAAAATGAAGAAAAAGTTTATTTGCGCCGTTTGTGGATATATCTATGAAGGCGATGCTGCTCCCGAGAAGTGCCCAATCTGTAAGGCTCCAGCATCTAAGTTCAGCGAACTGAAGGACGAGGGTGAAACGACCTATGCTACCGTTCACCGTATTGGCGATGGCAAGCCCGAGGGCGTTAGCCAGGAGATGATTGACGACCTGCGCAACCACTTCAATGGTGAGTGTGGCGAGGTTGGTATGTATCTGGCTATGGCTCGTCAGGCTGACCGTGAGGGTTATCCTGAGATTGCTGAGGCTTTCAAGCGTTACGCTTTCGAGGAGGCTGATCATGCTTCACGCTTCGCTGAGTTGCTGGGCGAGTGCGTATGGGATACGAAGACCAATCTGGAGAAGCGCGCTGCTGCCGAGGCTGGTGCTTGCGAGGACAAGTTCCGCATTGCCAAGAATGCCAAGGCTGCCGGTTTCGATGCTATTCACGACACCGTTCACGAAATGGCTAAGGACGAGGCCCGTCATGGTGCTGGTTTCGCAGGACTTCTGAAGCGTTATTTTGGCAAGTAAGGCAATAAAACATAAGAAAAGCCGTTTTATCTTTAGTATGATAAGACGGCTATTCTTTTTTGTACTGGTTTTCGGTGCATTATTTACGGCTTGTACGGATGATGACACGTTCTCGACGAGTCGTAGTAATGTGTTGTCGTTCTCTGTTGACACAGTTAAGCTGGACACGTTGTTCTCGACCGTGCCCTCATCAATGTATACTTTTTGGGTTAGAAACAACTCTGGCGATGGCATTCGCATTCAAACAGCTCGTTTGGAGCGTGGTGGACAATCGGGATTCCGTGTCAACGTTGATGGCACGTTTCTCGATCCCGTTGGTACTAATTTTGAAGTGCGCAAGGGCGACAGCCTGCGCGTCTTCGTTGAGGTAACTACCCACGAGAATGGAATTGATGGTCCACAATTGGTAGAGGACAACCTGCTGTTTACGCTTGAGAGTGGGGTAGTGCAAAAGATAAATCTTCGAACGTGGAGTTGGGATGCTGAGAAAATCGGGCCGCTCCGCATAGAGCGTGATACGGTGATTGAATCGTCGAACCCCATCATCGTTTACGACAGTATTGTGGTGGACTCTGGTGCTGTGCTTACGCTTCGCAACACCGCATTTTACTTCCATAATGGTGCAAATATCACTGTACGCGGAAAGCTATTAGCTCAAAATTGCCTGATGCGTGGTGACCGTTTGGACCACATGTTCGACTATCTGCCTTTCGATCGTATCAGTGGACAGTGGCGAGGTATACATTTCATGAAACAGTCACGTGGTAATGAAATCGTTAACTGTGAACTACGAAATACGCAGGATGCCATAGTCTGCGACTCGACGGTACTTTCTATGAAGAATTGTGTTGTTCATAACTGCAAAGGCTATGGTGTGGAAGGACGTAATTCGGAAATCACCATAGATTCTTGTCAGATTACAAATTGCTTGTCAGATTGTCTTTTAGCAGACGGTGGTAAAGTTACAGTCAACCACACGACGCTCGCCCAGTTCTATCCATTCTCAGCAAACCGCGGTGTAGCAATTCGCTTTAACACTGGGAAGCATGGCATCACCTTTTCCTGTCAAAATTCGTTAGCCACAGGTTACGATGCTGATGTTGTCTTTGGAGAACATAAGGACACGACGCTGGTATGCAATTACATTTTTGAAAACTGTCTGTTACGAACTGATTCGATTAGCAAGCCAGAGAGTTTGAAGGATATCATTTGGGAGACACCCAAAGACTCTGTAGAAGGCAAGAAACATTTTAGGACAATTGACGAGGAGAAACTCTTCTATGATTTCACCATTGACAGTATCTCGCCTGCATTTAAGCGTCAAATAGGCAGAATAATATAAATGAATAGCGATTTACTCTCTCAACTGAATGAAGGCCAGCGAAAAGCCGTCGAATATTGTGACGGACCACAATTGGTTATTGCTGGTGCAGGCTCAGGCAAGACGCGTGTGCTGACCTATAAGATAGCCTATCTGTTGGAACAAGGTTATCAGCCGTGGAACATCCTTGCACTCACCTTTACCAACAAGGCAGCACGCGAGATGAAAGAACGCATCGGACGACTTGTAGGGCAGGAGCGTGCCCAGCGTCTTGTGATGGGAACATTCCATTCCGTCTTTGCACGCATTCTGAGGGCAGAAGCCGACAAAATCGGTTTCTCCTCCAACTTCACCATCTACGACCAAGCAGATTCGCGCTCACTCGTCAAGAACATCATCAAGGAGATGCAACTTGATGATAAGACCTACAAGCCCAATAGTGTGGCTGACCGTATTTCAATGGCCAAGAACCATTTGCTGATGCCACGTGCCTACGAAACCAGCTCGTGGGCTGCGGATGATGCACAGAAGAAACGCCCACATGTGTCAACTATATATAATAGGTACGTAGAACGCTGTCGTCAGGCCAATGCGATGGATTTCGATGATCTGCTTGTCCAAACCTATCTGTTATTTCATCAGCACGAGGACATTCGACAGAAGTACATCGAACGATTCAGCTACGTATTGGTTGACGAGTATCAGGACACGAATTATGCCCAGCAAGAAATTGTGTTGCAACTCACAAAAGAGCATGGTCGCGTCTGTGTGGTTGGTGACGATGCACAAAGTATCTATTCGTTCCGCGGTGCCAATATCGATAACATTCTCGACTTCCAGCAGAAATATTCTCAGGGCACGCGTCTCTTCAAACTCGAACAGAACTATCGTTCAACACAACTGATTGTAGAAGCTGCCAACTCGCTGATTCGCAAGAACGAGCGTCAGATACGTAAGGACGTGTTCAGCGAAAACGAACAAGGCGAACGTCTGACTCTGAAACCTGCCTACAGCGACAAGGAGGAAGCCATCATCGTGTGTAACGATATCAAGCGGATTCGTAGGAAGGAAGGGGGCGACTACAGCGATTTCGCCATCCTCTATCGTACTAATGCACAAAGCCGTTCGTTCGAGGAACAGATGCGTAAGGATGGCATTCCATACCGCATATACGGTGGGCTATCTTTCTATCAGCGCAAGGAAATCAAGGACGTCATTGCCTATTTCCGTGTTGTTGCCAATCCAAACGATGAGGAGGCGTTGCGTCGTATTATCAACTATCCCACTCGAGGTATTGGCGACACTACTGTCGGTAAGATTGTTGAAACGGCTAATTTACATCATGTCTCGCTTTGGACAGTTATCCAGCAACCCATCGTCTTTGGACTGTCACTCGCGAAAGGCACCCAGACAAAGCTTGATGCCTTCCGAATGCTTATTGATGGTTGGCACCAACGCATTGATCAGGAAGACGCCTATGTGTTGGGACATGCAATTATTATGGAGAGTGGTATAAGTAAAGAAATATATAGCTCTAATAATCCTGATGATCTTTCTCGACAAGAGAATCTTGAAGAATTTCTTGGTGGTATGCAAGACTTTGTTGAGGGACGGCGTGAAGAGGGAATGGAAAATGAGATCCTGTTACCAGACTTCCTGCAGGAGGTAGCTTTGCTCACAGATCTTGACAGCGATGATGGCGCCGACCAGCCTAAGGTTGCACTAATGACAGTCCATGCTGCTAAGGGACTCGAATTCCCCACTGTCTTTGTGGTTGGGCTTGAGGAAAACATCTTCCCTTCGCCTATGTGTGTCGGCTCAATGCGTGAACTTGAAGAGGAACGTCGCTTGCTCTATGTTGCTATAACCCGTGCTGAGAAACACTGTATCCTTACGTGTGCCCAAAATCGTTTTCGCTATGGACGTATGGAGTACGATACCCCTTCACGTTTCATCCGCGACATCGATCCTGCATTGCTTCGCGTCGAGGGTTCTGGACTTTCAGGCTCTTCAAATATTTCTAGTTCCTCTAGTTCTTCTAGCTCTTCTAGTTTCTCTAGTTCTTCAAGGTATTCTAGTTCTTCTACCCCCTCAGGTTTTTCACGTCCTTCCCGTTTCCAAAATCCACGCCCTGTTGCAACACAGTTTGTTGCTGATCCCAAACCACGCCTTATGCCAGTCCGTCACGAAGCACCTGCTCCGCAATCGGTAGCCATTGGCAATATTGGTCTCAAGGAGGGGAACGTCATTGAACATCAGCGTTTCGGCATAGGTACAGTTGTTCGCGTTGAGGGCTCTGGTGAGAATGCCAAAGCTACCGTCGCCTTTAAGAACGCTGGTACCAAACAACTTCTACTGAAGTTCGCTAAATATACTATTGTAGGCTAAAAGCTAATAGCTAATAGCTAACAGTCCATAGTTGCTAAAGCGCTTCGTCTTCCGGACGTTCCAGAAGACGAGGCGCTTTTGAAGATATATGCTTTTTCTTGCGCAGATAGGCAGCCTTGCGAGCCTCGTACTCTTCGTAGTGACGCTCTAAATAATTGTCTGCCATCACTCTTTACTTTGGTTGTAGATGACGCTGATGGCGGGATTCCTGGGATTCATGATACCGCCCACCAGTCGTGTACTTGTGATGCCCATCTCATTGTTGATACCCGTAACCGTAGATGAGGTGTACGCTGATGTAGTGACAGAATTGGTCTTTACGGGAACCAACACCACTTTGTTCCAATTCTTCGACCCTTTGTCGCGATTCGCATACATATGATTGATAAGGCTCGAAATATTGTTGTATGTGTAAGTGTTCAGAGAAAGATTATATACAGCCAGGTACGAAGTGCGATTGTTTGTGACGTTGCTCTGCTCGAAGAATGAATAGAGTGAGTCACGTTCAATCATCAGCAACTCAGTGGCATCGCTCAGCAAATCGTCAGTTCTGTTGTTCAGGTCGACCATACGCTGGAAGGTAATCTTGGCAGAGAGGATAGAATCGTTGGCGTGTCCCTTCTTGATTTCCTCGATAGGTAGTGTCACTTCCGTAAAGATACCTGCTGGTGTCTTGAGATAGGTGCAGTCTTTAACTTTGTTGACCAAACTGTCAATCTTACCCTTATCATTAGAGATATGAGTGGTTTGCATCACCTCTTCTGTACCATAGAAAACCTTGCTACCACTATATTCTTTACCATCTGTATTGAACTTATAATCGACGTTCAACTGAACACTCAGTATTTCGGCCATTACCCCCTGACCATCAACATTCTTGATATAAAAACCTGGGCAGACGTTCTTGATGAACGAGTACGAACTCTTGAAATATTCGGGATGCTGATAGTAGGTGCGCATCAGGTACGTACCATAGTTATTGTACGTCACACCATCTTTAGCCTTATACTGCTTGTTGAGTGGAATGTTGATATAGGAATAATAATTATTTGTTTGACGAACATTGCGCATACTGTCTGACAACGTCAGATCAACCATGCTATAGACCTTTGCCTGCTTCAGTCCACCCTCGCGGATGTAACCGCTGGTTTCAGGATTGAAATTCGAGTAATAGGGTCTGTTCTCCTCAATAGGTCTGTCGAGTTCCTCAACCACCAGCTTCATGGCTGTCAGTGAGTCGCCCAGATAGTCATTGATGATAACGGATAGATAGCATGAAGTGGCTACCGGTTCACCGTCAGCATCAAGCGAAGTGATGTTTTTCTTTGCAGCAAAGATGTAGCTATTCTCGTTCTCGAGCACATTAAACTGCGTCGTAAAGTCGCTGCTGATATAAGCACCTGTCTCGGGGTCTTTGATGCAGCCTAAATAACAGTATGAACTACGTGCCAGAACCGAGTCTGCTTTAATAGACTGCATAGATCCTATTTGGAAAGTATCAGGCACCAGACTGAAACGGTCGGCATCACTGGTCAGCGAGTAACCCATCGTGTTTGTATTTTCATCACATGAAGAGATTGCAATTGTTAGTATTGCAATCCCTGCCATAAGCAATTTTCTCATCTTTAATATTATGCGTTAACCTTACAGATATTATCCTTGAATTACTAAAACTATATACTATCAAATCTTCTCGTAGAACTCTTCATAAGTTTGAGCAAAGTCCTCACCAGGATAGGTAAGGGTGGGGATGTTGTTTCCTGTAGCATATTTCAGGAGTTCCTTATTGACATTCTTATGTGCTGCAATTATACCATCGCTATAGTCGATGGCCAGTTTGCCAAGTTCCTCAAAGGTAAATTTATCATCGTACTTCTTCAGCAACTCGGCTTTGGCATCTTTAAACACCACACATTGCTTGAAATTAGGACCTAAGTCAGACTTGAAACTCTTGGGGAAGAGTGAAGTGACGACCTTAGTATTAGCAAACGAGGGCTCCTCGTGATAGGCTGTCTTGATATACAAGGGCACAACAGCTCCCATCCATCCTTGAACGTGGATGATATCGGGTACCCAGCGCAACTTCTTGACAGTCTCTAACACGCCTCTTGCAAAAAAGATGGCTCGCTCACCATTGTCAGCATAGTCTTTACCCTGTTCATCTACGGTCATCTGGCGCTTGGCAAAGTAATCATCGTTGTCGATGAAATACACTTGCACACGTGTCTGATTGATAGTTGCCACCTTGATAATCAGCGGATGGTCGGTATCGTCGATAATCAGATTCATACCAGACAAACGGATTACCTCGTGTAACATGCCACGACGCTCATTAATTGTACCCCATTTAGGCATGAAAGTACGGATTTCGTGACCTGACTCCTGCATAGCCTGCGGAAGAGCCTTACCCATCAGCGCAAGATCGCTGTCGGCAACATACGGAGTAATCTCCTGGTTGATGAAAAGAATCTTTTTTGCCATATTGCATTGTTTATCCGAATGCAAAGTTACAAAAAATAATTCACAAAACAGCCAAAACGTGCAATTTTTAGATTTTTTTGCCCCTATTTAGGCATATTTTTATGATATTTTTTCCATATTTGGCAAAAATGTTGTTATTTTGCACCCCGAAATCAAAACAGTTTGTAGAAAACAGTAAACAGATATCATAAAATAAATGCTTAAAGTATTCAATAGGATTGTGGATCTTCAGAACCAGCTTTTTGAGGACCGCAAACAAGGTAAAGAGATTGGTCTGGTACCCACGATGGGCGCACTTCATGAGGGACATGCCTCGTTGGTACGTCGTAGTGTGAAGGAAAATGGAATAACGGTGGTGTCGGTTTTTGTCAATCCGACGCAATTCAATGACAAGAATGATTTAAAGAACTATCCGCGTACACTTGAGGCTGACTGCAAGTTGTTGGAAGCCTGTGGCGCCGACTATGTGTTGGCACCGAGCGTGGAGGAAATGTACCCTACACCTGATACACGACAGTTTGAATATCCTCCGATATCTACGGTGATGGAGGGTGCTCATCGTCCTGGTCATTTTAATGGCGTTTGTCAGGTGGTAAGTCGTTTGTTCTATATTGTCAAGCCCCTTCGTGCCTACTTTGGTGAGAAGGACTGGCAGCAGATAGCAGTCGTAAAAGCAATGGTAAGACATCTGGGATTGCCTGTTCAGATTGTGGAGTGCGACATTGTTCGTGATGACGACGGGTTGGCTCGTAGTAGTCGTAACACGTTGCTTTCAAAGGACGAGCGTGCTATTGCCCCTGCCATCTATAAGGCTCTGAAGGCAAGTCTGACCTATGCAAAGAAGCATACCGTCAAGGAAACTCACGACAAGGTGGTGGCAGACATCAATGCTGTCGATGGACTGGACGTGGAATATTTCTCGATAGTTGATGGCAATACCCTGCAAGATATTGAGAACTGGGAAGATACGCCCTATGTTGTGGGCTGTATAACTGTTTATTGTGGTAAGACACCCATTCGTTTAATTGATCACATCAAGTACAAAGAGTCATGATGATAGAAGTAATGAAGTCTAAGCTGCACTGTGTCACGGTGACAGAGGCTAATCTGAACTATATGGGTAGCATTACGATTGATGAAGACCTGATGGATGCTGCCAACTTGATTGCTGGCGAGAAGGTACAGGTTCTCGACAATAATAATGGTGAGCGTTTCGAGACCTATATTATTAAAGGTGAGCGGGGCTCTGGGTGTATTTGCCTGAATGGTGCAGCAGCACGTCGTGTACAGGTTGGTGATGTTGTTATCATCATCTCCTATGCTCACATGGATTTTGAGGAGGCCAAGACCTTCAAGCCTACAGTGGTGTTCCCTAAAGAGGGGAATACGCTGTAAAAGGCTATTTCTTCTGTAGCTTTTTGAGTCGTCTTTTGGCTTCAGGAGCCTCTGGATAGAGCTCTAAGGCTTTCTGGTAATTGCGAATAGCAGCATCTTTCATGTGCTCCTGTTCGCATTCCTTGCCTAATAGCGTGTACTCTACTGCCAGTCGTTTCAATAATTCTTCGCGCCGCTTTATTTCAGCATTCAGTTCCTCTATTTGTTGCTGTTGCTGATTGATAATGCCTAATTTCCGTCGAATAAAGCGTTGGACGACAGGCTTTTCAATGTCATAACGAGAGTGGATGGCCAAAAAGAAATTCTTGAGGAAAGCATCGAAATCCTGACTGTCAAATGCTGTAACAGCATCATGATACTCTTTGTCTGCCTTACTCTCGTAAATGGCCTGACGCATCAGTTTATTGTCATTATATCGACGGGCAAACTGAACCACTTCTCCACGTACAAAGATATCGGAACGTCGGATGGGCTCTTCCAGTGTGATGCCTTTGAGCGATGTGCAACGTGAGAGCGCCACATAGGTCTGTCCGCCAGCAAATGCCCCGCCACCTGAGAAGTCTATCTTGACCTGACGGAAAGTCAGACCCTGGCTTTTGTGAACGGTGATGGCCCATGCCAGTCTTAGGGGGAACTGCTTAAAGGTTCCTAAAAGTTCCTCTACGATTTTCTGTTCCTTCTCGTCATAGGTGTAGCGCATATTCTCCCAGATTTCTACGCCCACATCATATTCGTTGCCGTCTTCATCGCAAACCCCAATGATTCCCTCTTCCTCATCAATACCAATCACAATGCCTATGGTGCCGTTTACCCAACGCTTCTCCTTATCGTTCTTGACAAAGATAACCTGTGCACCAGGTTTGATTTCCAGTTCCATTGGTGCCGGGAGTGACGTTAGTGGAAAATCACCCTTAATAATACCTTTGAAGGTAGAACTCTCTCCGTCTAATTCGCTTAGTTTCTGTTCGTTGAGCCAGTCAACTGTATCGCGACGTGTGGCCAGCGTGATTTCAAGATTACGCGAGGAAGGCTCGCAGGTTGCTCCATATCTGGAATTGATAGCTGCCAAATCTTGATCTGTTGCTTGGTTTTCACGGATGCGGTCAAGGATAGCAATAAACTCTGAATCGCTTTGACGATAAACTTTACGCAATTCAACACTCAGCAGCTGCATCTCCTGCCATACTTTGGCAGCAAAGAAGTAGGCTGAGGCGTAGAAGGGCTGCATCAGTCGCCACTCTTCTTCCTTGATGACTGGTTCTAACTGAAAAATGTCGCCTACCAGCAACAGTTGTTTACCTCCAAATGGCTCACGCATATTACGACAGTAGATGCGCAACACCTTGTCGATAAAGTCGATAATGTCAGCCCTTACCATTGATATCTCGTCGATAATGATAAGTTCCAGCTCTCGCAACAGTTTGGTAAGCTCGCCATTGTATTTCAGCGTCTTTCGGATGTTGCGAGCATTATAGCGTGAGTCATTAGGTAATAGGGGATGGAAGGGCAACTTAAAGAAACTGTGCAGCGTCTGACCTCCAGCATTGATAGCTGCTATGCCTGTTGGGGCCAGGATGACATGCTTTTTCTTGGTGTTCTGTGATACATAGCGAAGAAATGTAGACTTACCCGTCCCCGCTTTTCCTGTCAGGAATAACGAGCGACGGGTGTATTGAATAATTTGGAGTGCTTGTTGCCACTCCTTATTTTCAAGGTCTAACGTTTCTATGTCCATCTATTGTTCTTTGGGCTCTTCTGCTGCTTGTGGCTGTTCTGTTACAGGCTTTTGCTTGGCATTGTCAGGCTCTTGTGACTGGTTGACCACATTGCCAAACTCATCGACCACAGCCTCTGCATCAACTACAGTCTTAATACTGTCGGCAGACAGAGAGTCTGAGTCGGATGGCGACTTGAAGTAACCTCCGCATCCATACATGCCTGATGTGAGGTCGGCATCCTGAGGAATCGTAAATTTAGCGTGATATTGCTTGAATTGCGGGTCGTCGAGTACACTCTTCAGGAAATAGCCACAGATGGGAAGAGCTGTACGGTTGCCTTGTCCTAATTCTCCTGTGCGGAAGTGGATGCAACGATATTCACCACCAACCCATGCACCAACGACGAGTTTAGGTGTGGTACCAATAAACCAGGCATCCGAGTGATTGTTCGATGTTCCTGTCTTGCCACCAAAGTCGGTATCTGTAACGTCGTAACCCACATAACTACGCAGACGTGACGATGTACCACTCATACCTCCCATCAGCAACTGCTGTACGAGGAATGCGCTACGTTCGGTCAGGGCCTGTTTGTCATCCGTCTTGGCTTCGTAGATGACTTCGCCATCACGGTCAACAATTTTGGTGACGAGCACAGGATCGTGCATGCGTCCTTGGTTGACTGGCGTACAATAGGCATTGACCAATTCCAGCAGATTGACATCGCTTGACCCTAAGGCAAGAGCTGGTGTGGGGTCGAGCTTCGACTTGATACCCATGTCGTGGGCTGTCTTGACTATTCGCTCAATGCCACACTCCTGTCCTAAGCGGACGGCCACAGAGTTGATACTCATGGCAAAGGCCTGCTTCAGCGTGATATTGGAGCCAGAGAAACGTCCGTCGGCATTCGTGGGAGCCCATGTTACCTCCTTCTTTTCCTTAGCGTCATACACCTTCATCGAGAAGTATTCATCCCTGCGGGTATCACATGGCGTAATGCCCTGATTCATAGCTTCGGCATACACAAACAACTTAAAGGTCGAGCCAGGCTGACGCATAGCTGTTACCTTGTCGTATTTCCATGTTTTGAAATCTACGTCGCCCACCCATGCCTTGACGTGACCTGTCTGAGGTTCGATGGCTACGAACCCGCAGTGCATGAAATGCTCCATATATCGGATGCTGTCAAGCGTCGACATCTCTTTCTCAATATAGCCATTCTCGTAGTCGAACAACTTAACGGGGTGGGGCAGGTTCAGATAGTAGTTGATAGAGTCCTCATTACCCTCGTACTTCTGGCTCAGTAGCTTGTAGTAAGAAGTCTTCTTGGCCAAGTCTTCAATGAAGTGGGGGATTTCTATATGACGCTCATCCTGCCAAGGATTGGTACTTCCCCAATGGGAGTTGAAAGTCTTCTGCACCTGCTTCATCTGCTTGATAGCCGCGTCCTCAGCATATTTCTGCATTCGTGTGTCAATGGTGGTGTATATCTTCAAACCTTCCGTATAGTAGGCATAGGCACGCTCGTCACCATAGTAATCGCGACACCAGTCTTTCATCCAGTCGCCTACAGCCTCGCGGAAGTAATTGGCTTCGCCGTCGTAGGCATTTTCTACGCTGTAGTCAAGTTTGATTTCCGTCTGTTTCAGCGAGTCGCACTCCTCTTGAGTCAGGTGCCCATGCTTCTGAATCAGGTCGAGCACCACATTTCTGCGAGCCAGTGAATTCTTGGGGTTGATGCGTGGGTTATAATAGGTTGTTGCCTTGAGCAATCCCACCAGCACGGCAGCCTGTTCAGCAGTCAGTTTGTCGGGTGTGGTGCCAAAATAGGTTCTGGCAGCAGTCTTGATGCCAAAGGCATTCGAGCCGAAATCCACTGTATTGGCATACATGGTCAGAATCTCATTCTTCGAGAAGTTGAACTCCAGCTTATAGGCGGTAATCCACTCCTTGCTCTTCATAATGAGCATTTTCAGACCAGGGATATTACCCAGCAGACCTGTAGAATATTGCGTGCGGACACGGAACAGGTTCTTGGCCAACTGCTGGGTAATAGTAGATGCGCCACGTGCATCACGATGCATCACGTAGTCTTTAAGGGCTGCGCCAAAAGCCTGATAGTCAATACCATGGTGGCTTCGGAAACGCTCGTCTTCTGTATCGATAAGGGCATTCCAGAAGGCAGGACTAACGTCTTCGTAAGTAACAGGCATACGGTTCTCGCTGAAGAATTTGCCTATCACCTTGCCATCGGCACTATATATTTGAGAGGCTTCTGCCGGATGCGTATTCTTGACGTCGCTCATGGACGGCGACTTACCAAAAAGCCACAGGAAATTAACGTCCACCATGATAAGATACAGGAAGAAGGCTACAACAAGTGTACCCAATGCAGATAGTATCTTGATGTACCAAGGGCGTCCCTTAAATATTCCTTTATACCATCTTGCGGCACCTTTGAGGGCCATGATGGACTTCTCAGCGATTTTATTCATATTGAGTAATATATTTTAGTATCTCTTCTTTGTTGTCAGGGTCGAACCATTTTACCTCTGAATCGCGCTTAAACCAAGTCAGTTGCTTGCGGGCATAACGCCGGGTATTGCCCTTCATGCGCTCCACAGCTTCCTCCAACGACCAGCGTCCGTCCATGTAGTCGAACATCTCTTTATATCCTACTGTGTTCAGGGCATTCAACTGTCGCTGACTGTATAGCGACTGTGCCTCTTCCAGCAGTCCGTTTTCCATCATCTCATCTACGCGCGCGTTAATCCTATTATATAATATATCGCGTTCTCTGTTCAGTCCTATCTTGACAATGCGGAAAGGGCGTTCCTTCTTCTCCTGTTTACGAAAAGACGTATAGGTCTGCCCTGTCTGATAGCATATCTCCAACGCATGGATGACGCGTCGGTAGTTCTGCCGGTCAACGATTTGGTAGTGTTCAGGGTCAAGACGTTTCAAGTCTTCACAGAGTGCTTCCAGTCCTTCCTCCTGATAGCGTCTCTTCATCTCTTCGCGTATATCATCACGAATGGTCGGAATGTCGTCGATACCGTTGCATACAGCATCAATATACATCATTGAGCCACCACTCAGCAATTGTATGTTGTGAGATTTGAACTGAGTATCCAATAACTCCAGCACCTCTTGCTCATACATTGAGGCATTATAGTAGTCACAGATGCTTTTGGTGCCTACAAAGTAGTGCTTAGCGGCCCGTAGCTGTTCGTCAGTAGGTGCCGCAGTACCAATCTTCAGTTCACGATAGATTTGCCTGGAGTCAGCATTGATTACAGGAATGCCATAGCGTTGGGCTATCTCGATGGTGAGAGCAGTCTTGCCAACAGCTGTAGGTCCAGTGATGACAATGAGTGTGCTCATTAGCGTATCACGCCACGCTTTGATGACTCGATAAACGAGCAGATGTATTCCACCTCTTTCGAATCAGGATACTTGGCACGGGCTTCAGCAATGCCGTCCTTTAGTACCCCCTGTGCATAGATGATGCGATAGGCATCGTGGATAGCTTCGATGGTTTCATTGCTGAATCCGCGACGACGCAGGCCAATCAGGTTGACACCAGCATAGCGGATGGGCTCCTTACCGGCAATCACGTAGGGTGGAATGTCCTGTGATGTGCGCGAGCCACCCTGGAACATGATGTAGCTGCCCACACGAATGAACTGGTGGAACAGACAGCATGCAGAGATAATGGCATAGTCGTCTATCTCTACCTCTCCGGCAATCTTTGTGGTGTTGCCAATAATACAGCCATTGCCAATAATACAGTCGTGGGCAATATGCATGTTCTCCATCAGCAGATTGCCGTTACCAACAACCGTCTTGCCTCTTGAAGCCGTACCACGGCTGATGGTGACATTCTCGCGAATCGAGTTGTTGTCGCCAATCTCGCATATAGTGTCCTCGCCTTGAAACTTCAAGTCCTGAGGCTTTGTAGCGATGCTGGCTCCAGGGAAGAATTCGTTGCCATTGCCAATGCGGGCACCATAGTGAATGGTCACATTGTTGAGAAATTTATTGTTGTCGCCTATCACGACGTTCTTGTCAATCACGCAGAAAGGACCGATAACGTTGTTGTCGCCCAACTTTGCCTCAGGGTCAACTACTGCAAGGGGATGTATCTGATTTGCCATTATTTTTGTTTCTTACTTGTTTTTTACTATTTGAGCTGTGAAGGTAGCTTCTGCCACCACATGGTCGCCTACGAAGATGTAACCCTTCATCGACGAGATGCCGTGACGAACAGGTGCCAGCAGGTCAACCTTGAAGAGCAGCGTGTCGCCAGGTACCACTTTCTGACGGAATTTTACATCGTCTATACGCATAAAATAGGTGCTCCAGCGCTCAGGTTCCTCCAGCGTGTTCAATACCAGCAGACCGCCACATTGTGCCATGGCCTCAATCTGCAATACACCAGGCATGACGGGCTCTTCTGGGAAGTGACCCTGGAAGAAAGGCTCGTTGGCGGTGACGTTCTTGATACCTACAATCGTGTTGGCACCCAGCGAGATAACCTTATCCACCAACTGCATAGGATAGCGGTGGGGCAGCAGTTCGCGAATCTTGTTCACGTCCATCACCGGCTCCTCGTTGGGATCGTAAAAGGGAGCCTGGATTTCGTGCTTGCGAATCTCCTTGCGCATTTGGCGTGCAAACTTGTTGTTGATGGTGTGGCCGGGACGTGTGGCAATGATGCGGCCTTTGATGGGTTTGCCAATCAGGGCCATATCGCCAATAATGTCCAGCAACTTATGGCGTGTACACTCGTTTTCCCATACAAGAGGCTTATGCTGAATGTAGCCTAAGTCGGTAGCATCGCGATGCTCCACACCCAACATGTCTGCCAGTGTGTCGAGTCGCTCCTGAGTGGTTTGGCGCTCATAGATGACGATGGCGTTATCCAGGTCACCACCCTTGATGAGGTTGGCCTGCAACAGAGGCTCGATGTCTCGTACAAAGACGAAAGTTCTTGCCGGGGCAATCTCAGTGGCAAAATCTTCCACCCTGTTGATGGTGGCAAACTGCGAATTGATAAATTTCGATTCAAACGAGCACATGACTGTCAGCGAAAACTCATCGTCAGGCAGAATCGTGATGCACGAACCTGTATTCTCGTCTTTAACCTCTATTTTCTTACGGATAATGTACCAGTCTTTAGGTGCGTTTTGTTCTTCAATACCAACCTCTTGAATCTTTTCGACAAACTGGGTGGCAGAGCCGTCAAGGATGGGGAATTCCGGACCGTTTACCTGCATCAAACAGTTGTCTATGCCCAATGCATAGAGTGCGGCCAAACCATGTTCTACTGTAGAAACACGAGCGTTACCCTTTCCCAACACTGTGCCACGTTGCGTGTCGATGACGTTCTCTGCAACAGCATCGATAATGGGCTCATCTTCCAAGTCTATACGTTTAATCTTATAACCTGTATTCTCAGGTGCAGGATTGAATGTTACAGTCAGATTCAGACCCGTATGCAGTCCTTTGCCAAATAGCGAAAAACTGCCTTTCAATGTTTTCTGCTTCATATCTTATTGTAATTTCTTTTTCAGTTCGTCAATTTCACGCTGCAACTGGGCTATCTGGCGATACATCTCAGGCAACTTGGCATCAAGTGCCCTGGCTTTGAAATACATCTTCGGATTGACTGCGGGAGCACCAATCAACTGTTCGCCATTACCCTTCGTGTTGCTGATGACACCGCTTTGGGCGCCTACAAAGGTCTTGTCGGCAATCTTGATGTGACCAGAGAATCCTGCCTGTCCGCCAACCATACACCAGGCACCAATCTTCGTGCTGCCAGCCATGCCGACCTGAGCTGACATGACTGTGTTTTCGCCAATCTCGCAGTTGTGAGCCACCTGAATCAGGTTGTCCAGCTTCACGCCCTTGTGAATGATGGTCTCGCCCATGGTCGAACGGTCCACACAAGTGTTGGCGCCAATCTCCACATCGTCCTCGATGATGACAGTGCCAAGTTGGGGAATCTTCTCGTAACCCTCAGTGTTGGGAGCGAATCCGAATCCGTCGGCACCAATCACGGCACCAGCATGGATGGTGACATTCTTGCCAATCTGACATCCGTCGTAGATGGTGACGTTGGGGAAGATGCGCGTTCCATCGCCAATCTTAACACCCTCGCCGATATAGGTGAACGGACCCACATAAACATCCTTGCCAATTTCGGCTGTCTTGCTGACAAAAGCCAACGGGTCAATGCCTGTCTTCTTGGGCAGCGTGGCGGCATACATTTGCATCAGCTTGGCTACGCATTCGTA
>JAEEGI010005087.1_pt1 | contig 30443 bp, 21 predicted proteins | sample 8958751 | NCBI WGS metagenome assembly JAEEGI01 (sample SAMN16246545, study PRJNA631951) | gut metagenome | biome: gut microbiome; feature: rumen; material: KS-attached | host: Bos | place: Iran: Karaj | collected 2018-10 | reverse complement strand
GTCCACCCATCACCCCTATACAACGCAAGTAATTGTGAACACGGAAAAATTCTCCAAGACCAACATAGATGCCATGGTCATGGATGGTACGAGCCATCGACTCTTTTATATCATTAGTCTGTTTGCCCAATGATATATAACGGCGGTAGATGTTGGTGTCAAAACAAGTATTGAACGACTCGGGTTGTTCGGGATTGTAACCCTCATAAAGTTCCGTAGCACTATATAGCGTTGTACGGGACACATCAAATGGAACCTCTTTCAGATACTCAACAAATGATTCCATGTTAGCAAAGTTAGGATTGGCAATCATATTATCAGTGTTATTGGTTATACAGTTACAAAGATACGTTTTTTCTCAATAATATGTCCATATTAGTCAATAATTTAACATTTTTCGTTGAAAATAGTTATTTTTTTTCTTATTTCTTGAGGTGTTATCGTTCTTTTTTTGTAATTTTACAGCCGAATAGATGCACAAGGCATTTAACCTAAAACAATTCATAGATGAGTCTTCATTATAAAATAAACTATAATAAACTATCTGACCGACAAATTGTCGAGAAGATTCTAGCAGAGCCTCACGACGAAGAGGCCGCTGCTTTTCTGCTCCACGATCGCTACAATCCACTTCTTCATAAACTTTATTATCGTCTTACGACTGAGGATGTATGGTTTGTCGATTGTGTAGATGAGCTTTTCATATACCTGAAGGGCAAAGACGGCAGCTGGCATATCTTGGCTTGCTTCGAGTGGCGTAGCACATTTGGCTATTGGTTAAAGAAAGTAGCTTGGAACAGATTTTTTGAGATTTTGCCTAGGCTGATAGAAAATGGCGGATCCAATATTCCTTTAGATAACGACGATTCTTCCAAGCCGAAGGTACAGATTGCCGTTGATGGCGAGGAGTGTTACGAACGTCGTCTGCGTAAGGTGATGCTTATGGAAGCTATTGGTAAATTAACGGACGACAAACAGCGTTTTGCTATCCTGAAACGTTTAGAGGGCTATCCAAGTAAAGAGATTGCCATTCTGTTTCAGGAGAAATGGCAGAAGGAAGGCCTCGTTGTATACAACAACAAGAAAGAAATTGTTGTTCCTACTGAAGATTATGTCAATGTCCAGATACAGCGGGCAAAGCAAGAATTAAGAAAATTCATGGTTGAATTAAAATAAAGAACTGAACATGGAAATTACAAACGAACTATTAGCAGCATATGCTGAAGGAAATGTTTCAGAATCTGAACGTAATGCCGTGCGCCAGTATCTGATAGATAATCCCAAAGAATTGGAATCCGTGTCGATGATGATGGATGAAGATTACGATATCCAACTGGACAATCACATAAAAAATACACCTTCCTATTCTTTTAATCATGAATTAGATGTATTGTTGGATGAAATAGATTCAGAAGATATTGATAGCACATCTACTGTGGACATTCTCCCAATCATGTCACGAGCGGCTCAGAATACGGTAGACAATTTATGTGCAGTAAGGTGCGAAGGCTATGCGTTAAGGACATTGGGCATAGATGTCTCAGATCAAGAATTGGAAAAAGAAGCGGAGAGTCAAGGACTGCTAAAGTCGGATGGAACACCGTTGCATTGTATTGGCTTATTATCTGAAAGGTATGGTATTTACGCAGCACGACGATACAAATGTTCAATAGATGATATAATTCAGGCAATTGCCAAAGAAGAAATAGTTATTGCAACTGTTGATAATACAGAATTAAGTCAAACACTAGAGGAAGCAAGTAAAAATGATTTCGAAAATGGAGAAATCCCCAATCATTCAGTTGTTATTCAATATGTAGATTTAGATAATAGTACAATAACCATTCTTGATCCGGGCGTCCCCGATTCATCCCAAATATATCCGTTAGATGTTTTCCAAAATGCATGGGATGATTCTGCAAATTATTTAATTGTCCTTAGCAATCAAAATAACTATGATCCACATCCCCTAAATCTTGATGACGTGCAGATAGAACCAGAACTTATGGAACTTCGTGAGGCTATAGCCGAGAATGCTCATGAGGTGTGGGCAAAAACACGTAAGGACGAGGGATGGTCGTATGGGCCTGTCCGGGATGATGTCAATAAGAAAAATCCAGATATGCTTCCTTACAACCTGCTTCCTGAAAGTGAAAAGGATTATGACCGACAGATGGCCATTAATACTATCAAACTTGTTAAGAAGTTAGGGTGGGAACTAAAGAAAAGGAAATAGGACTCTAAGAAAACTCTATTTGAATTATGGATACAAGCAAGTACATCAAGAAATGTCCGCGATGTGGGACGGAGATAGAACCGGAACGATATGCTACAAAAGGTGATAAGGCCTTTGGTGGTGTTACTGCTGTGTCTGGAGCACTTATTGGAGCTACTTTTGGTGGCCCCATAGGAGCTGGCATAGGTGCTGTAGCAGGATATTTTGCAGGTAAGGCAACTATCATGTCCATAGAGAATGACCACGATATGAATCAGTGGTTCAAGTTCAAATGTCCTAATTGTGGCTGTAACTGGAAAGAAAAGATTCATACCAACGATAATCCAGATGATCCAAGTTGGATGATCAATCAACCCTACTGACAAATATAATATTTATGAGATGTTGAAACCTAAAATATAACAAATATGGGTACTTTATTAATTCCATCAATCTTGCAGATTTGTGGTGATGACGTTATAGCTGTATGTATAACTGTCCTTTTAGTTGCATGCATCGTTTCATTTACCTTTTGTAAGTGGCAGAAAATTAAATATAAAGGTCTTGCAGAAAAAGAAAAACAGGAACTCAAAGACGAAATAGAAGAAGATTTCAAGCAGGAACTAAAAAAATATTCATTGATATGGAAATCTAAAGATGAGACCCTTGAAGAATTAACAAAACGCGAAAAAAAGGAATTGAGATTTAAGACTATTGACGAACTGTCTAATATATGCAAGGCGGGGATCCAGAAAAATGTGATTGGAAACATGGAAGTTTATTCAAATATTGTTAATAAAATATTTAGTATTTATCAAGAAGGGATTGGTATTGAAAAGGACGAGAGAGAATCAACAGAGAGTAATACGAGTAATTAGACTATATGAAGAATCAGGTGCTTTGGATATGCTCCGGTATAATAATACTGGCAGTTCTTTCGCTTAATTGTATGTGGTTGTCTTGGTTAGTTCTTTTGGCGGCATTATGCTACATATTGATAAAATTTACCAAATATACTTATAGCTGGATTAAGTATCATGATTTAAAAACCTCTCGACGTGAAAGGTTTTTAAAGATGTTGTTAGGCTCTATGGCATTGCTTCTTGTAGTAGGAAGTATGGTGTTTTTCAGAATGCAGTATTTGGTAGATGAGAAATCGACATCGGCTATAGGAGCTATTATAGATGCTCTAGATCTGTTTATGCTAGACGTTGATGCTGTCCTGCTGAATAAACTAGATAATCCATCTTGGGAGTTTAAATGTCTAGAAAGAGCTGTGTATGTTGTAACCGTCCTGTCATTTACTTGCACTTTAGCTATTATCATAAGTCTTGTTTATGAGCGTTTGTTGGCATTATATAAACTAAGAACGCTTAGAAAAACAAAAAATGTAAAAAGTCATCTTTATATCTTTTGGGGCATGAATGATTCTTCAAAACTGCTTGCTCAGAGTATCAAGGAGAAAGATCAGGAAGAATCTACGATGATATTTGTCGTAGAAACTCAAATGGACGAAAAAGACAATGAAGTATGGAATAGTATCTTTAGTTTATTTTCACATGAGAAGAAAACATTTGATTATGTGAAGGATTTGAATGCGAATATTACTATTATTGATTCGATGCTTTCTGACATCACAACAGGGGATGGCACTGAAGATATATTAGGTCAGCTAAATATGCCAACGACAAAAAGAGTAATCGAAAGATTACCTGCTTACGCTCAATTGCATGTTTTCTTTCTTTCAGATGATGAACAAAAAAACATTGAAAATCTCAATGTATTAACTCAGGACCAGACAATAGATTCATTTTCAAAGAAGGAGAAGTCAAAAGTAAGATTCTATTGTCACGCTCACTATAATAGTCAAACCCAACTACTCGAAGATAAACATCTAATAAAAAATATACAAGTGAAAATTGTTGATTCCTCAAAGTTGTCTGTCGAAATTTTAAAAAGGGATGTAAGGAATCATCCTGTTTCATTTGTAGAAATCAATAAGGACACGAACCCTGGAACTGTCAAAAGTGCATTTCATTCTCTTATTATCGGATTCGGAGAAACGGGAAGAGAGGCATTAAGGTTCTTATATGAATATAGTGCTTTCCTTGATGAGAAATCAGATGAAAGGCATACTCAGAGAAGTCCGTTCCGCTGTGATGCAGTAGACGAAAAAATGGATAAGATAAAGCCTCACTTTGTTGCTGGAATTCCTGGGATTAAAAATTTGATTGAACCATCTCCATTAGTTTTCCTTCAATGCAATTATGCCTCACAAGATTTCTATAATAAGATAATGACTAGCGATTATCTTTCTAAGATAAATTATATCGTAGTGTCATTAGGAAATGACGAAGAAGGCATGCGGGTTGTTAGTAGAATCCTAAAGCAAGTAATCAAATTTAGAGGAAAGGATATTAATAAGTTCCGCATATATTTGAGGGTATTTGATCAAAAGAAGGCTGTAGAATTACAAAAAATTGCAGATTTTTACAATACCACAGTGGCCTACACTGGAAAGAATTTAAATAATCCTCTAATAGTACTATTTGGAAAGCCAAAAGAAATATTTGATTACAACGTCATTGTCAATGATAGTTTTGAAAAAGAGGCTGAAAAGTATTATACCAGATATCAAGAGATTTATGCGGAAAAAGAGCAACTTTTGACAACTGGTACCTGGGACAATCGCAGGAAATCGTATCTGGGAAAGGAAAGAATGGTGATTTCAGAATTACCATCTCCAGATATTTGGAGAGCGCATATGATGAATGTTGATAGTGGAATGTATGCGGAAGGCAAAGAAACGTATAAACTTGCTGTAAATCCCAGTAGTGATAGCGCTCATTTAATTGTAGATTTTGAAGAATACGATGGAAATATTGAATACAAGAAACTTCAAAAATTGCACAGACAGGTTTCACAGGACATGAGTAATGCATTACATGCGCTCACCAAAATGTACATATACAACAAGTTGAAAACAAGTTCGACATTTGACAAAAATGCTCTAATGCGAAACTTGGCTATTACAGAGCATCTGAGGTGGAATGCAGCACATGAAATGATGGGATATGTTAGGGGAGATAAGAATTCTACCAGTTGTGATGACCTGAAAAAGAAACACAATTGCCTCGTACCCTGGGAAGAACTTGATGAAGTATCCAATAGAAGTGGATATTCATACTACGACTTTTGTCCTTTTGCCCAAAGACTGAAAGAACAACATCCAGAATTGGAGTACTATCTCTCGCATGATATTTATGTATATGTTCCATATCATCCTATATATAAAAGATATGACGAAGTGGTAGTTGAAACCACTTTGCAGATGTGGGAGAACGGTGAATTGGGAAATTAATATTTGCTGATTTTTATATGTATATTTCTCCAATCCCAGAATAGGCATAATCATAACAATAAGTAAGAATGAAGAAGGGAACAGATATGAGAAAAGGACTATTCTATTCAGGTTGCAGCCATAGTGTAGATTCGCAGATGGCATACTCTAGGCATACTCTTGCCTGCTGTTTGAGTAAGCTTAGAAGCAGCCTAGAAGCAGGCAAGAAGCAGCCTAGAGGACGGCTACAGTATGCCTGCAGCATAACAGAGGCGCTCTTTACCCCTCCTTTAGTATTCTTATGATGACCCAGAGGGGGCACTCTACATCCACGGAGGTTATTTGAAGAGTGACAGAGACATAAGTAGAATCATGATGTTAAGTGTTTGTTATTCAATTATATAACTCGTATAATATGGGACGAATTATTAATCCTTCAGAGATAAAAAAAACAACTATCCTTGACGATCTTATTACCAAGATTATTAAAGGTGATGTTGTGCTTATTTTAGGGCATGAGCATATTTTACAGGATCATTTATCGGGTGGTGATTTGTTAAAGCAGATGACCAATGATTTCTTTGCTTATAAACGTGAAAAAAACAAAGACTTCAATTCGGTTTATCAAAGTTTCAACGATTATTATTATCGTGGTGCTGATTTAACTGTAATGAAACAGGAAATTGCAGAATCAATAAGTAACGAAAACTATTCATTCTTACATGATGATTATTCTCCTATTGTTTATGAATTGCTAAAAAAGAAATGCTTCAGGGTTGTTTTGACCACAACCTTTGATTATTATGCCGAAACGATAATGAGAGAAATATGGGGAGATAAGCTTCGTGTCTTGAATATCTTTGATGACAAAAATGATTTTGACGAGGAAGAAGCTTGGAGAACAGATATTCAACCTACTCTTTACTATGTTTTTGGCAAAGCAGAAAGAGGGAAAGAGTATACGGTAGTAGAACGAGATGCCATGAATGTTATTCAAAAATGGCTTGCAGATTCTGCTCCAAAGCATTTTTGCAAATATATCAATAATAGAAGTCTTTTGGCTCTTGGTACCAAGTTTGACGATTGGCTATTCCGCTTCTTTTGGTATGCCATGCATAGAGATATTAAACGTTTGAACGAAGGTCAGGTCGCTATCTCGTTGCAAAAAGAAAGTGAAGTGGAATCTAGGTTGAGTAATTTCCTTGAAAACGAGGGAATTCCCAATAGTAGTATTAACGAAGTGGTTGATTTGATATTACACAATATAGATAATCGAGAAATCGAGTTTCGTAAAGACAATGGACAATATACTGATGTTTTTATTTCGTATGCATCATCTTCGTATGACACGGTAAAACATCTTTTTTATTCTTTACAAAGCGAGGGATTAAAAGTTTGGTTTGACCAAAATGATTTGAATGCAGGAGACGCTCACAAACAAAAGATAATTGACGCAATAAATAAGTGTAAAATTTTCATTCCTGTCATCACAAATCCAGTAAGAGAAATCCTAGCAGAGCAAATAAACACGGATATTTCATTGAATGAAAAAAGTCCACAATTTCATTATTTTAGAGATGTGGAGTGGAGTACAGCTAGATCAAGATGGATCTTACAAAAGAATGGTTCCGAACCTGACAATAAGTTTATGATATTACCCTTCTGTATGGATGGGTTAACAATGAAAGATATTAGTATTCAAGATAGTCAAAAAGAATTGGTCGATTTCGTGACATCATCAACAGCAGGTGACAACAGAACTTTAGCCAACTATAAAAAATTTCTATCCAATCTTAAAGCTGCATTAAAATGAAAAGGAACCCATGGAAAGGTCTTGTTTCATATGAAGAAAAAGACCTTGATAATTACGAATTTTGTGGTCGCACAAAGGCCATTGGTAAATACTACTCGCTAATCACTAGTAATCTGATTTCCACCTTATATGGAAAAACTGGATGTGGAAAAACATCAATGCTTCAGGCTGGAATATTCCCTCTGTTGCGCCATGAGTCATATTTCCCGGTAATGTGTCGTCTCTCATTGCGAAATAAAAAGTACTCGTTTGCAGATTACTTGGTAGAGCGTGTCGAACAGGAAATAGGCGACCTCGGCTTTTCATGCAAAGAGTCGAACATACCCGTAAATCAAGTAGAGGATTTAGAAAAGTATAGGTTGTGGAAATACTTCTATGGTCATGATTTTCACGGAAAAGATAATAATGTGGTGTTTCCCGTTATTGTGCTTGACCAGTTTGAGGAAGTATTAATCAATTCTAAAGACGACTCATTAAAGTTTTTAGAGCAAGTTAGTTTTCTTGTTGGAGAAGACCTTCTTCTCCCTGATGATTGCTATGCTAATTTTAGACTAACAATCTCTTTACGAGAAGACTTCCTCTATCTCATGGAAGACACAATTGATGAAGGAAATTTACGAGGATTGCGTGACAACAGAATGCGTTTGACTTCCCTAACGATTGAAGAGGCAGAAGAAGTTATAAACTTGGGCGATGATTTAATTAAGGATGCTGATCGCAAGGAAATATACAAAAGTATATGTAAACTCGCAAAAAATAGAAGAGGTCATATTTCGACAAACATGCTATCATTGATTTGCAGTCAAATATACTTTCTATACTCAAAAAAGCCCGGAAACGAATTGGTGACAGCTGATGACATGAAGCAACTGAGTGAAGACCCCTTGGGGGATTTTTACAGAAAAAGTATCAAAGACTTAAATGAAGACTCAATAATTTATATTGAGAATAACCTTGTATTAAACGGATTCAGGAGACCTGTTACAAAACAAGAATTTGAGGCGAGAGTTCCTGCATCAGATCGAGACAGATTAACCAAGGGAGAAACAAAGATACTTCAATTCATTACAGCAAACGATAATGAATGTGTTGAACTGATACATGACCGATTATCAGAAGTTATAAATGAACGAAAAAAAGAAAGAAAAAAACAAAAAGACATAGAAGAACGCTTTAAAGCTAATTATCAAAAATTCATTTCACGTCAGAATCCGTTAACCCTTGGTGGCAGAAGAATATGGGATAATAAAACCTTTACGTTTTCGGTAGACAATTCCAGAAGCACCAGTTTAAATAATTCATCTAGTAGGGCGGAGATTCTGAATGATTTGTTGCAGCAAAATAAGAACGAGGACAGAGGTGTTGAGCAGTTGTTTTTTGACAAATTATTTAGGCAAACGGTAGATACAGGTAAAATCTCACTTAACTTTAATGACAATTGTAGCAAAGATGGTATTTCTGTTTTTGAAATAGAAACAGAAAGAGTGAGGGGGAGCAAGCAATTAAAGATAAAATCAATCAAATTCTATGATTCAAATAGGGAATCATTTTATACAGCCGATGGATTTTGTGAAATAAAAAGCGAATATGATAAAGAAACTGGCTATGAGATAAAAAGAGTATACATCTGTGATGGATATACGTCTGTAGGTATTGCTTCCGTTGTATTTAGTAACTTTAAAGAATTTGTATTTGGCGACTATAAAGGAGGGCTTCCACAGAAGGCAATGTATTTTGACTCAAAAAATAATCCATGTAAACATATTGATGGGAATTATGGCGTAAAAATAGATTATGATGATTATGGAAATGAAACATGTCGATGCTTTCTTGATAAGGACGGAAAGGTTACTCCAATTTACAACGGAATATCTGGTGTCGTGAGTGAATATGATTCTGAGGATAGAGTTAAAAAACAATATTTTGTAAATCAAGAAGGGAATCCTGTAACAGATGATTATGGATTCCATGGGGTTGAGTTCAAGTACAATGAAGCACCAAATGAATTATTGGTCTCTGAGACTCGTTATATTGATGTGAATGATTGTTTATGTAATAATCCTCAAAGGTTCTGTATAGAGCAATTTCAATATGATTTAAAGGGACGAATAATATGGCAATTTTATTTGGATAAAGATAGGAAAGAAATTGAAAAGAAAGATGGAGTGTATTTATACTCCAAGCTAAAAATAGGTTATAATGAGTCGGATAGACCGAATAATCTTGCAATGTACAATTTGTCTGGTAATATTTTCAAAGTTGTTAGATACACTTATGACCCAAAAGGAACTATTAAAGAATGCGGTTTCTATGAGATAAAAAAAACTCAGAACGGCCAGATAGAAAGGAAATCCAAATCTAATGATAATGATGTTCATAAAATCAAATATGAACATGATAAGCATGGTTTTTTAATTAGGCAGAGTTTTTTTAATAAAGAGGACAACTCAACTAATGATCGTAATGGGTACTGTAAGATTTATCTTTTTTATAGTCATTTAGGGGAATTATTAGAACAGGACTTATATAATAATGAAAAATCGGAGAATGTTCCTGTTCAAAAAACCTTTTATAAGTACATGGATAATGGAACCTGTGAGATTACACAAATTAATTATGAGATAATAACAGAGGCTAAAACAAAAGGAAAGGTACTAGGATTTATTAAAAAGAAAGAAAGAGAACAAAAAGGTGTTGAAAAAGAAACGTTACTATTAAATGGTGTTATAAATCATAGACGTGATTTGGTAAAAATTTTTTGTGATAAAAACAATGAATATATAGCAGACACCCCATTAACGGTTCGGCGGAAATATGATATCGACGGAAACGTTGTTGAGGAATTGTTGTATGACAAGTATGACAAAGATGCAATTTGTGATGAAGACGGTGTTTATGGATGGCATGTTGAATACGATTTGATTACTGGATTGAAGCGTAAAATGTCATTTTTGGGAAAATCTGGAAATGTAACCAATAATAGATACAATTATGCTATTGTAAAGTATTCATTTGAAGAATATGAAGGGGAAAAATATTTCGCTACAAGTTATTATGACGAAAACAGCAAAAAAACAATTTGCGAAAATGGATATCATAAAAGACTAGAAACAGACTCTCCATATAATGATGATTTATGCAAGCAAATTATCTTTTTGAATTGCTTTGAAAAACCTAGTGACTGCAATCATGGTTATCATAAGCAAGTCTTTTATGATGACCAAGATAATAAAAGACGTATAGTTTCTTTTTTTAATTCAGAATTACAGCCAGTTATTAATAAAGATCGTGGATTTCATAGGCGGGAAGAGTTATTTTCAGATGACGGTTTGTTACTTTGTCGCTCATATCTTAATGAAGTAGAACATTTAGTTAATGTCGGTGATGGATTTGCAAAACAAAAAATTAAGAGATATGATTCGTTTAAGACATTATTCTATTATCCTTTTATAGATCATGATGTAATTCGATTTTATGATGATAAGGAACAAAAAGTCAATGTTGAATATAAGGGGTATATTGGGTATAAATTCTTAGAACCCACTAATGATATTGCATTAATTAAAGTTGAGAATTCAAAAGGAAAAATAATTTATTGGAATAAATCATTATTATGGAGATGCATTAATATAGTTTGGGTTCCGCTTGCTATTGCATTAATCCTGATAATATATCCGTTATATAGTTTGTTCAACTGGTTATATAATCTATGTTTACCTAAACAGGCGGCCATTCCAGAGTCTGCTTCAATTATTCGAATTGCCCAGATATTCGATGATGTTCCTCAAGGAGAATCATCTATACAAGCTCCCATCAGACAGTATGATGTAGAAGAAGGGTGTTGGATTATCCGGTGGAATAATTGGTCATATAATTGTAGCCAAGATACTGCGACAGAATTTGAGACAGAATTAAATAATTCTCCCGTTAGGAAAATAATTACTTTCTATAATCCAAATGAAAAGATTTTTTTAGACGTTGAAATTACCAGTCCCAATATTGGTCTCCGGATTCAGGATGCTCAAGTTCCAAAGAATGACGTTTTTGAAATGATGGAAAGATGGGAGCAATTTAAGAAGAATTATGAAGAAATCTAATCGCAGTATCATTTTTAATCAAATATGTTAATCCCATTTTAAATAGCAAAAACCAACTAATTATGAAAAGAACGAACATCTTTATTGCTTCCTCTTCGGAGATGCACCACGAGCGACTGGAATTAGTGGATCTGTTTACAGATATGTGTTCCGAAACCATGGAATATATCCCAGTAAAATGGGAATATATGCCCTCCGATGTCCACAAGGAGCATAAGCAGTCCGAATACATGCGAAGGTTACAAAAGTGTGAGATTTGCATGGTGATGTTTTGGCGTTCATTAGGAAAATACACGGAAAAAGAATTATATTTGGCTTTGGATGAGCAGTCTAAGGGGGACCATCTGCAAAAGACTTTTATCTTATTTAAAGAGGACGGAGAATCTGTTTCTTCTGAGTTATCTGAATTTAAGAAAAAGTGTGTACAACAGCATGGGGATATCGTTCATTCATTTTCCAATAATCAGGAGTTACGAGAATTGGCCAAAAATCTGGTACTCTCTGCAAATGTAAAATGCAATGAGAGTAATTGGGATGGAAAAGACGTGAAAGTGATGATTGCCGCTGATGAAGAACTGAATGAAGAGAAGTTGGAATTCACGGAACTGATGGCACATCTCAATGAGGTTCTTGAGAACCGTGGCATCCGTCTTCGTCGAGTGAAGTGGACACCACAAGGAGAAGATGACTTCCGTAAAGAACTTCATGATTGTGAAATGTGCCTTAATCTTTATTGGACACAATTGCCACGACAAGCGGACGAGGAAATGAAGGTAGCTTACAATCTGTCGACTAATGGTGCGAATCCCCTGCATCTCTATATCTTTTTCAAAGAGCCTTCTGAAGAGATTTCGACAGCATTAGCAGACTTCAAGGCCGGGTTTGAAACTGTTTATGGCCATTTCTTCTGTAGATTTGAAAATGTGGATACAATGAATTTGCATTTCATATTACAATTCGAAGCGAAGCAGAATATATTAGAACGAAATAGTGTGAAAGTGGAAAATGGTGATATCGTGATAGATGCCAACCACTTTATTGATATGGACAAATTGCCCTTCGTAGCATTGAACAAAGACTACAAAATAATAAAAGAAGAACTAGAATCATTGCCAGAAGAGATCGAAATGTTTCGTTTAATGGTCAAAGCTCATCCTGACCAACAGAAATATAGTGATCAACTACAAAAGAAGCTCAACCACTACAACGCTCTTAAGGAAGAACTTTCTTTACTTCAACAAACACTTTTCTCCACAGCTAAACGTATTGCAGAGATTCAATTAGAGGAAGTCAGCAGCGAACTTCAACGTGCCATTAATGAGTTTGAGGCAGGACATGTAGAAGCAGCTAACGCTATCCTTGATGGAATTGAGAAAGAAGGAGACCTGCGTGAGAAACAATTAGATATTGACCGAGCTACGATACATAAGGATATCGAAGTATTGTTATTAAAGACAAATACACTGATGGCGAACATCAAAAAACCGATTGAGCAACGTATTAAGTTAGTAATAGAAAAATATCAAAAAGCGGAAAGGAAAGCACAAAAAAGTGCGTTAGAAAAGGGGAAATATTCAGAGTTGCTTCTAGAGTTTGGTGAATTTCTCCAATATGTTGGTAAGTATAATCAAGCTTTGACAATTTACCAGCGTGTATATCGAATGAACAAAGAGTTATATGGCGAAAACCATCCAAACACTGCCACATCCATTAACTATATTGGGTTAATTTGCCTAAAGCAAGCTAAATACAAAAGTGCTATAAAATATATCCTTAAAGCACTACGTATTAGAGAAAGGATATTAGATCAAAATCATCCTGATATGATTCAATCTTATAATAACATTGGCTATATTCACTACTGTTTGGGCGATTATGACGAGGCATTAGAGTATTACCAAAAGGTAAAAGAATACCCGAATCATCCTTTCACGGCTACCTTATTAAACAACATCGGACTAGTCTATTTTGTTCGATTTGATTTTGATAAGGCACTAGATTATTATGAAAAGGCGTTAGTTATTCAGAAGGAAGTATTAGAAAAAAATCATCCAGACACAGCAAAAACAAATAACAATATTGGTAGTGTTTTCCAAGCCAAAGGAGAATTTGATAAAGCATTGGGCAATTATAAAGATGCTTTAGATATTCAAGAGAAGAATTTAGGTTGGAATCATCCCGATACCGCGCTGTATAACAATAATATAGGTCTAATTCTTCAATTACAAGGTAATCCAAAGGCAAAGGAGTATCTTGACAAGGCTCTTGAAATATGGGGAACAGCAGCTAAAAGAGGTACCCCGGAATCTGCAATAATCTATAATAATATTGCTTTCTATTATTATAGCCAATGCAACTTTGCTAAAGCAAGAACATATTGTCAAAAGGCACTCCGCTTTTCGGAAAATGCCATGGATTCAGATCATCCTGTTATTGCTACATCATATTATCAAATAGGACTGATTTCTCTAAATCAATATAACTATGACGAGGCAATGGAGGCTTTTCAGAAAGCACGGAAAATTCAGCAATTAATATTTGGTCCAAAACATCCAGAGTTGGCCATGTCAAATTATTTTATTGGTTTGGTTTACTATTACCAAGGCGATTATGTGAAATCGATGAAAAATTTTCAGAAGGCACGAAAGACTCTGGAATCGGTATTTGGCAAAAAGCATCCTAATATTGCAACATCTTATTTTTTTATAGGACTTGTTTACATCAGAATAGGCGACTATGATAGAGCCCTAACATTTAATCAGAAAGCGAAGCGTATATTTGAGAAGAGTTTAGGACTAAATAATCCCAATACCGCTGTTTTCAATAACAGCATAGGTGAAGTATATATGTTGAAAGGTAAATATGACCTTTCATTAAAGTATTATCAAGAAGCCCAAATTGTTTTCGAGACGGTTCTTGGGCAGGATAATCTAAATACCGCCATCTCATACAATGGTCATGGAGAGGCTTATAGAAAGAAGGGGCAGTATGACGTTTCTCTTGAATATCATGAGAAAGCACGAGTTATTCGTGAAAAGTTACAAGGATTAAAGCATCCAGACACAGCATTATCTTACAATAATATAGGAATGGTCTATTCTGATAAAGGCGATAACAAACAGGCTCTAAAGTATTTCAAGATGGCTTTAATAATTCAGGAGAAAAAGCTGGGTGTAACTCATCCTTTAACAGCTTTATCCTATAATAATATTGGAATGGTCTATTATTATAAACGCAAGTATGCACGTTCTCTTGAGCTTCTTCAAAAAGCACTTGATATTTGGAATGAGAAGTTGGGAGAGGGGCATCCTAATACAATAATGGCTAAGAAGAATATAGAATTAGTCAAAAAAGAACAGTTTCAAAAGCAGAAGAAATAATGCAATAGGCAAATGGGTTACAAACATATTCAACGCAATTAGTTTAATAAATATGGCAAAAGAAATATTTATTTCATATAGTCGTAAAGATTTTGATGAAGTAAGGAAAATCAAAGATTTAATAGACAAGGAATTGGACATTGATTGTTGGATGGATATTGATGGTATAGAAAGTGACGCGCAATTTGTGGATGTTATAGTTTCTGCCATTAACTCTCATGAAGTAATCCTGTTCATGATGAGTGCAAACTCGATGACGAGTAAATGGACTCGTGACGAATTAGCATTAGCAGAAAGGAATAGAAAACGTATCGTTTTAATAGATTTAGATCATTCGAGAATGCCAGATGATTTTTTTCTTCTCTATAACAGTAAAGAAAAGATTGAATGGTCTAATCTCTTGCAACGAAGCAAATTGTATAGTGATTTAAGGAAATGGATTTATGAGCTTCTACCATTATCAACGATGATTGAAATTATCGAAAAACGAATAGATTTTTATACAGAAAATGATAGACAACGTTTCTTGAGATCGTTGCGAGAATATGCTGTTCAAGGTTATGCATGGGCTCAACGTCAATTAGGAATGCTATATTGGACTTATGATCTTGGTACTCCTGAATTCAGCGAAGCAGAAGGATGGTTGCGAAAAGCAGCGTTGCAAGGAGATGCTAAAGCCCAATATGAGACGGGATATCATAATTGGGAACATGGTTGGATGAATGAAGCAAAGAAATGGTTTTCTATGGCCGCAGCTCAAGGACATGCGGCGGCTAAGAATAGGATGAAAACGTTATAGAGAAGGAGCAAATGAAGAAAAATTAGCAATAAGAACAAAAATGATGACCTGATAATGACATGTTACAAAATGAAATGAATAAATCCACGAAACATAATCAATATGAATATTTGGCGTTCATCAGCTATCAGAGAAAGGATGAAGCAATAGCTAAAAGACTTCAGCATACGTTGGAGTTTTATAATCTGCCAATTGCAGTTGTAGAGAAGGAACCTAGGCTGAAAGATGGTATACGTCCAATATTTGTTGATATGACAGAACTTGGGGATGAGCCTTTTCTTGAACCCGCTATCAAAAAAGCTTTAAAGGTGTCGAGATTCTTGATTGTGATTTGTTCTCCAAAATCTGCAAAGTCTAAATGGGTAAACAAGGAAGTCCAGTATTTCCTACAACGAAAAAGAACTAAGCATATTATTCCCTTTATAATAGAGGGAACTCCCAATTCGCAGTTAAAAGATGAGGAATGTTGTACACCATTATTGAAAAAACTGTTAGGTCAACGTGAGCTTTTAGGTATAAACATCAACGAGATGGGATTTGATGCTGCTGCAGTCAAAGTGGTGTCAAGGATGTTTCATATTGGTTTTCGCACATTATGGAATAGATATGAAAAGGAAAAAGAAGAGGAACAACGCAAACTCAAAGAGCAAAATGACCGTTTGTTGATTGCCCAAAGCCGTTTCATTGCGGAAAAAGCAAATGAGTTAGTTCAAAAAGGGGATTCTTATACTGCTAGAAAACTATTGTTGGAGGTTTTGCCATGTGATGAAAAACCAGATATTCCATTGACAATAGAGTCTGAGTTGGCATTAAGAGAAGCTGTGAAACATAATAATGCTATAATTGTTGGACATACAGGACAGGTTAATTCTGTATCTTTTAGTCCTGATGGAAGAAGAATAGTTTCCGCTTCTGATGATAATACAATTAGAATATGGAATGTTTTCACGGGAAAACAAATTGGAGATCCTTTAGTAGGTCACACTGCTGGTGTAAAATTTGCGTCCTTTAGTCCCAATGGGAAACTTATCGTTTCTTTTTCTAATGATAATAGTATAAGATTATGGGATGCCACTAAGGGGGAACAAATTGGTGAACCTCTTGTCACCCATGTCACAAGGACGATGCCATGTATCCAAGGAAATGACGAAAATACTGATTTTTTTTCTTTCATGGAGAAAGAGAGCGGTGGTTCAGCTACTGTAGATACTAATGTTAACCAGTTTGAAGATATCGTGTCAAATGTATCTACGGTAGAACGCCTTGTTAGTTATATTGCAAGTGTTAACTCTGTGTCTTTCAGTCCGGATGGAAATAAAATAGTTTCTGCTTCAGAAAATGAAATCAGGATTTGGGACGTAGCAACGCACAAACAAATAGGGGAACCTCTAATTGGGCACACAGATACTGTTAATTCTGTTCTTTATGACTCTGTCGGAAAGAGAATTATATCTGCATCTGACGATAAGTCTATAAGAATATGGGACTCTTGCACTGGTAAGCAGCTGGGAGAGGCATTCATCGGTCATAAGAATGGAGTGAAGTTTGCTTCGTTTAGTCCCAACGGGAAAGAATTTGTTTCGACGTCATGGGATGGTACTATCAGAATCTGGAATATTTTGAAAGGAGAGCATTTTAAAATTCGACAATCAATGGTTGATTATGCTATATTTAGTCCAAATGGTGAAAATATATTATCAGCGGGGGCAACAGTTATATTTTATGATATTAAAACAAGAAAGAAAATAAAGGAATTTGTCGGTGTAAAAGCATCATTAAGCAAAGATGGAAAATTTGTAGTTTCTGCATATTATGACAATGATATAAGATTGTCTGAATTATATACAATAAAGATAAAAACAAGAAATATTGGTGGACACTGTCGGAAGGCTTTTTACGCTATTTATAGCCCTGATGGAAAGAAAATAGTTTCTGCAACATCAAATAAATTCCTAATGATATGGAATGCTGAGACAGGTATTCATATAAAGTCTTTAAAATTTAAATCAATACACGTAAGCCATATGTCGTTCAATACAGACGGGAATTTGTTGATAATTTCTTCCTGGGGCTTATCTATAGACGTGTGGGATTTGAAAAATGAAAGGATGATGGTATACTGTCGGCATTCAACGAGTATTTCATCTGCAATATTTAGTCCAGATGGAAAGAATATAGTTTCTGCATCTATGGATGGAGTTATAAAAGTTTGGGATTATTATACTGGAGAACAAATCGGTGAGTCTATGAATGCATATACTCATAGGGTATATAGTCATGTCTTTGTCGCATATAACCCTGATGGTAGTCAGTTCTTATCATCAGCTGGTGATGGAACAATTCGGATTTGGAATCCTATAACCTGCAAACAGATTGGCAATTCAATAGAAGGCTTTGCTGCTAATTATAGCTCTGATGGTAAATATATGGTCTCAGCGAATCGTGATTCGATTAAGATATGGGAGGTGTCTACTCGAAAACAAATTAGGAGTTTCACGACAAAGGAAAAGTTTGGGACAGTCACCACAATCTCATTTAGTCCCAATGGGAAGTATGTATTATCAGCTACAGATAATGGTGAAATTATAATTTGGGATGTCATCACGGGAAGTATTATTGAGGATTGGTTTGTTGATTATGAAAACACCGTTTGTTCTGTAGTCTTTAGCCCTGATGGTAGAAGTATATTATCTGCCTCAGAAAATGGTTCAATTCAAATATGTGAGTTTCCATCACTTGTGGAACTGATATCTGACACTTACGAAAGGTTCAAAAGTCATCCACTAACAGCTGTTGAAAAGAAAAAATATTATTTGGAATAATATAACTATTATAATTGACATTTATGGAACAGAGACAAATTAAAATGAAACATGAAGATAGTTTTATTGCTTGACACCTATCTTTATAAATGTTTACTATCCAAAAAATGACAAGTATGAAACAGAAAACGTATACACCGCAGCCCATCGACACTACAGGTGTTGAGCTGCCAGAAGAATTGGAAATGTTGGTAGAGCAGATGTCGAAGAACGTGCATGAGGTATGGTCAGAGACTCGGATCCAGCAGGGCTGGACCTATGGAGAGCAGCGCAATGATGAGCTGAAGACACATCCGTGCTTGGTTCCATACGAAGAACTGCCAGAGGAAGAAAAAGAGTATGACAGGAATACTTCTATTGGAACTCTAAAGCTCATCATGAAGCTGGGATTTAAGATTAGTCGTTAGGCTTTAGTTGTTAGACTTTAGACATTAGGCTTTAGTCGTATGAAGAGGTTATTATTTGCATTGTTATGCCTTTTAGGGCTGACACCTGTCTGTCAGGCACAGGACGCTATGCGTATCCACTATAAAGGTGGGGGGTATAGCGATGTGGCGATAGAGCAGGTGGACAGCATTACGTTTGTCAAGGGAGATGATACTCTCGTTGCAGAAGTAAGTCTTGCTGGGGCATGGCTATGGGGAAGTCAGGAGCAGGGATACTATGAATTGCTAACAATCAACGATGATCATACTTACACGGGTTATGACAACTACTTCTCGTATGGCTTTGACTTGATGACGTATGGATGGTGGGCACAGATTGGAGCCATGATTACCCTACAGTCAAACGGGTTTGGCTATCAGCGGCGATATAATTGGTATATAACGGAACTTACAGAGAATGCCTTAGGAGTGATGACGCAGATGGGACCATTTACCTATTACAAGGTGCAGCCTGAAACGCTGACACTCCAAGTGAATGGAATGCTCACTTGCCAAGAAGGTGACTCGTTTATCTTCGCTGATGGCGTGAGAACGACCATACAAGACAATAAATTGGTGGGACTGATGCCAGGTGAGACGTATATTCAGAAATATATTGCTGCCAGCAAGTGCATCGTGTCATATAAGGTTATGGTGGAATAGAATGGAACTAACAAACGAATATAGAGCCCATAGGGTATGTCAAGAAACGAAGAATTCTGTCAATGGAATCCTAGAGTTGTTTCTCCATTACCTTACCCTGTATCTCGAAGAGGAAGAGTATGTAAATGCTATCAATGCTTTGCTTCCATTTGACAATTGCGTAGAGATAAAAGAGAAAAATAAATATGATCAGTCATTGGTTAAAAGTATGGGGCTAACATTCATGCGAATGGATTTTGAGCCATCAGTCTTTTCTCTTGGCGCATGTCTTGAAATAGCTGAAGGTAAGTATAATAAAGCAATCAATACAACTATTTTTGTTTCAGCAGGTAAGACTTTAGAAGAAATAAAGGAGTATGTGAAGACAGATGATTTTGCAAAACAAGTTAGGGAGCACTTTGAAAAACAGGTTGATATAAGTTTCTCTCAAAAAGAATAGATAGACGAATACGCATAAGAATAATCTGGCGCCTCTCATAAAAAATGAGGGGCTTTTTCTTTTTTGTGTGATAGAAATTGGTTACTTGTGTTCCTCTCTTAATAATGAAGGATATGGAACATATGTATAACAACTAAAGATGCAAGATTATGAAACGGAAATACAACAAAGTGGTTATGGAGATGGCACATAAGCTATTCTTTGTGATGGAGCAGAGAGTGTCCGCTGAGGACATGGTAAGGATACGTAAGGCTTTCGAGTTTGCCAGCAAGGCTCATGAGGGACAGATGCGTAAGTCTGGCGACCCATATATTGTTCATCCTGTAGCAGTGGCGATGATTGTGGCTGAGGAGTTGGAACTGGGTGCTAATCCGGTGATAGCAGCATTCCTGCATGACGTGGTGGAGGACACAGCGTACACCATTAACGATATTCGTCAGCGCTTTGGGGACGATGTGGCTTTTCTTGTTAGTGTCGTAACCAAGAAGAGTGATGGCCGTTACGAGATATCCAAGCAGGTGGACAACTACAAGCAGATGCTCAACTCGATTCATTATGACATCCGTGCACTGCTGATTAAGTTGGCAGACCGTCTGCACAATATGAGAACACTGGGTAGCATGCCCCCCCATAAGCAGCTGGCAATCGCTGGGGAAACGGACTTTTTCTATGCTCCTCTGGCTAATCGTCTTGGCTTATATCCCATCAAGATTGAGTTGGAGAACCTGAGTTTCCGTTATCGTTGCCCACATGAGTATGAGTATATATCAAGACTGATTCATCGTGATGAACTACGACATGAGGCAAGACTGCATAACTTCACAGATAAGATTCGTGAGGTGCTGCAGAAAGAGCATATTGATGCTCAGGTGTATGTGGAATTCCGTCCGCCATTCAGCATCTGGCGCAAGATGCAGAAGACGGGTGATGATTTTAATCATATCCCGTTCCGTCATGTGGTGGAGATTGTGTTTGCCTGTGACGATGTGGAACAGGAAAAGGATCTTGCACTGAAAATCTATTCGCGTCTGACCAGCGTGTTCCGCGAAAAAAACGGTGGCATCGTTAACTATCTGGATGTTTGCAAGGAAAATGGCTATCAGAGTTTCCATGTGCAGCTGCTATCTGATTTTGGCTGCTGGGAGGAGGTGCATATCAGTAGTGAACGAATGGTTCGCAATAATCATATTGGTGTTGTTGCTGAGCGTCGAGAGGATACTGTCCGTCTCTGGATAGAGAAGCTTCGCTCTGTGCTCAAAGACCTGGAGTTCCACCAGAAAGACTCTGACTTTATTATTGATGTGTCCAGGGCTTTCTATAATGATAATATTATGGTGTTCACACCCAGTGGGAAAGGTCTTAATCTTCCCAAAGGTGCAACAGCACTTGATTTCGCCTTTGAGATTCACAGTGACATCGGTGAGCATGCACAGTATGCGCGTATCAATGGGCAACTCTCTTCTGTCAAGACTAAACTCCAGCGTGGTGACATCGTGGAGATTGGCACCAATCCTGATGTCCATCCCCAACAGAACTGGAAAGAATACGTTATGACCTACAAGGCCAAAGGATTTCTGAAACGTTACTTTGGACAACAGGAGAAACCGAAATATCATCTATGCCCTCACTGTCATCCCATCCCTGGTGAGGAGGTCATCGGCTTTATGGGAAACGACGGAATGACAACCATCCATAAGCGTAACTGTCTTGTAGCTATACAGTTGGCGTCCAAGCAGGGCGACTCTATCGTCTCTGTGGATTATGAGGAGCATCCCAACATTCTCCACTCCGTCCGCATTCATGTTTTGGCGATTGATCGCCTTCATCTTTTGAGCGACATGATAAACTGTATTACGCAGGAACTCAACCTCTCTATTGATGAGTTGAACACCAAGACGGTTGATAACATTGTCAACTGTACCATTACCTTTGGTGTCCATTCTTATAATGAACTGCAGACCATCAATTCGCAGATTTCCGTGATTGACGGTGTTGAGGAAGTAAAAATTCTTAATAGTTAATATAGGTATGAAACGAGCATTGTTGAGTAAGTGCCAGGCACTGGTTGTGTTATTGTTGATGCCAACGTTGATGCTGGCACAAGCGGATGTGGTAGATGTGGACAGCATTGGAAAAGACTCGCTGATGGTGACGCAGTACGACTTTGACGAGTTCGACAGGGTGGACTTCTGCCATACTCCGCAGTATGTCATCGTGACAAAGAATGGGAGGAAGGGACTCTATGACATGTACCTGCATCAGAACATCACTGAGCTGGAGTATCGTGATTTGCGATTCACCAAGCTGGAGAATGAAGGGGATAGCCTGGAGTCTTGCTGGTTCTATGGCAAGAAGGGTTACCAATGGGGTATCATCAGTGTTTCCACAGACGACAATACCATCTTTTCTATCTGGATGAATGACCCTGGGGAAATCTATTCGTTGGACGAATGTACCACCATTGACAAGAAAATGGAGAAACGGACGAAGAAACTCCTGAAGAGATTCATCAAGACACAGCAGATGGACAATGCACAATTGGTGATACTCGATGCACAGACGGGACGGCTGAAGACATGGGTGGCTATGGATGCCGACATGAAGAAGGATGGGGCAGGGATGCTGCTGGCTCATTCTTGCAGTGCCTCGCTGACGACTCCTTTTCGTGATGGTCGACCTCCGAAGAATAAGTTGTTGGATGCCACCAGTCCGTTCATGATGGCGGTAGGCTATAATGGTCTTGCCCATCAGGGTGCCTTGATTGTTCCAACAATGAAGGGCGACAGCGTGGAGGTGGAGGAGAGTGTCTATACAGAGGCAGATATGGTGAACATCAAAGAGAGGTTGAGGGTAAACCCCGCTGAGTCCTCGTCGTTTCCCTGGTTGACTGGTGCGACGGACTGGTATGGCTATGCGACCACAGATATTATATACGGAAATAGGGACAAAAAACGGCAGAATCCTATCGGGAAACAAATCCAGTTTGCGGGCATGTTCCCTATAGACAATCCGCGCTATACTATTTGTGTCGTGGCAGAAAAGCACTCGACGGATGTTTCTCCTAGCATATTCCAAGATGTCGTAAATTCATTGGTAAAATGGCTGTTGGATGGTCGGTAATGTAATTAAGCAAATGGCGAATAGGGTAGGCCTGCAGCCATGCATGCGTGTACGTATGAGTTGAAATCAGGGTAAGACCTTCTCAAAAGAAAAGTGGATTTTTTCTTGGTGCTTTGCCAAATTAATTGTACTTTTGCAGTATTATTAATTCTCAAAAAGTGATGCATTATGAGAAACCTGAAGCTTACTATCCTGTTCACTGTGCTTATCAGCATGTTTGGTGTAAAGGCTTTTGCCGTTGATGTTATTATCAAGGGTATCAAATACAGGTTGTCGCAAGGAACTGCTGCAGTAACATTTTTCAAAGACAGCGACAAAAAAAGTTATAAAGGCAAGGTTGTCATTCCTGAGACTGTGAACTACAAAGGAACCATCTATCCTGTGACAGGTATTTGGTGGCATGCTTTCTATGCTTCAGATCTAACTGATATTACCATTCCCAACAGCGTAACAGCTATCGATAAAGAAGCGTTCTCTTACTGTATGAAACTGACGTCAGTAACTGTTCCGAGTAGTGTCACAAGTATCGGAATCCGCGCGTTCTATTGCTGTAAGAATCTGGTGTCAGCAACCATTCCCAACTGCGTTGAAGAACCCCGGAAATATATATTCCCAGATTGTAATAAGCTGCAAACACTTCAAATAGAGCAAGCTACAGGAGGAGATACCCAACAGCCTGTGGCAAAGCCTATTAAGAAGATTCCCCAATTCATGAAGGTTGAGGAGGAGATGAAAAGCGCCATGTCGCAAGGTCGAACCTATGGCAACCCCTATGTCTGTCAGTTTTCGTTAAGGCCAGGAGAGTTCGAAGACTTCAAGGCACAGTGTGCAGACTACTGTATGGAACTGAGCAGAGGCTATCTGGGCTATCTACCGACGAAAGAATATGACCAATACGTCTATGAAGTCATGACATCCGAGTGGCTGAAAAAGACGGATGTCCCCTATTCGGCACTCTCAAAGCAGGGAGACGGCACGCTATATTTAGTCAGCGGCAGGAACGTCGAACATTGGGGGCTTGAGAATCATCACGTCATATGGAGCGGTGAAATAATAGATGGCAGCATTCACGGAAAAGGAGTGGGCTTTGCCGTATTAAGAACAGGAGTAAACAAGACTTCCCAAGATCCCCTCATAGGGGAAAGTAAATACTGGATTGCTTTCCAAGGAGAATTTGATCATGGATTTTTGTTGAAAGACTACTCAGCTGTTGCCTATAGGGAATTAGACCGCCTGCCTGGAGAGGTGACCATCAGAAAGTACGGGGTAGAGAAAGACCGTGTGGCAATTGCTGGAAATGACTTGGAAGTCGTCAGCAAGGGAGATGAAGCATTTGTATATAAAAATCCCAAGGGTATTCTCTATACCGCTGGCCGAAATGGTGTAATAAGCACCGACCAGGAATCTTTAGACAAAGCAGTATATACAGAAATCTTGACGAATAGGCGTCGGCTCCTGTATTTAGACAAAGATAACAGAGTATCCAAGTATGACTTCAACAAGGAGCGAGACATAAAACTTTTTAAGTGGATTCTTAACGAGAAAAGGGGTGTAAGACCTATTGAGAGAGGTTTTGGCGACTTCAGAATTGGTTCTCAGCCTTTTATCAAATATCCTTACACAAAGGAACGCAACCTGTTTGTTGCAGAGGCCTTACTGTACGACAATACGCTTTCTGATGTAAAAGACATCTTAATGCGTTACCCGGACATAGCCAATGCGCGGAGTGTGTTGATTAATGCCCAAAACGAAAAGGTAAACATCCAGGACCTGTTCTTCGACCGTTGCGTGAAAGAAGACCGGATGCTTGACTATTATGACGTCTATCATAACTGGGGAAAACTGCCCCAGGAGGTGGTGATTAAAATGGGGCGCACTGCATTGTTGGATAGAGGTCCCGAATGGATGGCCAACAACCAGCGAAAGTATTTCCCAGCCTTGGGAAATGCTGCCATCAAGTGGGATAACGAGTGGGTAAAGCTCTATATAGATTCCTGCAAGACCCTTCTTAAGGGGCTAACGCCAGAGAGATGGAAAAAGATTGAGAAGTGGGACCAGTTGGGAGACGAGAGATACAGCAAGGAATACCCACAGCTAAGTAGTAGGTGGGGAGTAATAGGAAGACCTATCTATTTCTTAGGGGCTGTAGGAGAAGCCGTATTCAAGAGAACTTCGAACCGCAACGTTCCTAATATGTTGGACAAACTGAGCAAGGACCATCCACAAGCAGCTGAAGCCAAAATGTTCAGGACACTACTTGATGGCATCGGTCTGGCTGAGCAGTCTTCTACAGAGATGGTGACTCGGGTGGGGACGAAAGAAAATTTCTTTTATGGCTACCAAGAATCGAAGCCCCTATGGGTCGAGGCTATACAAGCAGCAAAAGATGTGGCTGCAGCATATCCAGAACTAAAGACCGTCTGTCAGACTGCTGAAACATTTATGCATGCACGGCAGGCAAAACTGGAACAGGCTTATGAGGCAGCAAAGCCTGAAATGGAAAGGATCAGACTTGCTCGTGTAAAAGCCATGAAAGAAAGAGAACGAAAGTATTCCAGCAGCTATTCATCGAGCAGCCGAAGCAGTTCGTCTTCGTCATCTTCTTCATCCAGCAGTTCTTCCTCTTCCAGCAATTCAGAAGAGACTTACTCCTGTACAGTTCACTTGGTTTTTGACGATGGAGACACGGTATACGAAGGAGATTGCAGAGCTTATTTCAAAGGATTTGGAAATACCTCCCATCAGGATTTTGAGACTGACAAAAAAGGCAACGCAACCATCGAATGGCCTAAGTACAAGGGTGAGATTATCGACTGCATTGCGCTGGAATTGAAAGTAGGGTTTCATGATCGTCACGAAAAGAGTGGCCTAAAGTTAGAGAACGGAGGAGACTATACCATCTGCATAGATTGTAAATAATGCTTGCAGACCATTAAAAATGTCTCAACCCCCTGATGTATAAGGGGGGTGAGACATTTTTAATTAGTAGGTTATTTACTATTTTTTATCTTCTTAAGTGTTGCCTCGTCGATAGCAACAACCTCCTTAAACTTACTCCATTTCTCTGACGCCTTGGCAGCATCGAGATAAGCACCCATGACATGGATAGAGATGTATTCTGGACGAGAATATTTGAAAGCATAAATATTGCCTGCAGGCTCTCCTAGGAAGTAGACATCTGTCAATTCTGCACACGAACTAAAGGCCGAATCACCTATTTTCTTTACACTTTCAGGAATAACGACAGATGTCAAGGCGTTACAACGTTGAAAGACGCTTGACTGAATATAGGTTACACTATTAGGAATAGAAATGGACTTCAGACTCTTACAGCCGGAAAATAGACCTTCCTCCAGTTCGGCTATACCGTTGGGGAGCACCACAGAGGTCAGATTTTCGTTGTTTTCGAAAGCCTGGCCTTCGATAGCCACAACACTATTGGGGATAACCACTGATTCCAAAGCACAATATGCGAAAGCGCTAACCTTAATTCTCTTCAGCGATTCTGGGAATGTTATCGAACGTAAAGATTTACATTCGGAAAATGTTCCCGAGCCAATCGTTGCCACATTGTCGCCAAAAGTAACAGACGTCAACGCTCTACACTGTGAGAAAAGACCATCGGCGACAAACCTAAGACCCTTGCCCAAGACAACACTCTCTAGATTAGCACAGCCCCAGAAGGCATTGTAGGAGATCTTTGTCACATTATCTGGAATCACCAAGGATTTAATACCTACTTCAGCAAAAGCCATCGGGCCGATGGATGTCAAGCCACTGCCAAAGGTAACAGACCCCAAACTCTTGCACCCCTCAAAAGCGCTCTCGTCAATCGTTTCTACACTATTAGGTATAACTATGGTCTTTATACCACTTCCCGCAAAAGCTTTTTTACCGATAGTTTTCAAACCCTCATTCAATTCTACTGATGTTATCTTGTAATTTGAAAGGGCGTTCCATCCTAAAGTTGTCACACTACCAGGAATAACAACAGAGGTGATTTTTCCGGATGTTGAAAAAGCACGTTTCACTGTGACTACATCACAAACCACCCCCTCATACTCAATTGTAGAGGGAATTACCAAGCGACCAGACATTTCATCGCTGATACCGACAACCTCTGCTACTTTTCCTTTCGTCACAATCTCATATACAATACCGTTCAACGTAGCACGTCCTTCGAAAGCACTTGCCAACATTGGCAGCAGCATCGAAGCAAAACAAATAATAGTCTTTTTCATATGAATATGTTTAGTTAGTTAATTAGATTTTAGGTACAAAAATAGATACTTTTCTTGAAACTTCCAAATTTTGTCGACAGAAATTAATAAGATGCAATAGGAACAGGTTGCGAAGCCACACTTTGCACCTTTAGCTCGAAGAACCCCTTTTTGTGCAAAATGTAAAGAAAATATTTGGTGTTGTAAAAAATTCTTCGTACCTTCGCACCTCGATTTTAGGAGCGTGTTGTGTCAAATGTGATGCAGCACGCTCTATTTTTTTGTAACTAAATCATTAAACAACCAAAAAACATGATGAAACAGAAGAAGGATTTTGTGTCGCAGCTTCAGTTGCTGCCTGTAATGTGGGAAAAAACGTAAGTTGTGGGGAACTGGCTCAAAAGCTGGGTATTACTCACCAAGCTATGAGCAAGTTTATCAGCGGACAAAAAGCTCCGTCTCTTTGGCGGTTGCATACTATCGCGGATGCGCTTGGAGTGCGTGTCCGCGATCTTTTTGTATAGACGTTGAAACCTATTGGTTGCTAAATTGCGCTGCGACGGAAAGTTGTGGCGCAAAAGCTTGCATGTGCCTTCCTGTCTTATTAATTTTGCGGTATGGAAACGAAAAGCAAGATGGCAACGAAGACGAAAACCAAAACGAAAACAGACGAGGCTCCACGCGAGCACAAAAAGCCGTGGCAGGAGACATTTGCTACGCCTGAGGAGATCAAGGTGATGGTCAGCAATCATGTGCTGCTACGCTATAATGAGGTACGTGGACTGACGGAGGTACACTGGCTGTCGGAGGGACCGGTCATCCTGGAGGATGAGCAGGGGTTGCTCACCATCTTTGGTGAAGAAGGGACCGTTACCGACGGCTACCGGAACCTGGGCGACCGTGACATCAACACACTGTGGGGGGAACTGTGCAAGGAGAAATTTGTCGTCAAGCAACACCTGCAGAACATCATCGACTCGGACTTCGTACCGCACTATCACCCCTTCCGCCACTACCTGGAGCATCTGCCGCCATGGAAGGAGGAGGACGGCGATGCAATCATGGGACTATCGCTGACGGTGAATGTCAAGGGCGGCAGCGACGAACAGATCCTGTTCTACCAGTACCTGAAGAAGTGGCTGGTGGCAATGGTGGCATCGTGGGTCAATCCTACGGTGGTGAACAACGTCATGCTGGTGCTCATCGGTGCTCAAGGCTCGTACAAGACAACATGGTTCTCGCACCTGTTGCCTCCACAGCTCAGGGAGTACTTCTATACGAAGACGAACAGCGGCATGGTGTCGAAGGACGACCTGCTGGTGCTGGCGCAGTACGGTTTGGTGTGCTGGGAGGAGTTGGACAGCATGCTGCCCAAAGAACTGAACAAACTGAAGGCGGCGATGACCATGCCCAGCATCAACGAGCGTGGTGCTTATGAGCGCTATCACGAGAACCGGCCGCATGTAGCATCCTTCTGCGGTACGGGTAACAACGTGCAGTTCCTGTCGGACACGACGGGAACACGCCGTTGGCTGCCCTTTGAGGTAGAGTCGATAGAGTCGCCCCTGACCACGCCCTTTGACTACGACGGCATCTTCTCACAGGCCTATGCCCTCTACCAGCAGGGCTTCCAGTACTGGTTCTCATCTGAGGAAATACAGCAACTGACGCAGCATAACCGCCAGTTTGAGACCTCTTGTACGGAGCGTGATCTGGTGTTCTGGAATTTCCGTCAGCCAAGAGCGGACGAGGAGGGTGAGTTCATACCAGTAGCACTGGCTATGCAGATTGTCAGTGCCAATATCTCGCAGAAGATTAGCAAGGAGGCTATGGGCCATGCCTTCATTGACCTGGGCTTCGAGCGTAAGACCTTCCGTAATGTACGCGGCTATGTCGCCGTGCGTCGCTCACAGCAGGAGATAGACCTGATGCGCAAGGGATTGGCCATCGCAACCGATAACGATACACATACACTTGATACACCTTTCTTTTGAGACCCTCGCGTACCGCGTGCGTGTATGCGGTACGCGAGAAACATTAAAACTTAGTGTATGAAGTGTATGTGTATTATCTGTAAAACTAATAAAGAAAACAATGAAAGCAATGATGAAACACGATCTGGCTGATAAGGCTGACGTCAGTGTGAAGACCTTGATGAACTGGTGCCAGCCTTATCGCGAAGAATTAGCGCGTATGGGACTGAAACCCACGGCCAAAAAGCTGCCTCCACACATTGTTGCATTTATGGCAGAAAAATTTTGCATCGACCTGTGAGGAAACGGAAGCAAACGGAAAACGCCCTTCGCGATTGTAGTAATTTTGCAAGTGTTAAGGCAAGTGAGCCGAAGGGACGTCATCTATGACCCGTTCCAACGTTTGTTTCCATCCGTTCCGACGTCATCTACGACTCGTTCCGATGATACTTTAGGGGGGTAAAGTATCACATCTACGACCGCAAAGTGACGCTCCTTCGGGTGAAAGAAACGTCCCGGACGATCCGAAAGTGACATACCTTTCACAAGCCAAGACAATGTAAAGTTTATAGTTTAATGTTTAAAGTTTAAAGATTATGAGTCAGAAGTACATCAAGTCAAAGAACAACAATTCGCACAACGCGAAGACGTACGGTAAGTATTACGCCAAGCCCGTCTATGACGAGAAGTTCGTCGAGACCGACGAGATTGCCGACTTCATCCAGACACAGGCCACGCTGAAGCGCAGTGATATCAAGGCTGCCCTCGACGAGCTGGGCGCTGCCATGAAACACTTCCTGGGCTTGGGTCAGAAGATCCGCCTGGCAGGCATCGGCATCTTCAAGGTCGGCTTCTCCAGCATCGGCGTAGAGAAGGCGGAGGACTGCACGGCATCGACCATCACCTCGCGCCGCGTACTGTTCCAGCCTGAGACCGAGCGCATCGTGACCGGTTCCGGCGAGAAGAACGGCAAGGTGGTGCAGAAGTATGTCAACACCAAGACGCTGGTGAAGGACGTGACCTTCGAGGAGCTGCATGAGAACCAGTACAGTGCAAGTAGCAACACTGGCGGTTCGAACACGAATACCTCGAACCCCTCGAATGGCGGTAATACCAACACTGGCGGTGGCACAGGCA
>JAEEGI010005083.1_pt1 | contig 30460 bp, 21 predicted proteins | sample 8958751 | NCBI WGS metagenome assembly JAEEGI01 (sample SAMN16246545, study PRJNA631951) | gut metagenome | biome: gut microbiome; feature: rumen; material: KS-attached | host: Bos | place: Iran: Karaj | collected 2018-10 | reverse complement strand
CTGGTACTCACTTGAAACACCTTCGATCATCTTGAGAACATCTTCGATCTGTCCGGGATAAATATTGACGCCCTTGACCTTGATCATATCATCAGATCTTCCGAATATCCTGTCGATCCTCGGATACTTGCTTCCGCATGCACAATCCCCGGGAACGATCCTGGAAAGGTCATGTGTTCTGTATCTGATCAGAGGTGCACCCTCTTTTACCAGAGTTGTGATTACGATCTCACCGTTTTCACCATCGGGAAGGACCTTTCCGGTCTTCGGATCTATGATCTCAAGGTAAACATAGTCGTCCCAGATATGCATCGGTGAATCCTTGGAACAGCTGATACCGATGCCGGGACCATAGATCTCAGTAAGACCGTAGATATCATATAATTCCACACCAAGTTCATTTGCGATCCTGCGTCGCATAGTATCACCCCATCGTTCTGATCCGATAACGCCCTTCTTCAGACAGATCTGATCACGAATTCCTCTCTTCTCGATCTCCTCAGCCAGGAGAAGAGCATAGGATGATGTGGCGCACAGTACTGTCGATTTGAGATCGATCATCATCTTAAGCTGTTTGTCAGTGTTTCCGGGGCCCATAGGAATGGCCATTGCACCCAGTTTTTCACATCCGAACTGGAAACCGATGCCGGCTGTCCACAGACCATAACCCGGAGTGATATGGATCCTGTCATTCTTTGTAATTCCTGCCATTTCATAGCAGCGGGCAAACATCAGAGCCCAGTCTTCAACATCCTTTCGGGTATACGGAATGATGACAGGAGTACCTGTAGTGCCGGATGATGAGTGGATCCTGACGATCTCTTCATCAGGAACAGCCTGAATACCAAGAGGATAAACCTCTCTAAGTTCATCTTTTTCGGTAAACGGAAGATTTTCAAAATCCTCCTGGGTCTTTATTGAATCCAAATCGATATCTGCATATTTCTTGGAATATAGATTTCCAGGAAAAGCCTTGGCTCGTTTCATCTGGGTGACTGCTTGCTGGAACTGAATTTCTGATAATTTCATAGACCTTACTCCCTTTTGAGTTAATTCTATTTATTAAAAAGTTATGATATCACGATTGAGAATTCAAAGAAATAAACACTTAAAACATTGTATGTGATGTCTGACAATACACTGAAAAAAAATTTTGGAAAAGTTAAAAAAAACTGTTGACAACAAAAAACAATGCGTATATACTTCCCTCCAAACCGTTGACTGAGAGATAGTAACTGTCCTCAAACGAATCCAGAGAGCTTTCGGTTGGTGTGAGAAAGCAACGCGTTGACAGTGAATGGCCTCAAGAGGGCGGGAAGAAAGGCGCAAGCTGAGTAATGCCCGACGGGTGTCTCCCGTTACAGAGAATAGGTGTAGATGAGCACCGAGAAGAGTGCATGTTGCAAGACATGAATTCAGGTGGTACCGCAGGAGTTTATATAGCTTCTGTCCTGAAGTTTTAGGACAGAAGTTTTTTTATAGCTTTTTTCCTAAAACATCATCAAAAAAAATTTATTTTATTTTTAGGAGAGAAGGCTATGTACAAGGAAATTCTAGGCAAACTCACAAACAAGGAAAACATGACCCAGGATGATGTATCGGAGATCATCCACGCAATCAACAATGACGAACTGACCGAAGGACAGATATCCGGATTCCTGGTCGCACTTGTCATGAAAGGCACCACTATCGAAGAGACTGCATACATTGCAAAAGCAATGCGAGAAGTCTGCGTCCCCATCAGACCCAAAACAAAAGCTGAAACAATGGACACCTGCGGAACTGGCGGTGGTCTCAGCACCTACAACATCTCAACAGCAACCGCAATCGTTGCAGCAGCTGCCGGCATCCCCATTGCAAAACACGGAAGCCGATCGATCTCAAGCTTCAGCGGAAGCGCTGACGTACTGGAAGCTCTGGGAGTCAATATCAACCTTACCCCTGCTCAGGCTGAAAAACTGATCGAAGATATCAACATCGCATTCCTTTATGCACCTCTGTTCCACCCCGTCATGGGCAAAGTTCTCGGTCCTGAAGCAGCACTGGGAATCAAAACAATCTTCTATACCATCATTGGTCCGCTAATCAATCCTGCATTTGCACCCCGACATCTTTTGGGCGTCTACAAACCCGAACTGCTCGAACAGGTTGCATATGTTGCAAGAGAAATCGGATATACCAAAGCCATGTTCGTACACGGTGTTCACGGACTGGATGAAATCTCACTGCTCGGCCCATCCCGAGTCGTCTTCCTGCATGATGGTCAGCTGGACAAAATGGATATCAAACCTGAAGACTTCGGTCTCAAATGCTGCACACTCGAAGATATCAAGACCGGTACTCCTCAGCAGAATGCTGACATCATCCGAGGCGTATTTGCCGGTCGGATAACCGGACCTCAGAAGGATGCTGTCGTATTGAATGCCGCCGGTGCTTTGATCGTCGGTGACAAGGCAAAGGATTTCAACGAAGGCGTTGCTTTAGCAAGACACATCATTGAAGACGGTATCGCAGAAAAGAAACTTGAAGAACTGGTCAAAGCATCCAATTCATTCAATAATTAGAGAAAAGAAATGAAATTCCTCGACGCATTAAAACAGGCATCTTTGGCAGGATTCAATCCTGTTATACCCGACATCAAGAGTTATTCACCCAAGGACGGTGATCTGATCTCCGGAAGAGATCCCATCGAATACGCAAAGATGCTTGTTGATGCGGGGGCACCGGTACTCTCAGTGGTAACAGAAAAGGAACACTTTCATGGTTCCATTTCCATGCTTCAGGATATCTGCAAAGCAGTTGATGTACCTGTGCTTAGAAAAGACTTTATTCAGTCTGAATCTGATCTTATCGAAACCAAACAGGCCGGAGCAACGGCAGTGCTGCTCATGTACTCCCAGCTGGGAGAAAAGAAACTGAGCGAACTGTATCTCATGGCAAAAGAGATCGGTCTTGAGACCCTGGTAGAATGTCATGAAAGCAGTGATCTTAAAGCTGCAGAAAAACTGCGTGCTCCGCTGGTTGGTATAAACAACCGTAATATCAGTATATATGAAGTAGATGACGGTAATTTCAGCCATGCAAATTCACTCCTGGCATATAAGCCTGACGGGTCATTCCTGGTCGTTGAAAGCGCGATCCGATCAGGACACGAAGTCAGAGAGTGCATAAAAAACGGAGCAGATGCCGCGCTGGTCGGCACTGCCCTGCTTCAGGCTGATGATCCTGCATCATTTTATAAAGGTTTGAGAAGAAAAGTTTCCGTTAAACTCTGCGGTTTTATGAATGAAGAAGGTATAAACATGTGCAGAGGGACCGGACTGGATATCCTCGGTTTTGTTTCCGGATATCCGGTGAAGGTTCCGTGGGACCTCGATGCTCATACCATCGGGCAACTGATAAAGACCGTACCTGACACGATTGAAACCTGTGTGGTTACGGGTGGAAGTGAAGAACACATCCTTGAGATCGCAGAGATAACCTGCCCAAGCTGGATCCAGCTGCATCATAAAGAACCTTTTGAAGTTACAAGATCAGTTACTGAAAAGCTTCATGCAAAAGGGATCAAAGTCATGCGGACTGTACTCAGTTCTTCTGAGGACAGAATTAATATGTTCGGTTCTGACAAACCTGAAGACATTGTGAAAACCGCAGAAAAACTCGGAATAGATGCATTGCTTCTGGACGGCAGAGTTCCTGAAAATGCATCTCTGATAAATCACTCTGCACCCATGGCCCAGTTTAAAGAATTCAAAGCTCTGACTGATATTCCTGTGATACTTGCCGGAGGCATTACATATAAAAACGCAAAGGAAATCATCAGAACCAGCGGAGCTGAATATATAGATATCATGACCGGTATAGAAATAGCTCCGGGCATAAAATCACCTGAAAAGATAACGAAATTATTTGCTGAACTGGAAGGATAAGACATGAACACGAACGGAAGATACGGAATACACGGCGGACAATATATCCCGGAAACACTGATGAATGCTGTCATGGAACTTGATGCAGCATACAGAAAATTCAAGGATGATCCTGATTTCAACAGGGAACTGACAGATTTATTCAATAACTACGCCGGAAGACCCAGCAGACTCTATTATGCCGAACACGTTACCAAGGATCTCGGCGGGGCACAGATCTTTCTCAAGAGAGAAGATCTCAACCACACCGGCGCTCACAAGATTAATAACGTACTCGGCCAGATGCTTCTTGCAAAGCACATGGGAAAGACCAGGGTCATTGCTGAAACAGGCGCAGGACAGCATGGCGTGGCAACAGCAACAGTTGCAGCAATGATGGGAATGGAATGCGAAGTATTCATGGGAAGAGAAGACTGCGAAAGACAGGCTCTCAATGTATACCGTATGCGTCTTCTCGGAGCCAAGGTCCATCCCGTAGACACCGGAACAGCAACATTGAAGGATGCCGTCAGCGCAACCTTCAGAGAATGGACGACCCGTATCGCAGATACTCATTATGTACTTGGTTCAGTCATGGGTCCCGCCCCGTTCCCCGAGATCGTCAGAGACTTCCAGGCAGTCATCAGCAAAGAAATCAAACAGCAGTTACATGACCTCTGCGGAAAACTTCCCGATGCAGTAATCGCATGTGTCGGAGGAGGCTCCAATGCCATCGGTTCTTTCTACAATTTCATAAATGATCCTTCCGTCAGACTGATCGGATGTGAAGCAGCCGGCAGAGGCATAGATACCAATGAAACAGCGGCAACTATCTCGACCGGCAAGCTCGGTATCTTCCACGGAATGAAATCATATTTCTGTCAGGATGAATACGGACAGATCGCACCTGTGTATTCGATCTCTGCAGGACTTGATTACCCCGGTATCGGACCCGAGCATGCCTATCTTCATGACATCGGACGTGCCGAATATGTTGCCATCACCGATGATGAAGCAGTTGAAGCATTTGAGTATCTGAGCCGAACTGAAGGCATCATCCCCGCAATCGAAAGTGCTCATGCCGTTTCATACGCAATGAAGATCGCTCCCAAAATGAGCAAGGATCAGATCATTGTGATCACCATCTCCGGACGCGGAGACAAAGACGTAGCAGCCATTGCCAGATACAAAGGAGAGAACTTATATGAATAGCATCAGAGAAGCATTCCAGAACGGAAAAGCATTTATTCCTTTCATAACCTGCGGTGATCCTACTCTTGAAACGACAAAGAAACTGGCAATCGCAATGGAAGAGGCAGGTGCGGATATCATTGAACTGGGAATTCCTTTCTCTGATCCCACTGCTGAGGGTCCAGTCATTCAGGATGCAAACATCCGTGCATTAAGCAACCATATAACCACAGATGATATCTTCGCCATGGTCGCCGACCTAAGGAAAGAAGTTAAAGTTCCTCTTGTATTCATGACTTATGCCAACGTAGTTTTTTCCTACGGAACAGAAAAATTTGCATCTGAATGCAAAAGGATAGGCATATGCGGACTCATTCTTGCCGATGTTCCTTTCGAAGAGAAAAAAGAATTCTCATCGGTCTGTGATAAATACGGAGTAGATCTGATCTCAATGATCGCTCCAACATCGAATGACAGAATCGCAGTTATTGCCAGAGAAGCAAAGGGTTTCCTTTACTGTGTATCCTCGCTGGGCGTTACAGGAATACGTACAGATATTACAACTGACGTAGGAGCAATGATCAGCAACGCCAAGAAAAATACAGACATCCCCTGCGCCATCGGGTTCGGTATCTCCACTCCCGAACAGGCAACAGAGATGGCATCAAAATCTGATGGTATCATCGTAGGTTCAGCAATCGTGAAGATATGCGCAAAATACGGAGAAAACTGCGTTCCCTACGTTGCTGAATTCGTTAAGACGATGAAAAAAGCGATCAGTTAAACAGTTTATCTGTTATCGACTTTTTCAGGATACATATCGTGATGTTCGAGGCGGTCAAGCGCGACGGCCTCCCATCTTGTGCCTTTTCTGCCGTAGTTGCAGTAAGGATCGATCGAGATCCCTCCTCTGGGCAGAAACTTACCGGTCACCTCGATATATTTCGGATCCATCAGCTTGATCAGATCTTTCATGATCTTATTGACTACATCCTCATGAAAATCGCCGTGATTGCGATATGAGAACAGATATATCTTGAGAGATTTGCTCTCGACCATTCTCTTGTCAGGAACATATGAAATAGTTATCGTGCCAAAATCAGGCTGTCCTGTGATCGGACAGAGACTCGTGAATTCAGGACAGTTGAATTTTACAAAATAGTCATTTTCCTGGTTCAGATTCTCGAAAGTTTCCAGACTTTCCGGAGAATAGTCAAACGGATACTTGGTTACAGTACTGCCAAGTTTTGTTAAACTCTCTTTTTCTCTCATTCGTTCCTCCAGCTCAAAACATCATAACTGACACCATTATCAAATGTATCGATGCTTTCCTTTTTCTTGAACCAATTGACGACTGCATATGTTCCGGGTGTGAAAATAACTTCATATGCGACTTTGAACAGATACTGATACATGATCATCTGAAGAACAACGGAGTTTTCCATCGTACCCCAGAATGAGATGGTAATAAAAATAACTGAATCGAAGCCCTCACCTACAACAGTAGAAAGGATTGTTCTTAGCCACAGATTCTTTCCTTTTGTTTTGATCTTAAGCTTTGACAGAATAACTGAGTTTGAAAATTCACCGAAGAGATAACCTGCAAATGAAGCAATGGCAACTCTTGGTGTAGTTCCCAGAACTACAGCATATGCATCCTGGTTTTCCCAGAAGCCCGGATGAGGAAGAGCAATAGTCAGCAGATATACAAACACGGCAAAAAAGCTGCAGATAAAGCCCAGCCAGATGATAGTACGGGCTTTTCTGAAACCGTAGACTTCTGTAATGACATCTCCCAGTATATAAGTCACGGGGAACAGGATGACTGCTGCGGGCAGGGTTATGCTTTCTGTAACTGCCCACATCTTGCCTGCAACCAGATTGGAAAGCAGCAGACAAGTGACATAAATGATCGCCAGGATCATAAACATCTTTGTGTAATTATTCTTGGTATTGTTTTTTTCCATAATAACGCTCTCTTATTTCACAGCGCCATCATGAAAACCATTGCAGAAAAGCAATAAGCAACAGCCGTATTAATACAATACGGGATGAAGTCCTGGTTTTGTTTAACGACAGGATGGCACTAACGAACTGTCGGTCTTGCGACAAAGAGAAAAATACCACTTCGTCTGGAAAAAATCAACAAAGTGGTATTTTTCTGATTAAAAAACAGTGTATTAATAAACTAGACGTTCATGCATGTACCGGTGAACAAAGGTACACCATTGACACAGTCAACGATCATATAAATGAAAGGTCTGTCCAGCGTTACTTTAACGTGTTCCTTTACTACAGGCATGATACCGGTAGCTTTCATCATCTCTACGACTGTTACTGCAGCGGCTTTGGTTCCCGCCTGGGTAACATCTATTCGTGTCTTATGCAGTACGCGGCTGATATAAACATTGCTTCCGTCATCCAAAACTGCCATGTCTGAGAAGTTGGCTTTAACACGGTCGAATGCATCCGTCATGCCCATATATCCGAGAACCTCAGATAATTCAGTAGAATAATTGGCGGAGAATTTGGGAAGAGCTGCATCAACAATGTATTTGGTTTCAGGATTCATGATCAGGTCATAAAGATGTTTGCCTGTCAGAGTATTCAGATATTCATTTACGGTCAGATCCTCATTGGGAAGAAGAGCCAGGAACGCAAATCTTCCATCTTCATATAATTTCATGAAACCCTTGGCATTTGCGTCATGAAGATAATAATTTTCACTGCTGAACATGAAATCTGTCGTTTTAGTGTTACCGGATGAGTCAGTGAATTTATGATCACGGACCTGGCCATCATTGTACTGATCCATCCATTTGGACTCGAAAAGAAGAGCATTCACGAGATACATGATGGCATCAGGAGGAACAGTATCGATCACTTTTTCGATCATTCCGTCGGTGGCATCACTGATCCATTTGTTAATGACGTCCCTGGTAGTATCGCTGAATTGTGTTCTGTAAATATCACCGTTGTAATAGTTAACGACGGCATCAATAAAATCTTCGCCGACTGTCATATTCTCGGACGAATTGATCCAGACTGAATCTGCCAGTTTAAGAGTGGAATTGGGACCATTATTGGCAAGGATCAATGCATAAGCGTAACACCATGCATTCAGTTCTTCCCTGGTCATTCCCAGAACTTTTTCCATTTGAGCAAGAGTCTCTTCACAGGCACCGTTCTGTGTCATCGCCAGCGCATAAATCACTGATACCGGAGAGAGAAGAGTATTACCCTTCGGATTGATACTCTTTGCGATCGCACTCTTGAGAAGTTTGACAGCAAAATCGGCAGGTATATCCGCCGCATCTTCGAGGACTTTATCGGTATCAATCTTTCCTGTAAGGTTATCCTTGGCTTTGCCGGCTTTAAGATCCTGTACCGTTTCGGTCCTGGATGTATTATGATCATTTGTAACTCCATGCGTTATTCCACATCCGCACAGCATGATCATGATAGCTGAAAGAATTACAGCAATTATTTTTTTCATCATACAGTCCTCCTTTTGGGTCTGTCTGTAATTAATACAATTCAGACCGCCAAAACGTCGGAATGTTCTTTAAAAGTTATACCCTACTTCAAGAGCTTTTTTGTTCAGTTCAATAAATCTTTCGGGAACAAGCTTTGCAACTGCGTCTTCAAGCTCATCGATAGTATAAGGAATGTATCCGAGTTTGCTGGCTGTTCCCAGTATTGCCACGTTGAGAACCTTGCCTGACCCGCATTTTTCACAGATCGCAGGTCCATCAACAAAGGTCTTTTCATTAGGCAATGATTTCAGATAATCATATACTGCATTTCTGTCATATGGAGTTTTTGCGATCTGGATCGAATAATCATTGATAAGTAGCTTTCCGTCCTTGGCAAGATAATCAAGGACTCTCTGTGTCTCTGCAATTTCAAAGCCAATGATCAGATCTGCTGAATCGAAGGAAAGAAGTGGAGAATTCACAAATTTTCCGCTTCTGACATGGCTCACGACGCTTCCGCCTCTCTGTGCCATCCCAAGAGTCTCAGCAGTTTTCACACTGTCATCATGCTTCATCGCACATTCAGCAAGTAATCTGGATGCCAGAACTATTCCCTGTCCGCCTACACCGGTAAGAAGAATATTCATTATTTTGTTCCCTCCTCCATAGCATTCTGACTGCAGAGATTGGAACACAATCCACAGCCTGTGCATAAACTCTGATCGATGACTGCTTTTCCATCCTGCATCGAGATGGCAGGACAGCCAAGCTCTCTCACACATCTGCCGCAGCCGATACATTTGTCTTTATTGACCATCATGGTCTTTTTGCTTTTTGCCAAAGCAATACACGGAGCACTGAAGATAATGGCATTCACTCCGGGTCTGGAAGAAACTTCCCTGACTGTTTCAACAGCCTTTTTATGATCATAGGGATCAACTGTCGGTACGTCTTTAATACCAATACCTTCCAAAACCTTGGTTATATCAAGCTGAGGAGCAACCTGTCCCCTGGCGTTGCGCCCTGTTCCGGGATGAGGCTGCTGTCCGGTCATGGCAGTCGTATGATTATCCAGGATTATTGCAGTAAGAGGAGTCTGATTGTAAACAGCATTGACCAGGCTGGTGATACCGGTATGGAAGAATGTTGAATCGCCGATATATGAGAAATATTTATGTTTGTCACCGTCCGCATGATAGATGCCCTGGGCTACAGTCGATGCAGCTCCCATACATAAACAGGTATCTACCATATTCAGAGGCTGGGCATTGCCCAGAGTATAGCACCCGATATCTCCGCAGAAGACTGCATCCTGTCCTTTCATTGCCTGTTTGATAGCAAAGAATGAAGCTCTGTGAGGACACCCTGCACAGAGAGACGGCTGTCGGACAGGAAGAGCAGGAGCTTCAGGACGTTCAGAAGCACCTTCAGGCATAGGCACATCAAAGACCTTGGATATCTGTTTCATCATGACCGAAACAGTGTTTTCTCCGGCCAGAGTTGTATCCTTAGTCAGCTTTCCGCGGATAACCGTCTTGAGATGATACTGGCCAACAATCCGGAGCAGTTCTCTTTCAATATACGGATCAAGCTCCTCAAACACCAGAACTTCATCAACGGATTCCAGAAATTCTCTGGCAGCTTTGTCAGGGAACGGGAACGGCGTAGAGACTTTAAAGAAACGGCATGACCATTTGAGTGCACTTACTGCATCCTTGGCGTAATTAAAGCTTACACCGCCGCTGACGATACCCTTTCTTCCTTCTCCGAAGGCAACATTGAGAGGATACATTGAAAACTGTTCTTCAAGAAGAGCATTTCTCTCATTTATATTAAGATGGCTCTGATATGAAGCTTTGGGGAAAATGACCCATCTTGAGCCTTTTCTGAAACCGGGATTCTGAGGATTACGTACGTTTTCATAGTCATCAGTATCAACATTCTCACATGAATGACAGACTCTGGTTGTTGGTCTGACGATTACCGGTGTCTGAAGTATCTCAGATATGGCGAATGCATCCTGGATCATGATATAAGCTTCGGTAGGAGTCGCAGGATCAAAGACCGGCACATTGGAATACATACCGAAGGTCCTGGTATCCTGTTCGGTCTGTGAGGAGATAGGGCCGGGGTCATCAGCCACCACCAGAACCATACCTCCGAGAACTCCTATATATTCAAGAGACATGAGAGGATCTGTGCCTGCATTCAAGCCGACCTGTTTCATTGTGACAAGAGTTCGCTTACCTGAATATGATGCTCCGGCAGCTACTTCAATGGCACACTTTTCATTGGCAGACCATTCCACGTAAACATCCTCAGGTGCTTCCTTGGCAATAGTCTCAAGCACTTCCGTTGAAGGTGTTCCAGGGTAACCTGAAACCACTTTCACTCCGGCTTTCAAAGCACCGTATGCAAGTGCCTGATTGCCCATCATCAATTTCTTAGCCATCTGATTTACCCCCTCGTCTGTGCAATTCTGTCTTAATAAGCTGGATGAGTCCGTTGAAGACTCTCAGTTTAATCAAACCATATGATATATCCATTTCGCTCTGCTGAACGGAACGGAAACTGTTAACATCGTCTATTTTATCCTTTAACGCCATAAGTTTCTCGGGATCATCCTTTACCTTTTCGATCTCAGACTCCATGGCCTTTGTCATTTCTATTCTTTTTATCTGCTGGTCTGCCTGTTCCTGAGTAATCAAGCCATGCTTGGCCTTTATCTCCATCAGGCGGATGATCGCATCGTATGTGACGTCCATGATGTCGTCTCTGGTCATCCACTTCGTTTCATAATTCAGAGCATATCTCCATGAAGGTCCGGTAAGAGCCTTACGGTAATCCTCAAGCGTAGTCCGTAGCAGTTTATATCCGTGTATTTCCGGTTCTTCATAACCCATAGACCCGGGATCCAGGAACGGAGACAACGGACCGATATAGGTGAAAATACGTTTGTCGCTGTTGAATTTTGTCAGCAGATAATCACAGTACTCAACAGTCTCCATGACGTTTTTCTTTGTCTGTTTGGGAAGACCGATCATAAAGAAGACTTCCACTCTCTGACAACCAAGCCTCAGCGCATCACTGATCATAAGTTCCAGTTCTTCATTGGAATAGTTCAGCCCCATGGCTAGACGGACTTCGTGATCATGGGAATTCGGAGAAATATCTATGGAAAACCTGGGAACTGCATCCGCAAGTTTCTCCAAAAATTCAGTTGTAGTCGGTTTGAACATCTCAAACATGATCTGATTCTGGATCTTTTCCTTCTTCAGTCTTTCAAGGAATTTCTCGGCATGTAGGACACCTGCCTGTCTGATATCACTTTCAAGAGCTATCTGTCCCTTGCTGATCTTGCTTGTATGCACGATATCATTGATCATGTCATCTATCGTTCTGTAAGCGGTTTCGGTTCGTCCCGAAAGACGCTTCATTGCATATTTGCTTCCGCCGCAGTAAACACAGTACTGATCACATCCACGGCAGGTAAACACACATGTTTCAGGCTGTTTCAGCCATCCTTTGAACGGCATGATACTTCTGAAATCCTTAAATTTGATGACCTGCTTGATCATGCTTTCATAGTGCTCGTGCATGATATCTGAAATATCAGTCGGGATAAACGACATGGGATTGTGAACAACGGTTCCGTCCGCTTTTTTCCACGAAAGATTCGGAATTGTTTCAAGAGGCTTGCCCTCAACCAGCATCTTCATAAGAGACTCTGTTGAATCTCCGCTTAGAACATAATCAATGCTTGGAAGTCTTATAAGTTCATCCTTGAAGTATGTTGAACTGAATCCTCCGAATAATACTTTGGATTCGGGATGGTACTTTTTCACAATCTCTGAAAATGCGACCGAACCATTGGCGTGGACCAGCCAGTGGAAATCTATTCCGAAAAGAGGAGCTTTCAGTTTGCTGATGTATTTTTCAACATCGAATTTCTTATCCTGTACCATACGGAGCGCAAGGTTAACGATCCTCACTTTGTAACCATATCTTCCAAGAAACTCTGCAAAGCTGGTGAATCCCATCGGATACATTTCAAAAGCTGGTGTTGACGGTACAAGATCGCTTACAGGCCCGTACAAAAGCGGCATTTTACGGAAATCGTAAACATGCGGTGCGTGCAGCAGAATAAGATCACATTTCATACTCTTATTATAAAAGACCCGCAGTTTTGATGCGGGTCTGTGAAAACAACATTATCTGTTCTAGGATTAGTTGATTACGATCATTACGATTGAAAGAATGACAAGGATGACGATCAGGACAATAGTGAGATTGAAAAGAAGCTTTTCAGCACCTCTCTTTGTTCTGTATACACCGTCTGACTGTCCGAATACTCCGCCTAAACCACCTGAACCTTTTGACTGTAAAATAAGAATGGCAATCACAGCCAAGGCGACAATAATCTGAGCGATCGCAAAAAATGTGACCATAATTATAGTTCTCCTAGTTTTTTATTAATCATATCTGTTACCAAATTGGGATTAGCTCTTCCTTTGGTAAGTTTCATAACCTGGCCGACCAGGAATCTTACAGACTGTGTTTTGCCGGCTTTGAAATCAGCAACAGCCTGAGGATTGGCTTTAATAGCATCATCAATAGCCTGATCCAGAGCACCTTCATCACTAATCTGGGCAAGACCCTTCTCTTCGATGATAGCCTTTGCACTCTTGCCTGTCTTAAACATCTCATTAAGAACTTCTTTGCCGGTGTTGGCAGTAACGACTTTATTTGCTACCTGGGAAATCAAACCCGCAAGGGCATCGACACCGATCTTTTCAGCGAACTGTTTGATATCGATGGTCTCTTCATTCAGGATCGTACTGACTCCGCCAAGCATCCAGTTTGCACCGTCCTTGGCAGTAGCAGGAGCATTGATGACCTTTACGAGGTCTTCATAGTAATCAGCCATTTCCCTGGTGCTGGTGAGAAGTGAGGCGTCATAACTTGATAATCCGTACTGTTCCATGAATCTGTCTCGTCGTGCATCAGGAAGTTCTGGTAATTTGGCACGGACTTCCTCTACCCATTCTCTGGTAGGAGTGATGGGAGGAATATCAGGTTCAGGGAAGTATCGGTAATCATTGGCTTCTTCCTTGCTTCTCTGTGAAAAAGTCTTGCCTTCGGCATCAGACCATCCGCGTGTTTCCTGGATGATCTTTCCGCCTTCAGAAAAAATCTTTCTCTGTCGGATCTCTTCATATTCAAGGGCTCTGAAGACACCTCTGAATGAGTTAACGTTCTTGATCTCGACCTTGGTGAGCAGTTTGTCAGTACCACGAGGTCTGATCGAGATATTGGCGTCACAACGGAAACTACCCTCTTCCATTGATGCATTGGAAACACCGGTGTACCAGAGAATGGATCTCAGCTTAACAAGATACTGTCTTGCTTCTTCCGGAGATCTCATATCAGGTTCACTTACGATTTCAAGCAACGGCATACCTGCCCGGTTGATATCAAGCAGAGTGTAGGCATTGGCGCCCTTTCCGTGATGGACGAGCTTACCGACGTCTTCTTCCATATGACATCGGTTGATACCGATCTTGCGTGTTCCTTTTTCTGTATCAACTGTGAGCCAGCCATGCTGACCGATAGGAAGATCATACTGTGAGATCTGATAGCCTTTCATCAGATCAGGATAGTTATAATTTTTTCGATCGAACTTGGTAAATTTAGCGATCTCGCAGTTCAATGCCAGAGCAGTCATTGCAGCATATTCAACTGCCTGCTGATTTACAGTGGGCAGAGTACCAGGCATACCCATGCAGACCGGGCAGCAATGAGTGTTGGGTTCGGCATTTACATAGTCGGCATCGCATCTGCAGTACATTTTGCTCTTTGTTTTGAGCTGGGCATGTACTTCAAGCCCGATTATAGTTTCAAAATCATCAAAATTGTCCGTCATAACCTAAATAGTATAACAATCTAGGCACTCCGTTACAAGCAAACAAGCACATAATAAAAAACCCATATGGCTGAGGGTGGCCATATGGGTCCAATCTATTCTGTTAAGTAGCTGATTACTCAGACCAGGGGTCAGCGGACTTGGGAACTCTGATATCCATGAGGATAGAACTGTAATTCCAAAGGAACCACTGTGTGCCTTTTCTTCTCAATTCGATGGGTCTGGGAGAATCTGCGCCGCCGCTCTTAATGAAGAGCTTTGCATAGCCTTCTGTGTTGAATGAGTAGGTATTGGATGTAATGGTGATAGTGTATGGCTCATCAGCTTTATAATCATTTTCAGGAAGAGCACCGGCAAAATAGGAGAACGGAACATATTCCTTGCCAATAAGTCTGTCGCAGATGAAGGCTTCATCCTGTGATGTCAGATCTTCAGGACCCTTCAGGAAGTTGATCATGCTTTTACCGATTTCAGGAGCCGCAGCATATGCGCAGAAGGCACATACAGTCAGAGCAGCCGCCTTAAACGGAGTATCAAGAGCTGATTCAGGAAGAGCTTTCATTTCTTCAACGCTTTCAGGCAATGCAGGGAAAGTGAATGTTTCTCTAGGCTTTATTTCTGCATTGAATGCTTCGCCTGCAGCAGCAAATCCTTTTTTTAGATTGTCAAAAATACTCATTATTTTCTCCTTTTTCTCACAAGAAAGATTCACCTTTTATTTTACCCCATGAAAGTTTTATTTTATACAGTGTTTTCCGGTTAACATATCTCAACATAAAAAAAATAATGCAAGTTTCCCCCTCAATAATGTATAATTCCACATTTATACTCTATGTATTAGTCGAGGTGGACTATGAAACTGTCATTTTCTACTCTGGGATGTCCAGATCTGAGTTGGGAAGGTATATTCTCAATGGCTGTCGATCTTGGATTTGACGGCATTGAAGTCAGAGGCCTTGGAAACGATATCTTTTCAGTCAAAGCCAAACCTTTTACTGAAAAAGAGATCGGCAATACTATTGCTTCACTTAAAAAGAGCAATATTGAAATCTGCTGTCTTTCCAGCAACACAAGCCTCAAATATGCAGATAAGACTGATCTTGCAATTTCCGAACTTACTCAATACATAGAGCTTGCAGCCAGACTCAACACTCCATTCATCCGTGTCCTTGGAGACGAACATGGTCCTGTCGAAGGTGAAGTTGATGACAGTCTTGTCATTTCAACACTGAGAAAACTGATACCTCTGGCAGAAAAGAATAAAGTTACTCTGCTTGTTGAGACCAACGGCGTTTATTCTGATACAAAAAGACTGGGAGCTCTGCTCACAGAGATAAACAGTGATTACGTTGCAGCGCTTTGGGATGTAATGCATCCTTACCGAAACTTCAACGAATCAGCAGACACCACCATACAGAATCTGGGCGGCTTTATTAAGTATGTCCACATGAAGGATTCAAAGATTGTAAACGGTCATCTGGAATACAAATTCATGGGCGAGGGCGATATGCCCATCCCTGAGTTCATTGCTGCTCTCAGAACGCTTGACTACGAAGGGTATATCTCACTTGAATGGGTCAAACGATGGATGCCGGAGCTGGAAAACAGCAATGTTGTGTTCCCTGCATATATCAACTATATGGCCCCATATGTCGGAAAGAAGGGCGCAGATGTTGATCATTCCGCAACCAGAGTCACATATATCGATCCGGCAATGTTTTCCAAGGATGACGGAATACTTATCGATAACGATACCAAAACCGGCAAATATGTCTGGGAAAAAGAAAAATTCATCAATCTTACTTTCCCCCAGGTACTTGACCGAATGGTAAAGGAATTTCCCGATAAGATCGCTTTCAAATATACAGAACTTGATTATACAAGGACCTACAAGGAATTCAGAGATGATGTTGATGAATTTGCCAGAGGTCTTATTGCGCTTGGCGTAAAACCGGGTTCACATGTGGCAGTCTGGGCAACCAACGTACCTGCCTGGTATCTTGCCTTCTGGGCCACCACAAAGATCGGTGCGGTACTTGTTACTGTCAACACTCTGTACAGAATCCATGAAATCGAATATCTGCTCAAGCAGTCAGATACACATACACTTGTTACGATCAGCGGATTCAAGGACATCAATTATCTTGAAATAATCGACCAGCTTGCACCTGAAATGGCTACAGCTGAGGATCCGACAGACCTTCATCTCAAGCGTCTTCCCTTCCTTCGAAATGTCGTTTCCGTTGACGGCCCGCATCCCGGATGCGTGACATGGGATGAAGCCCTCGAACTCGGAAAGAAGATACCTGTGGAAGAAGTCTACAGAAGAGCAAGCATGGTCAAAAAAGACGATGTATGCAACATGCAGTACACTTCAGGAACTACGGGTTTCCCAAAGGGTGTAATGCTTACTCATTTCAATGTCGTCAATAACGGCAAATGTATCGGAGACTGCATGAACCTTTCAAGTGCAGACAGAATGATGATCCAGGTTCCGATGTTCCACTGTTTCGGCATGGTACTTGCCATGACCGCATCGGTAACTCATGGTGTTTCAATCTATCCGATCACAGCATTCTCTCCAAGGAAATCCCTTGCATGCATTAATTCCGAAAAGATCACAGCATTCCATGGTGTTCCCACCATGTTCATAGCCATGATGAATACCGACACATTCGCAACAACAGATTTCTCACATATGAGAACAGGTATCATGGCCGGTTCTCCATGCCCTATCAAAACGATGGAAGACGTTGTTGAAAAGATGCACATGACAGAGATCACCATTGTTTACGGACAGACTGAGGCTTCACCAGGATGTACCCAGAGCCGGGTCAATGATACCCTTGAAAGACGAGTCAATACCGTCGGCAAGAATCTGCCCGGGGTTGAATGCAAAATCGTCGACCCTGAAACAGGCGAAGAACTTCCGAATGGAAAGATCGGAGAATTCGTTGCCCGCGGCTACAACATCATGAAAGGCTATTACAAGATGCCCCAGGCAACTGCAGCCGCTATAGACAAAGACGGATGGCTTCATACCGGAGATCTTGCTATGCGTGATGATGACGGATATTACAAGATCACAGGACGTATCAAGGACATGGTCATACGAGGCGGTGAAAACATTTATCCCAAGGAGATCGAGGATTTCATTTATACTCATCCTAAGGTATCGGACGTTCAGGTAATAGGTGTTCCTGATGCACAGTACGGAGAAGAATTACTTGCCTGCGTCATCCTCAAAGATGGCGAGACCATGACTGAAGACGAAATCAAGGACTATGTAAAAGCCAATATGGCAAAACATAAAGTACCTCGATACGTAAGATTTGTTGACAGTTTCCCAATGAATGCTGCAGGAAAGATCTTAAAATTCAAAATGCGTGAACAGGCCATCGAATTACTCGGCCTCAACGACGCAAATAATATTAAAACAGCGTGATGATTATGAATAAAAAAGTATTAACAATTCAGGATATTTCATGCGTCGGTCAGTGCTCACTCACTGTAGCACTCCCGATCATCTCAGCATGCGGAATAGAGACCTGTGTTCTTCCTTCCGCAGTGCTTTCGACCCATACAGCAGGATTCAAAGGATTTACATTCCGTGATCTGACAGAGGATATGCCTGCAATTGAAAAACACTGGAAGAAAGAGAAGATCTCATTCAGCGCAGTGTATACAGGCTATCTCGGGTCCACTCTGCAGATAGACTATGTCAAAAGCATTATCAAACACCTGTGCAAAGGAAAGGCAATCGTTGATCCTGCAATGGCAGACAACGGAAAGCTCTATCCGGCTTTTGATGAGGAATATGTTGAAAAAATGAAGACTCTGTGTTCTGAAGCAGACATTATCCTTCCTAACATAACTGAAGCATGCTATCTTACCGGCACACAATACAAGGAAACATATACTGTCAGATATATCAAAAGCCTGACGAAGAAACTCCTCGACAGCGGTGCCAAAGCAGTCGTCCTGACCGGAGTAGGATACACACCTGATACCACAGGAGTTGTTGTCTGTGACAATGAACACTTCTATTACTACAAGCATCACAAATATGAACAGTCATGTCATGGAACCGGTGACGTATATGCTTCTGCTTTTGTAGGTGCTTATATGAATGGAAAATCAGTAGATGATGCTGCAAGGATCGCAGCAGACTTTACTGTAAGATGCATGGAAAACACTATCGGAGATGATTCCCACTGGTACGGAGTAAAATTCGAACCAATGCTCAAGAGTCTCATTGATGACCTGAGCTGATAACGAAGGATTTCCTTCTGCAATAACAGTTTTACACAGTCCCTTAACTAATTATTATTTGGTCTAATTGAGATATTTGTGATATTATCATTTGATGTGGAGGGTTCGCATAGTGGTCTAGTGCGGTCGCCTGCTAAGTGATTACCTGATGAAAATCGGGTCGAGGGTTCAAATCCCTCACCCTCCGCCATTCAAGAAACATTAACCAGCTGTGTGCCAGCTGGTTTTTTTTGATATTTCATACCCATGAAAACTACGCTAAAATAAAGCAATTTATACGGAGAAAAACTATGGAGCAGATACTGGATTATATTCACAATCTATCTTTCGGTTCTATGATCATCAGACTTCTCATCGCATCCTTGGCTGGTCTTCTTATCGGTATGGACAGAGAAAAAAAGAGCCGGGCGGCAGGACTCAAAACCCATCTTCTGATTTGTCTCGGTGCCTGTATGGCAATGATGCTCGGAGAATACGTAATGATTACCTTCGGCGGAGCCAAGGCTGATATTGTCCGACTGGGCGCCCAGGTGATAAGCGGTATTTCATTCATCGGTGCAGGAACGATCATGTTCTCTTCAGACAGAGTCAAGGTCAAAGGCCTTACTACCGCCGCAGGACTCTGGGCATGTGCCTGTACTGGTCTTGCATTCGGTATCGGCTATTTTGAAGCAGGTATTGTAGCTGTTGTCATTATTCTGATCACACAGAGAGCTATGCCCAAAATCGAGAAGAGAATCAAGAGGAAAGAGTGCAGAACTGTTCTGTACTGTGAATTCAAGACATACAGAGATGTTGTCGAACTGACAAACGTAATAGCAAAAAGAAAAGATGTTCATATTATAAACAACTCTAATAAGCAGGATCCCGGAGGGGAAAACAAGTTTGCCTATATGCTGACTCTTGCATTCCCATCACAGGATGTCAGAGATTCGTTTATTGAGGAAGTTAAAAATTATCCCTTTGTTGCCTTCTCTGAGATCGGCAACGATTATGCGATCTAGAAGCTAACGGTCCATTTACTGAAATTGAAAAACCTGTAAAGATGCACTTTACAGGTTTTTTAGGTAATCCACCATTTCAGCATATGTCCCATGCGGACAATCGATCTCTTTGTTCTGACGGTTGATCATAAAATCAGTGACCAGATAAGACGGCATTCCGAGTTTTCTGGTAGCGAGGATATCTTCATCAAAATCATTGCCGATCATAATGCACTTCTCAGGATCCAGCCCGATCTTATCAAGAATCTCCTGTTTGTAATACATCGGATTAGGTTTGCAAAAATAGCAGCTGTCAAAATCCGTGACCATATCAAAATCCGATTCCTTTACCCCTATCCATGCCATCCTTGAATCATTGGCAACTTTAGGAAAAATGGGATTGGTTGCAAGGATCACATATTTTGCTTTTTTTCTTGCAACTTCAAGGGTTTCCTGTACATAAGGATTTTCTTTGGCAACAAATTTAGCCTTGTTAAAGTTGGTTGCATAGAAAGTCTCGAACTTCTTAACATCATCGGTCGGATCTTTGTGAACAACCTCACTGAATGCTTTCCAGAATGCAGCGGAACACGTCACGGATCCGTCATTTTTATACATCGCCTTTAATCCGGTCCTTACGCCTTTTTCCAGAAGAGCCGAATCAGTATATCCCCAGGCATAGGCGTCTTCAAAAAGATATTTGAAATAGACCTCGACAAAATAATCCGTATCCATCGGAAGCAACGTTCCATCCAGATCCAATAAAACAGCATCAAGCATACAATAAACCTTTCTTTTTCAATACGAACCATGACTATGGCGTATGCCAGTAACAGAAAAAACTAGGGAATCGCAGAAGTTATGGTTTTCTTTGTTTTTTCATTATATCAGCAATCAGCCCTATAAACACACAAGCTATAAAAACAATTGCCCAGATAACGAACATACTGTTCGTTGATGCTCCGTGTGAATCAATGGTTGTGACGGAGAGGAAATGCCCTATGAAAAAACCTGCTGCGTATCCGACAGCTGTCATTACAGGAGTCAGTTTCTTTCCGGAGGCGAATGAAAGCATGATGACCATCAGTCCTGCAAGCATTAAATACAACGGCATCTCTTTCATATCATGCCATGAGTACAGCGGAAATCTGATTATAAAGAATGCTGCTACCAGCAAGACAAGAGATACTGCAGCTGATACTTTGTTTTTCATTTTTACAAGCCTCAGTTATAAACACATATTATTTTTTGTATTAAAATAATATCATAGCTAGAATAATCGATAGAGCATCAATTATGAATTCACAAAACACCTATATAACTGGAATCGATATCGGCTCCACAACGGTCAAGCTTGCCATATTGAATGACAATAACGAGATCGTTTACGGCAATTACAGACGTCACCAGGCACATACGCAGGAGACGCTTGCTGAGCTGCTCAAAGAGGCAAAGGATTCTGTCGGTGATGCGATGCTCAAAATTAAGATAACCGGATCCGGTTCCATTAATTTAGCCAAAGCTCTGAAAATCACCTTTTTACAGGAAGTGGTCGCTGTTGCCACATCCATACAGACGTTCTATCCGCAGACCGATGTAGCCATTGAGCTCGGCGGAGAAGATGCCAAGATCATCTATTTCAAGGGCGGTCTTGACGAAAGAATGAACGGAGTTTGCGCCGGAGGTACCGGATCCTTCATCGACCAGATGGCCTCCTTGCTTCAGACAGACGCCATAGGTCTTAATGAATATGCAAAAGATTACAAGGAAATATACAGGATCGCAGCCAGATGCGGTGTTTTTGCAAAGACTGATATCCAGCCTCTAATCAACGAGGGTGCATCCAAAGCGGATCTGGCAGCATCCATTTTCCAGTCTGTTGTGAATCAGACTATTTCTGGACTTGCCTGCGGGAAACCCATTAAAGGCTGTGTTGCTTTCCTGGGAGGACCACTTCATTTCCTTCCGGAACTGAAAAAGGCCTTTATCCGAACGCTTAAACTTGCCGATGATGAAGTAGTAGACCCTGACAATTCACATTTATTTGCCGCCATAGGCGCTGCATTGGACGCCAGGGGCGAAGAACCCGTCAGAATTGATAATCTCATCGATAGACTTGAAAAGGGCGTAGAAATGGCGTTTGAAATAAAACGTCTTGATCCATTGTTTAAAACAAGAGAAGACTATGATTCTTTCTGTGAACGCCACAACAAAAGCATCGTTAAAAAAAGCGAACTGAAAGATTACGACGGAGAATGCTATCTCGGGATCGATGCTGGATCGACCACGACCAAACTGGCACTTATAGGTTCAGAAGGCGAACTGCTCTGGTCGTATTACAGCAATAATCACGGCAATCCTGTCAAAACGAGTTCAGAAGCACTGGCTGAACTTGAGAAAGTTCTTCCCGATACGGCACAGATCGCACGCGCATGTTCCACCGGCTACGGAGAAGCATTATTGAAAGCTGCCTTCAGGCTGGATGAAGGCGAAGTTGAAACTGTAGCCCACTGCACCGCCGCACAGTTCTTCGAACCAAAAGTCGACTGTGTTCTTGATATCGGCGGACAGGATATGAAATGCATCAAACTTAAGAACGGAACAGTAGACAATGTTATGCTGAACGAAGCATGTTCTTCAGGCTGTGGTTCTTTTCTTGAAAACTTTGCCAATTCGCTGGGATATACAGCAGAGGGCTTTGCAAAAAAAGCACTCTTCGCTAATAATCCGGTCGATCTGGGAACAAGATGCACTGTCTTCATGAACTCAAACGTCAAACAGGCGCAGAAGGAAGGCGCTTCCGTATCCGATATTTCCGCCGGTCTGGCGTATTCCGTTATAAAAAATGCCCTTTTTAAAGTGATCAAGCTTGCAAATTCTTCAGATCTCGGACAGCATATCGTCGTCCAGGGAGGAACCTTCTATAATCAGGCAGTCCTGAGAGCACTTGAAAAAATCACCGAAACAGAAGTCATTTGCCCGGACATTGCCGGTATAATGGGTGCTTTCGGTGCAGCTTTGATAGCCCGAGACCGTTATGACGGGCAATGCTCATCCATGGTGCCTCTCAAGGAAATACCCAACATTACTTACCAGACCAGAACGACTCACTGCAACGGCTGTGAAAACAACTGCATGCTGACTATCAATACATTTGCAGGCGACAGACGCTATATCTCCGGCAACCGCTGTGAAAAGAAGATCAATACCAATCCCAACAAAGAAATAGGTCCGAGTATTGTTGAATACAAAAAGAAGCGTATCTTCAATTACGAATCATTGTCGGTTCATGATGCTCCCAGAGGAGTTATCGGTATCCCCAGGGTACTTAATATCTACGAAAACTATCCTTACTGGGCAACGTTCTTCAAAGACCTGGGATTCAGTGTCATCCTGTCACAGTATTCGACCAGGCAGATATATGAACTTGGTATGGACTCCATCCCTTCGGAATCGGAATGCTACCCTGCAAAACTTTCTCACGGACATGTACAGTGGCTGATAGACAATGGCGTAAAAACGATATTCCACCCATGTGTATTCTACGAATACCAGGAGACTCCTGACGCCCAGAACCACTATAACTGCCCTATCGTGATCTCATATCCGGAAAATCTGAAAAACAATATCGAAGCTGTAACATCCGGCGAAGTGCGGTACATCAGACCGTTCATTGCCATGACAAATGAAAAAACTGCTGCCGACAGGTTGGTTAAACTGTGCAAGGAAGAATGGGATATTCCTGCAGATGAGGTCAGAAAAGCAGCCCGTCATGCCTGGAAAGAACAGCGACAGGCCAAAGAAGATATCAGGGCTGAAGGCAAAAGGATACTGACCTGGATCGAAGAAAACCATAAGAAAGGCATAGTTCTTGCCTGCCGCCCGTATCATATGGATCCGGAGATCAATCATGGTATTCCTGAACTGATCTCTTCCTACGGACTTGCCGTGCTGACCGAAGACAGCCTTCCTGTTGAAGACAAACAAGGGAGACTACTCAGAGTAGTCGACCAGTGGGTCTTCCACTCAAGGTTATACAACGCTGCCGAATTTGTCAGCAAAAGAGATGATCTTGAGCTTGTCCAGCTTTTCTCATTCGGGTGCGGACTCGACGCAGTGACCACTGATCAGATCAGTGAAATACTCGACAAGACAAACAAACTATATACCCTTCTCAAGATCGATGAGGTTAATAATCTCGGAGCAGCAAGGATCAGGATCAGAAGTCTGCTGGCGGCAATGCGTATGCGGGACAAAGAAAATATTAAGGCTGTACCTGCAGATATTGCCTATGAACGTGCACACTTCACCAAACAGATGAAGGATGAACACTGGACCATCCTGGCTCCCCAGATGAGTCCGATCCATTTTGATATTCTCGAACCCCTTTTCCATAAATTCGGCTACAACGTAAAAGTTCTGGATAATGATACCCGAAAGGCCATTGATGTCGGGCTTAAATATGTAAACAATGATGCGTGCTACCCGTCTATCGTGGTCACAGGCCAGATGATGGAAGCAGTCATGTCCGGCAAATACGATACAAACAAGCTCGCTCTTATCATCACCCAGACAGGCGGATGCTGCCGAGCAAGCAATTACGTAGGTTTCATACGAAGAGCTCTCGATAAATCCGGACATTCCAATATTCCTTTAATCTCTGTCAATGCCAACGGTATGGAGAAAAACGAAGGCTTCAATGCAACACCGAAGATGTTTATTGCAGCGCTGAAGGCAATTATTTATGGAGATCTGCTGATGAAGTGTCTATACCGTATAAGACCCTATGAGATAAACAAAGGTCAGGCAGACGGTACCAGGATAAAATGGAGAGACAAATATATTAACGGCATAATCAATGAGAACGGTACTGAATCATTCAAAGAAATGTGCGAAGCTGCCGTGAAAGAATTCGACAGAATACCCATTGATGAAACGCTGGTCAAACCTAGAGTTGGCGTCGTTGGGGAGATCCTTGTCAAATACATGCCTCTTGCCAACAATCATATCGTTGAGCTTCTGGAAAAAGAAGGCGCAGAAGTCGTTGTTCCGGATCTTACAGACTTCCTGATTGAAAGTCTATACGGAAACGACTACAAACATAAATATCTTGGTGCTCCGCTTAAATCCTCATTGATAGCAAATTTCGGTGTGGGTTTCATTGAAGAACTGAGAAAACCTGTTAAGAAAGCACTTGCAAAGAGCAAGCGATTCTCCCCGCCCATGCACATGAAAGAAATCGCTGAGCTTGCCAAACCTTTCCTCTCACTGGGAAACCAATACGGAGAAGGCTGGTTCCTTTGCGGAGAAATGGCAGAACTCCTCACTGAGGGCGTTGACAATATAGTATGTATCCAGCCTTTTGCCTGCCTCCCGAATCATGTTGTCGGAAAAGGAGTCATAAAGGCCCTTAAGAAGGTTTATCCCCAGGCTAATATTGCAGCTGTTGACTATGACCCCGGTGCCAGTGAAGTAAACCAGCTGAACAGACTGTCATTGATGCTGACGACCGCACGCAGGAACATACAAAAATTGTAGTCCTCAAAAGGCTTATTCTTCGCCGATGAGCACCAGACAGTCCCCGCTCTTGGGCTGGATGGAAACATTGTCGTCCAGCACTTGGAAAGAACCCTCCCGAGTACGGATACCCAAGGGAGTGTAGCCGTAGGCATAGATGTTGCTACGAAACTCCCGCACTGTCATCTTTGTCTCAGAGATGCCGAAGTCCGCAAGGGGCTTCAAATAGACTTCACAGCCTTGCTCGTCCAAGAGTTCGTTGAAAAGGCCTAGTCTTCGCGGGTCCTCTGCTACCTGGGCCAGCATCATGGCAGACATATCGGAGGCTACCACCACATCTTCTGAACCGCTCTCAGAGATGAGCTTACGGTTGTTCTCACAGCGCATCTCTGCAGTGATACTGAAATGCAATCCGAGCTTCTTTTTCAGGTTTCGGAGGCGGATGATGCGCACCATGGTATCGGTATCCGCATCTTCCTCACGCTTCTTCGGGTCGGAGAGGACAATCACATGAGTGGCGTCCTTCACCATGTCCTCCAGGGTCTCCTCGGAATCCGCGTTGCGGTAGTCCGGAATGATCTCGGAAGCGAAGCTATCACCTTCGTGGAAATATTTCGCATATTCAGAAGTGGTAAGGCCAGCCAGTCGGATCCGCTCCACGTTGTCCGGCAGTTCCTCGATGACTGTAGGAAGGGAGTCATTGACGCCCAAGATCGCCACCTCCGGGATAGGCTGCAGGGATGGAAGGCTCTTCTTTTCCGGCATTGTCACTTCTTCGGGACGCTCCAGTTTTGCATTCCCCTGCTCTTCTTCAAACACCACCAGCAGGTCCCCATGCAAGACAGGAGTATCAATGTCGGGGTTTAACAGCAACTTTCCTTCACGGTACAGGCCCACAGCAATGCCGTTGACGAGAGCCAGTGCAACCTTCCAGTATGGCAGGCCGCAGGCGTCTGGTATATCCTCAAAGTAGAATTCAAAACCCGTAAAGTCGATCATTTCCAGGAAAGCCGGAAAGATGCCGGGCTGGGTGGCAGCGTGGGCGATGAGACGGGCAACCACGTTACTGGAACGGAGAATAGAAATTTCTCCATCGGAAACTATGTCTTCGGGAAAAGCGTCAGCTGATGCATCCACAGCAGCTATGATCTTCGGTCGCTGCTCTGAGTCCTTCAGCAGAGTATTCACTGCCAGATAGGTCTTGATAGTCTTACCGGCATTCCGGTTGCAGATGATTACCCGGGATGCGGAAGGAATGTTGCAGCACTCCAGCTCAGCGGTGATCTCCGTACTGGAGTTGATGGTCACCAAACGGATATTCTTCGGTACATTTACGTTCGTACGGATGTCTTGCTCCATATCCACACGGGACTTTACATCAACTACCACTATGGTGCGCTTTTCTTTCCCAGCGGAAATCATAAGCTGTTCCAACAGGGCATACTCACCGGAGCGGAATCCCAGTACCACCACGTGGCCTTTCTCCAGGATATGTGGGTTTTCCGTCTGCAATGCCAGAAGCTTTCCCCGCATGGAGGTGGAAAAAATACTGATGAGCATGCTGGTGTAGATCATGCCTGTCAGGCCTAGAAGAGTATAGAGAACGACATAGAGTGGAGAGCCTGAATTGGATGCAGGAAAACTGCTGCTCATGGCTGCCCGCAGGTTGTCCCATAAGAGAGCGATAACGTTCTTCCCATCCGCCAGATGGAACACGATTACCAGTACGGTAACAAGAATCGCCATGAACAACACAACGGCCAGAAGGAGCTTTATCATGCTGGATGTGCCCTTTGACATATTGCGCTCCAGCCAGTAGCGGATTCGTTTTCCAAATGTAATCTTCTTCATCTTTTCTGCCAACCCCTCTCATCCACAGATGTTTTGATTAGATGTTTTATGTGAACATAGAAAATGCACCTCTGTCAACCTCCGCTTCTGCCCTTTAATCGAAACGGTCTGAGAATGGGCTATATTACCAAACTGAAATGCCCACCTATTGTTCTTAGATGGGCATTCTATATTATTGGATAAAAAGTGGAGAAAGCGAGGAGGTGGGTGCTCGCTTTCTCCTATATGCAAATGGAAGTATGTCTGGAAAACTTATAAGGAGGCAACCGCTCTCTTGACCATAGTCTTCATGATAGCAATCTTATAAGTGTTGGAGTAGATATCATGTTTTGCTTCAGTTTCCATATCAAAACCTGAAGCGCCCTTAACACAGGTCTCTCCTGCAGCTGCAGGATCTGATGTTGAAACACCGGTGAAGAGTTTAGGCTGGTTGTAAACACCGCCCAGAGCGATATCGGCCTTGGAACCATTGGCTACGACAGCACATGAGCACTGAGGGAAGTCAATTGCTTTTCGGAAAGCCCATTTTCTGTAAAGGCTCTTCTGGCCAGAAACGATAGGGATCTGAATCTCTTTGACGACTTCGTCAGAATCAATTGCATTGATCTGTTCGCCGCGGGCAGTTCCGTAATCCTTGTTGGGGATCACAAAGAAATCTGCTGCTTTCCAGGTCTTCTTGGTTGTTACAATGGAAGCACCAAGTGCAACCAGAGCAACAGCGGTGTCGGAAGGACATACGGCTGCGCAGCCGCCGACCATACCGAAGATGGAATGATATCTGTGAACACCGGTGATTGCGTAGCAGACACCGCCCTTGACCTTTCGGGCACAAGGGAATGCATTGAATTCATTTCGATAGTAGATACATCGAGGTCGCTGGCAGATGTTGCCGCCGATTGTGCCTGCATTTCGAAGTTCAGGTGAAGCAACAGCCTTGGCTGCTTCGGCCAGAGCATTTGCATCTTTCTTGACAATGCTGCTTTCAGCAATAGCTGACAGATTGGCAAGAGCACCGATCTTCAGGAAATTTCCGTCTTCCTTGATGTAATCAGCATCAGCAATACCGCTGATATCGACCAGTTCATCAGGAAGATTGGGTGAATGCATGCCTTTCATACTGTAGATGATATCGGTGCCGCCGGCTAAGATCTGTGCACCGCCTGCGAGTAAGGAGGCTGCTTCATCAAAAGTCTTTGCGTGTTTAAGTGTAAAATCTTTCATTTGTTTGTTCCCCCTTATTCTTTAACTCTGTCGCCAGATTTATTGATGTCATATCCGTATTTCTTAGCGGCTCGGTTGATCTGCTTCAATACACGGTCAGGAGTGATGGCACCCTTTTCAGGATCCATCCAAACACCGATAGCGTTGTAGATAGCCAGGAATACACTGTTGTAGTTCTGGACACTAGGTTCCGCAATACCGTGGCAGCCGAAAGGACCACCGGCATCTCGTGATTCATAGAGGAAGAATTCGTTGTTTTCAGTCTTGAGATCTTTGTATGTAGGCAGACAAGCTTCAGTGTACTGGCTGGAAATAAGAGCACCGGTGTTCTCATCATAGATATCACCATATGAGAATGCAATGTTGTGAGCATTTTCACAACCGGCGCAGATTTCTTTTTCAGCACCTTTTCGGAAGATTACAGTACCGGCATCAACGACATTATAGAACTTGAGGAGTTCAACTTCGCCGGTTTCTCCGTCGACTGCAACTTCTGCACAACCTGAAGACTGACCATTACAGGTAACATGATCAAATCGTTTGATATATTTGCCCTTGTCTCTCCAGGCACCGCCCTTTATTCGGCCATCTTCCATAAGACCTGTTCCAGTGCCGCCGATGATATCATACATGGCTTCGATTTCATAACCACGGCTGGATGCAGCTTCTGCAGAGTAAGTGGCACAGACTGAAGCATAAGCCATCATTACTGAATGATCTTTCTTCCAGTAAATAATATTGTCTTCAGCTTCAAGTTCATCAACACTGGTGATACCCTTCGCTTTAAACGGGCCTGTAGTTGCCTGCAGTGCAGCCTTGAACAGATTGTGTCTGAGTAACATTGCGGTGTTGTAGAAAGCGGTGGAGATTGAAACTGTATGGGAAGAACCAGCCTGAAGACCGGCAGGTACTGAACAATCAGTGTTACCCCATTCACCAAGGACTACCTTGTCGGGAGTGACACCGAGAACCTCAGCAACGACGTTGCAGCATACAGTTGAGCCACCGGAGCAGCCTCGGGCTGAAGCAGTGATGACAGTAAAGGTTCCATCAGCATTGACTTTAACGATACCGCCTCGAGTTCGGCCACCATTGATAACACCATGGCTATCCATAAGGCCGGTGATGGAAATGCCATACCACCAGTCAGCATATTCTTTAAATTCATTAGGATAAATATCCTTGACTTTCTGGGTATGAGGCATCTTCCATTTCTTGTCATAGTCTGCCATGTCATGGCATTTCTTGAAGAGGTCCTTGATCACATATGATCCCCAATACTTGGAGTAAGGACTGGGAACGCCTGTCCAACCATAATATGCCTTATAGACACCGGACATCAGCTGTCCGCCTTCATAATCCTGGTCACCGGCTTCTGCGGTGTTGAGATTCATGATACGGAATTCATAAGGAGTGCCCTTGAAGATACCTTTTTCACGGATATCATAGTAGAACTTTTCAAGTGCAGTGTTTGTATTGAGAGAGCCGGGGATATCAGCAACATCTCTCCAATAGTGTCGGAGAGGAGCGTTGGTATAGACCTGATCAACTTTGATTGAACAATAAGGGATCTTGTAGGTTGTTCGAAGACCATAGTGAACATCTCCGGAAGGACATGCAAGAGCTGCACCTGCATTGCTCAGATAATAAGCATCAAGGGCAACAAGTTTACCGGTCTTGTCACAACCAATTGTGAACTTTGATCTGGTTGAGAACTGTCGGCCTTTGTTAAGCATGTTGGCCTGTCGAGAGTTTTTACAAAGAACAGGATAGCCATTGACTTTCTTACTCATCATAATGGCGGTAGGAACATTGCAGTCGAGGGACTTGCCACCGAAACCGCCGCAGTTGAAGTGAGTAACAGCATGAATCTGTTTGTAGGATAAACCAAGGGCAGGAAGCCACTGAGCAATAATCATCTGTCTGGTGTAGTTGATATCCTGTGTACCGGTATAGTAATACACATCATCGCCTATCCACCATGCCAGAGTCTGATGAGCTTCCAGTTCGTTATGAGCATATGTTGTGGTCCAAGGCTGTTCATAAGTACCGATGTATTCACAGGAATCCCATCCGGCATCGGCGCCAAGACCTTTGTTTTCAGGAGCTCTCTTAAGA